>Ga0302325_10012180_pt1 | contig 18485 bp, 19 predicted proteins | sample Palsa_T0_2_FD_201948 | JGI IMG/M metagenome (GOLD analysis project Ga0302325, IMG submission 201948) | Peat permafrost microbial communities from Stordalen Mire near Abisko, Sweden - Palsa_T0_2 | ecosystem: Environmental > Terrestrial > Soil > Palsa > Peat permafrost | place: Sweden: Abisko...
GCTTGCCGGTGGTTGCGGCTTGCCGGTGGTTGCGGCTTGCCGGTGGTTGCGGCGCTTGCCGGTGACTGCGGCGCCTGCCGGTGGCGGCGCTTCCGCGGTGACGCTGGCGCGCTTGTACGCTGGCGGAATCCTCGCCTGACGCAGCCCTCGCCTGACGGGACCGGAGACATCCTCGTGCAGCCGGCCCGAGCAGCCGCAGCCCGGAGGTTAGCCCGTGACCGAGCAAGCACTCACGCTGTCCTGCCCGGAGGTTAGCCCGTGACTGAGCATGTGCTCACGCTGTCCTGCCCGGACCGGCCCGGCATCGTCGCTGCGGTGTCCGGCGCGCTGGCCGGCCGCAACGGCAACATCGTGGAGAGCCAGCAGTACGGCGATCCCGCCACCAGCCGGTTCTTCATGCGCGTGCAGTTCACCCTGCCTGACGCCGGGCCGGCCAGCGGAGCCGGCGATGCGCCCGGCGGCGTCCGGAACAGCCTCGCCGGGCTGGCCCCCGAACTCCACCTCGAATGGGACCTCTACGACACCGCGGTCCGGCCGCGCGTGCTCATCCTGGTATCACGCGCCGGGCACTGCCTGAACGACCTGCTGTACCGGCAGCATTCAGGCCAGCTCGGCATCGACATCGTCGCGGTCGTGTCCAACCACCCTGACCTGCGGCCGCTCACCCAGACGCACGGAATCGACTACCACCACCTGCCCGTCACCGACGAGACCCGCGGGGCCCAGGAGACCGAGATCCTCACCCTGGTCGAGCACTACCAGGCCGACTTCGTCGTGCTCGCCCGCTACATGCAGGTGCTCACCGACGGCCTCTGCGGCAAGCTCCAGGGCCGGGCGATCAACATTCATCACTCCTTCCTGCCCGGCTTCAAGGGCTCCCGGCCCTATCATCAGGCGCACGCCCGCGGCGTGAAGCTCATCGGGGCCACCGCGCACTACGTGACCGGCGACCTCGACGAAGGGCCGATCATCGAGCAGGAGATCGCGCGGGTGGACCACTCGCAGGGGCCAGCTGCGCTGATGGCGGTGGGGCGGGATACCGAGTGCCTCGCCCTGGCCCGCGCGGTCCGCTGGCACGCCGAGCACCGCGTGCTCCTGAACGGCGCCAAGACAGTCGTCTTCCGCTGAGAACAGACGCGCTGCTGCGGGTCAGGCCAGCCGCGCTCCTGCGGTATGCGGCCGACAGCGGGCATGCGGGCCGACAGCGGGCATGCGGGCCGCGCGATCCTCACGATCGCGGCCGCCGGGGCTGCCGGGCGACGTGCTCGTTGAGGATCTTCGCGCCGGCGCTGAGCCTGGCTGGCTCGAATCCCGCAGTAAGCGCGGCGATCGCCGCGTCGAGGTAGAAGGTGAGGTCGGCATCAGCGCGCGTGGACCAGCGGTCGTAGGCGGCGCGGCAGGCGGCCAGGGTGGCGCGGCCCACGGCGAGCGGGTAAAGGGAGTCGGCGGGCTGGCCGATACGGACCGCGGCGAAATCGCTGATGGCCCGCTCCCATGCGTCATAGTGGATCGCGGCGCTTGACTGCAGGGCGGGCACGGAGCCGATCAGGTTCATCCGCATGCGCAGCTCGGCCACGTCCTGCGCCTGGTAGTGATTGGCCGCGACGACAGCCCGGCGGATCGCCTCCATCATCGGCACCTCGGCAGGTACGTCAGCGAGGGCCTCGCGGATAGTGCCGACCTCGGTGTCGAATTCGCTCCACAGCACGCTGGCCTTAGAGCCGAAGTAGCGGAAGAACGTCCGCTTGTTGACTCCGGCCTCGGTGGATATCTGGTCGATCGTGGTGTTGTCGAACCCCTGCTCGGTAAACAGGCGAAGCGCGATCAGCTCCAGCTCACGCCGGCTTGTGCCTGGCGGCCGGCCGCGCCTGGGCGCCGCCGCGGCCCCGTCGCCGGACAGCGCCGCCGCCTCGCTGGAGCGGACCGCATCCTCGCCCCGGAGCGCCACCGCCTCGCCCCGGAGCGCCACCGCCTCGCTGGAGCGGACCGCATCCTCCCCCCGGAGCGCCGCCGCTTCGCCGCAGCGGCCCGCATCCGCCCGTTCCGAGAAGACCCCCGTCGTTTTCACCTTTCAAGTCTTGCCTGAGTCACTAGGTGAAGTTAACATGCGAAGATATTCGTCACACTGTGACGGAATGTTCTGTGAGCATCTCTGCAGCTAGGGGAGCGTCATGAGCGACAACATCACGGCGGCGGAGGTCACCGCCGACAGCACGGCCAGCCAGCCGGGTCCGGCGGGCGCAGACGCCGGCGCCGGCGCCGGCGCCGGCGCCGGCCAGCATCTGGATATCGAGGTCACCACGCAGGACCTGCTGGTCGAGGAAGTCTCGATCGATGGCATGTGCGGTGTCTACTGACACCGTTGCCGGAGGCGCGCGGGCCGGATCCGGCCTCGCCGGATTCGACCTCGACAGCCCCTGGCAGCTGCACCCGCAGGTGTCAGTGCGCCCCGAGCGCTTCGGCGCGCTGCTCTACCACTTCGGCACCCGCAGACTTTCGTTCCTGAAGAGCCCGGCCCTGCTCGCCGTCGTCCGGTCGCTCGACGGCGCGCCAACCGCCCGCGCCGCCTGCGCGGCGGCCGGCGTGCCAGCGGCCGACCTGCCCGCCTACGCCAGCGCCCTCGCCACGCTCGCCGGATCGCGCATGATCTGCCAGCGGACTGCGCAGTGACCGCCGCCACCGCTGCCCCGGCTATCCGTGCCCCGGCCCCGGCCACAGTGACTCCAGCCACCGCAGCCCGGGCCGCCGCGGCCCCGGCCACCGCAGCCCCGCTGCCCCTGGTGCAGCAGTTCCAGTATGGCCTGGACGCGCCGATCTGCCTGACCTGGGAACTCACCTACGCCTGCAACCTGGCCTGCGTGCACTGCCTGTCGAGTTCCGGTCGGCGCGATCCGCGCGAGCTGTCCACCGCCGAGTGCAAGGCAGTGATCGACGAGCTGGAGCGGATGCAGGTGTTCTACGTGAACATCGGCGGCGGCGAGCCGACGGTCCGACCCGACTTCTGGGAGCTCGTGGATTACGCGACCGGTCATCACGTGGGAGTCAAGTTCTCCACCAACGGGGTAAAGATCACGCCCGCGGTGGCTCAGCGGCTGGCCGGAAGCGACTACATCGACGTGCAGATCTCCCTCGACGGCGCGACGGCCGAGGTCAACGACGCGGTCCGGGGGCAGGGCTCCTACGCGACGGCGCTGCGGGCGATGCGCAACCTCGCCGACGCGGGCTTCGCGGGTTTCAAGATCTCGGTCGTCGTCACCCGGCAGAACGCCGGTCAGCTGGACGACTTCAAGGCGATCGCGGACCGCTACGGGGCGCAGCTGCGGCTGACCAGGCTGCGCCCGTCAGGCCGCGGTGCCGACGTGTGGGATGACCTCCATCCGACGGCCGGCCAGCAGCGGGAGCTCTACGACTGGCTGGTGGCCCGTGGCGAGCAGGTGCTCACCGGCGACTCGTTCTTCCACCTGGCCGGCTACGGCGAGGCCCTGCCCGGCCTCAACCTGTGCGGTGCCGGCCGGGTGGTGTGCCTGATCGACCCGGTGGGCGACGTGTACGCCTGCCCGTTCGCGATCCACGACAACTTCCTGGCCGGCAACGTCCGCGCGCCAGGCGGGTTCGCGTCCGTGTGGCGCGAGTCTGAGCTGTTCGCCGACCTGCGCCGGCCGCAGACCGGCGGGGCGTGCCAGTCGTGCTCGGCGTTTGACTCCTGCCGCGGCGGCTGCATGGCGGCCAAGTTCTTCACCGGCCTGCCGCTGAACGGCCCCGATCCCGAGTGCGTCAAGGGGCATGGCGCGTCCGCGCTGGCCGGGACCGACGGCGCGGCCGCCCCCCGCCCGTCCGGTGATCACTCGCACCGCTCGCGCCCGGTACCGGTGTCGATCAGCGCGCGCCCGGCAACCGAGCCGCCTGACATCGGCCTGCTGGTCGGGCGCCGCCCGCCAGACCGGGCCTGCGAAGAGAACCCGCTCGCCGGATTCGTCCCCGGCGGTCGATGAGATGGAGCCCCTCAACGGCGAGGTGCGGCGGCCCGGCCCGGTGACGCCGGCCGGCCCGGGGCCACTGCCGGGCACGGGGCCACCGCACGGCCCGGTCTCGCTGCTCGACCCGGTGACGCTGGCGGGCCGGACCGCGCAGTCCCGGGTGATCTTCGGCCCGCACGAGACCAACCTGGGCAGCGGCCGGGCGCTGTCCGCCCGGCATGTCGCCTATTACCAGCGGCGGGCGGCCGGCGGGGCCGGCGTGATCGTCACCGAGGTCGCGTCGGTGCACGAGTCTGACTGGCCCTACGAGCGCGCGCCGCTCGCGGCGGATTGCCGGGACGGCTGGCGGCAGATCGCCAGCGCTTGTCGCCAGCACGGCGCGCTGCTACTCGCCGGGCTCGGCCACACCGGGTTGCAGGGCTCGTCGGCGTTCTCCCAGCGCGAGCTGTGGGGGCCGTCCGGCTTCACCGACGTGGTCAGCAGGGAGACCCCGATGGTGATGGCGCAGCCGCAGATCGACGCCGTCATCTCGGGTTTCGCTGCGGCCGCCGCGGCCGCGGCCGAGTCGGGCGCCGACGGGGTCGAGATCGACGCCGGCCCTGGGGCGCTGCTGCGGCAGTTCCACTCCGGGCTCACCAGCCAGCGCGCCGACCGCTACGGCAGCGACCGCCTGGCGCTGACCCGCGCGGTGCTGTCGGCGGTGCGCGCCGAGATCGGCAGTGAGCGCGTGCTGGCACTGCGGCTGTCCTGTGACGAGCTGGCACCGTGGGCCGGAGTTACCCCCGAGATCGCCGCCGGGCAGGCCGCCGAGCTGGCGCCGCTGCTCGACCTGCTCACGGTGGTGCGCGGCGGGCCCTACACCCTCGGGGCGTATCGGCCCGACGGGCATACCCCGCCGATGTTCAACCTGGAGCTGGCCAGGGTGATCCGCGCCGCGATCAGCGCCGCAGTCGCCGCGGAGCCGGCAGCGCCCGCGGTGCACGTGGCGCTGCAGGGCAGCGTTGTCGATGCGGCCAGCGCCCAGGCGGCGCTGGACGGCGGCAGCGCCGACCTGGTCGAGATGACCAGGGCACAGATCGCCGACGCGGACCTGGTGGCCAAGCTGCGGGGCGGCCACGCCGAGCGGATCCGGCCGTGCATCCTGTGCAACCAGACCTGCCGGGTACGCGACAACCGCAACCCCATCGTCACCTGCGTCGGTGACCCGCGCAGCGGCCATGAGACCCAGGACCCGCCCGTCGAGCCGCCCGAGCAAGGCCCGCCCCTGGCGGCGACCACCCGGCGCGAGGTGCTCGTGGTCGGCGGCGGCCCGGCGGGCCTGGAGGCAGCGCGGGTCGCCGCGCTGCGCGGGCACACGGTCCGGCTCGCCGAGCGGGCGAATGTCCTGGGCGGCACACTGCGCGCGGCCGCGATCGGGCCGGCCAGGGAGCGGATGGCCCTGCTGGCCGGCTGGCTAGAGGCCGAGTGCCGGCGGCTCGGCGTGCGGCTCGACACCGGTGCGGAGATCACCGCCGCCGACCTGGACGCTGCGCGTGCCAGCGGGACCGAGATCATCCTGGCCACGGGCTCGCGGCCGGCTGCCAGGTTCGATCCCGGGGTCACCGTCGACGCGCTGTCGGCGCTGACCGGCGCCGGGCTCCCGGACGGGCCGGCCGTGGTGCACGACCCGGTCGGCGGGCCGGTCGGCGTCGCCGTCGCCGAGTGGCTCGCTGCGCGCGGGCGCCAGGTCGCGATCGTGGCGCCCGACCAGATCATCGGCACCATGCTGGCACTGACCGGTGATCTCGCCGACGCCAACGTGCGGCTGCAGCGGGCAGGCGTCACCCGGGAGCTGCGCTCGCTGCTGCGCGCGGTCTCCGGCGAGACCGCCCTGCTTGAGGACGTCTGGACCGGCGAGCAGCGCCGCGTCGACTGCGCGGTCCTCATCGACTGCGGTCACCGGCTCCCCGACGAGGCGCTCTACCAGCAGCGGCCTGGCACGGTGCGGGCCGGGGACTGCGTAGCGCCGCGGACGGTGCACGAGGCGATTCTCGAGGGACGCCGCACGGCGCTCGCGATCGGCCCCGGAACACATCAGGCAGCGGGCCAGGAGCCGGCCGGGACCTCCGTTCTCCAATGATGGCAATCAGGTGAGGGCAGGCAGGAAACCCAGGAAGACACCGACAGCAGGAGGGATCACGGCAGTGGCGGGAAAGCTCGAAGGCAAGGTCGCCTTCATCACCGGCGCGGCGCGCGGCCAGGGACGCAGTCACGCTATCCGGCTGGCGCAAGAGGGCGCCGACATCATCGCGGTGGACATCTGCGCGCAGATCGGCTCGGTACCGTACCCGATGTCGACGCCGGATGACCTGGCCGAGACCGTCAAGGAGGTCGAGGCACTGGACCGGCGGATCTTCGCGCGGCAGGCCGACGTGCGGGACGAGGCCGGCCTGCGGGCCGCCTTCGAGGCGGGCGTGGCCGAGCTCGGCCCGGTGGACATCGTGCTGGCCAATGCCGGCATCGCCCCGCTGTCGCTGCATGAGACCCATGACGCGTGGCAGGACGTCATCGACGTGAACCTGACCGGCGTGTTCAACACCGTCGAGACCGCCATCCCGTCGATGATCGAGCGCGGCCAGGGCGGCGCGATCGTGCTCACCAGCTCGACCGCCGGCATCAACGGCATCGGCGGGCCGACCCGCGGCGGCCTCGGCTACACCGCGGCCAAGCACGGCGTGGTCGGGCTGATGCGCTCCTACGCCAACAACCTCGCGCCGCACTCGATCCGGGTCAACAGCGTGCACCCGACCGGCGTGAACACGCCGATGGTGGTCAACGAGGCGATGCAGGAGTTCCTCGAGTCTGACCCGAGCCTGTCGAACGCGATGGCCAACGCGCTGCCGGTGCCGATGGTCGAGCCGGTGGACATCTCCAACGCCATCGCATGGCTGGTCTCCGACGACGCCCGGTACGTCACCGGCATCACGGTGCCTGTCGACGCCGGGTTCACCAACAAGAAGTGACTCGCGAACAAGAACCAGCTGACCTGACTAAGGAGTACTGAACATGGCAGGACGAGTAGAAGGCAAAGTCGCTTTCATTACCGGCGCGGCGCGCGGCCAGGGCCGCAGTCACGCGATCCGGCTGGCCCAGGAGGGCGCGGACATCATCGCAGTGGACCTGTGCCGCCAGGTGGACTCCGTTCCTTATCCGATGTCCACGCCCCAGGACCTGGCCCAGACCGTCAAGGAAGTCGAGGCGCTGGACCGCCGGATCGTCGCCAGCCAGGCGGACGTGCGTGACTACGGCGCGCTGAAGGCCGCGCTCGACGCCGGCGTGGCAGAGCTTGGCCGGCTGGACATCGTCAGCGCGAACGCGGGCATCTCCTCGGTCGGCCGGGCCGACGAGCTGCCCGAGGAGACCTGGCAGGACATGATCGACACGAACCTGACCGGCGTCTGGCACGCGGCGAAGGCGGCGATCCCGCACCTGAAGGCCGGCGGCCGGGGCGGCTCGATCATCCTCACCAGCTCCGCCGCGGGCCTGATGGCGATGGAGAACATAGCCCATTACGTGTCCGCCAAGCACGGCGTGGTCGGCCTGATGCGGACGCTGGCCCTGGAGCTGGCGCCGGACAGCATCCGGGTCAACTCACTGCACCCGACGATGGTGAACACCCCCATGATCATGAACGAGCCGACCTACCAGCTGTTCCGCCCGGACCTGGAGAATCCCACGATCGACGACGCGGGCCCGGCGTTCCTGACGCTCAACGCCCTGCCGATCAAGTGGGTCGAGCCGGTCGACATCAGCAACGCGCTGCTGTTCCTGGCCTCCGACGAGGCCCGTTATATCACCGGGGTCACGCTGCCCATCGACGCCGGCTGCGTCATCAAGTAGCCCGGCGTCCGGCCGGTACAGCCCCAGGGCCAGGACGCCCAGGACAGGAAAGGGAGCACAGCAAATGGCTGGGAGAGTGGAAGGCAAGGTCGCCTTCATCACCGGCGCGGCGCGCGGCCAGGGCCGCAGTCACGCGATCCGGCTGGCGCGCGACGGCGCCGACATCATCGCCGTCGACCTGTGCGGCCAGGTGGGCAGCGTGCCCTACGCCATGTCGACGCCGGAGGACCTCGCGCAGACCGTCAAGGAGGTCGAGGCCCTGGATCGCCGCATCGTGGCCAGCCAGGCGGACGTGCGCGACTACGGCGCGGTCAAGGCCGCGCTCGACGCCGGCGTGGCAGAGCTCGGGCGGCTGGACATCGTGTCCGCCAACGCCGGGATCTTCAGCTTCGGGACGCTGGAGGAGCTCAGCGAGACCGAGTGGCAGGACATGATCGACACCAACCTGACCGGCGTCTGGCACACGGCCAAGGCGGCGATCCCGCATCTGCGCGCGGCCGGCGGCGGGTCGATCGTGCTCACCAGCTCGACCGCCGGGCTGGAGGCAATCCCGAACGCCGGGCACTACACGTCGGCCAAGCACGGCGTCGTGGGGCTGATGCGCACGCTCGCGCTGGAGCTGGCGCCGGACATGATCCGGGTGAACAGCGTGCACCCGACCGTCGTGAACACCGACATGATCCAGAACGCCGCGACGTACGCGCTGTTCGCGCCCGACCTGGCGGAGAAGGACCGCACCAAGGAGGCGCTGGCGCCCCGGTTCCAGGCGATGAACGCGCTGCCGATCCCGTGGGTCGAGCCCGTCGACATCTCCAACGCGGTGCTCTGGCTGGCCTCGGACGAGTCGCGGTACGTCACCGGCGTGACGCTGCCGATCGACGCGGGTTTGCTCGCCAAGTGACGCGGGCACGGACGGTACCCGCGCGCGGCGGACAGCAGAGGGAGATGGCGTGCCGAGCCTTAGCCTGTCGGACACTTATGACCGGGTAGCCGCGCATCTGGTCGGCCGCGAACGGGAGCTAACGCTCTCCCTCGCGGCCGTCGCCGCCGGCCGTGACCTGATCCTGGAGGGGCCGCCGGGGACGAGCAAGAGCACCCTGCTCCGGGCGATCACGGCCGAGTGGGGAATCCCGCTGGTGTTCGTGGAGGGCAACGCGGACCTGACGCCCGCGAAGCTGGTCGGCCACCACAATCCGGCGCGCGTGCTGCGCGAGGATTACAGCGCCGACAATTTCGTCGACGGCCCGCTGCTTCAGGCGATGCGGGCCGGCGGGTTCCTCTACATCGAGGAGTTCAACAGGGCGCCTGAGGACACGCTCAACACCCTGCTGACCGCGATGGCCGAGCGGCAGGTCGCGGTGCCCAGGGCGGGCACGGTGACCGCCGCGGCCACGTTCCGGGTGATCGCGTCGATGAATCCGTATGACAACGTCGGCACCACCCGGCTGTCCACCTCGGTGCACGACCGGCTGTGCCGGCTGGCCATCACCTACCAGGACGCCGAGGCGGAACGAGGGATCACCGCGCTGCGGGCGCCGCTGCCCAACCTCGGGCAGGACCTGTACGACCGGCTGGTCGCCGACGCGGTCGCGGTAACCAGGGCGACGCGCGAGCACGAGGACATCCGGCAGGGCAGCAGCGTCCGCGGCGCCATCGACCTCACCCTGATCGCCGGGCAGCTGCTGGAGCTCGGCGGCATCACCGCGGCCGGCGACAAGCGCTACCCGGACGTCGTGTTCGACGCGATGGTGGTCGCGCTGTCCGGGCGGATCTTCCTTGACGAGACGGTGGACCTCAGCGCGGAAGCGGTGCTGCGCCAGATCTGGGAGGACCAGTTCATCCTCGTCCCGGCCGCGGCGGCCCCCGGTTGAAGAGCCGTCGAGGCCGATTCGCCGCTGCGCCGCCGGGCCGGGCCGGGCGGCGGGCGGATGCGGCCGCTGCGGCGCCGCCCGAAGGTGCTCGATGAGCAGCCCGCGCTGCTGGAGCCCGGCCGCGGCGGAGCCGGCGGGCTGGCGCTCGCCGGCGGGGGCGACCGGGCCGGGCGCGCCGCGCCACGGGCCGGCAGCGGCGGGCCGGCCATGACCGGCGAGCAGGGCGCGCTGCTGGATGCAGCGCCGCAGGACGCGGAGGTGGACGCCGAGACGCTGCGCCGCGCCCGCCAGATCGCGGCCGTGCTCGCGGTGCCGCGAGCACGGCGGGACACCAGCGCCAGGCGCGGCGTTGGCGAGCTGGCCAGCGTCCGGTACCGCGGCGGCTCGGACGATATCGACCTCGACCGGACCGTCGAGCAGCTCGTCGAGCACCCGGTGCCGGAGGAGGACGACATCATCGTGCGCGAGCGGGTGCGCACCCGCCGTTCGGTGGCGCTGCTCGTGGACGTCTCCGGGTCGATGCGCGGCGAGCGGGTGCGCACGGCAGCCGCGACGGTCGGCGCGCTGGCCGCCGAGCTGGCCCGCGACGACCTGGCGGTGCTGGCGTTCTGGTCGGACGCCGCTGTGCTGAGCCACCTCGGGCACCGCGTCCCGCCGCAGCGGCTGCTCGAGGAGATGCTGCGCATCCCCGCGAGAGGGCTGACCAATATCGCCTTCCCGCTGCAGGTCGCCGCGCGCGAACTCGCCCGCGTGCCTGCCCGTGACGCCCGGGTGCTGCTGCTGTCCGACTGCGTGCACAACGCCGGCCCTGATCCGCGGCCCTTCGCCACGCGACTGCCACGGCTGGACGTCCTGCTCGACACTTCCGGCGAGCAGGATCCCGACCTGGCCCGCGAGCTCGCCCGCCTCGGCCGCGGCCGGCTCCGGCGCATCCGCACCTACCATGACGTCGCGCCCGCGCTGGGCGCGCTCTTCGCCAGCTGACCCGCTAAGGAGCAATCATGTCTGTCGTTGTCGTCGCGACCATCCTGCCGCTGCCCGGGCACCATGACGAGGTCGCTGCGGCGCTCGCGGCCGCCGTCGAGCAGGTGCATTCCGAGGATGGCTGCGAGCTGTATGCCCTGCACCAGGCCGACGGCCGGCTGGTCATGGTCGAGCGGTGGGCCAGCGCCGACGCACTCGACGTGCACAGCAAGGGACCGAACCTGGTCGCGCTGACCTCGGCGCTGGCCGGCCTCGTCGCCGGGGCGCCGGACGTGGTCCTGCTCGAAGCCGTGCCGGCCGGCGACCCGGTCAAGGGACAGCTATGACCGGTGTGCGCCCATGAGTGCCGCCAGCCGCTACCGCTTCCTGTTCGAGCCGCTGCGGATCGGGCCGCTGACAGTGCGCAACCGGGTGGTGTTCTCCGCGCACCTGACGAACTACGCCCGCGACGGGCTGCCTACCGAGCAGCACGCCGCGTACTACGCCGCGCGGGCGGCCGGCGGGGCGGGGCTGATCATCACCGAGGAGCACTCGACGCACCCGACGGACTGGCCGTACGAGAAGCTGATCCATGGCTTCCATCCCCGGGTGATTCCCGGCTACCGGCGCATCACCGATGCCGTGCACGCCCACGACGTCCCGATCCTGGCGCAGATCAACCACAACGGCGGCCAGGCGTCGAGCATGTACTCGCGGCTGCCGGTATGGGCGCCGAGCCCGGTGCCCGATCCGCTTTTCCGCGAAGTGCCCAAGGCGGTGGAGCCGCACGAGATCCGCGAGATCGTCGCCGGGTACGGGCTGGTTGCCGGGCACTGCGCCGCGGGCGGGTTCGACGGCGTGGAACTGCAGTGCTCGCACTCCTCGATCGTGCGCGGCTTCCTGTCCCCCGCGACCAACCTGCGCACTGATTCCTACGGCGGGTCGCTGGAGAACCGTGCCCGGCTGCTGCTGGAGATCGTCGACGCGGTGCGCAAGGCGATCGGGCCGCAGCGCGCGCTCGGCGTGCGGATCTGCGGCGACGAGCTGATCGAGGGCGGCACCACCATCGACGAGGCAGTCGCCGTCGCGCGGCTGGCCGAGGCGACCGGGAACGTCGACTACATCAACACCTCGATCGGCGTCGCCACCGCGACGCTGTACATGATCGAGGCCAGCATGCAGGTGCCGCCCGGGTACGCGATGTTCATCCCGGCCGCGATCCGCCGCGCGGTGTCGGTCCCTGTCATCGGGGTGGGCCGGTTCAAGGACCCGCTGCAGGCCGACCGCGCGCTCGCGGACGGGCAGTGCGACCTGGTGGGCGTCGTGCGCGGGCAGATCGCCGACCCGGACTTCACCGCGAAGGCCAGGGCCGGGGAGCCGGCCCGGATCCGCACCTGCCTGTCGTGCAACCAGGAGTGCGTCGGCCGGATGGGCCTGAACCGCTGGCTCGGCTGCATCGAGAACCCGCGCACCGGCAAGGAAGCCGTGCCGCTTCCCGCGCCGCGGCGCCGGGGGCGGCGCGTCTACGTGGTGGGCGGGGGGCCCGGCGGCCTGCAGACCGCGGTCACCGCGGCGGGCCGCGGCCACCACGTCACCCTGTTCGAGCGGTCGACGCGCACCGGCGGCCAGGTGAACGTCGCCGCGAGCGTGCCGAGCCGGGCCGAGTTCGGTGACATCGTGCGCAACCTCGCAGCGGAGGCTGCGCGGCTCGGCGTGGACGTGCGGACCGGCCACGAGGTTACCGCCGCCTTCCTGCTGGATGAGGCACCTGACGCCGTGGTGCTGGCTACCGGCGCCCGCCCGGCCCGGCCGTGGTGGTCGCACGATCACCCGCGGGTGGCGGACATCCGCGAGTTCATCGACGGGACGCACGCGCCGTCCGGCACGGTGGTGGTCGTGGACGAGCTCGGTTTCCACCAGGCAACGTCCGCTGCCGAGCTGCTCGCCGACCGGGGCTGCGACGTCGAGGTGATCACCAGCGGCATGGTGGTCGGGCAGGATCTCGGCATCACCCTCGACATCGAGACCTGGAACGTCAAGGCGCACGCGAAAGGCATCAGGCAGCGCACGGATGTCGTCGTCCTGGACGCCCACGACGGAGCCGACGGCCGCCTGGTGCTTGAGCTGCAGCACCATCCGACGGGCACCGCCCGGCAGCTGGCGTGCGACTGGGCCGCCTGCGCCATCCCGACGCAGCCCGATGACGCGCTCTGGCAGGCGCTGGGCACGGCTCCGTTCGAGGTGCACCGGGTCGGCGACTGCCTCGCCCCGCGGCGCGCGCACGCCGCCGTGATCGAAGGCGAGCGAGCGGGGGCGGCACTATGACGGGCGGGACTGCGAGGGGCCGGACTGCGACGGGCCGGACTGCGAGGGGCCGGACTGCGACGGGCCGGACTGCGACGGGCCGGACTGCGACGGGCCGGACTGCGGCTGGTGGTACCGGCACCGGGACAGCCAGACGCGCCGGGCGCCAGGCCGCGGACCCCGCCCTCCCCCGCCTTGATGCCCTCGCCGTGGTCTTCGCCCGGTCCGGCGAGCTGCCTCCCGGCGCGCTGGAGGCCGCCGCGGAGGCAGGCGGCTCGCTGCTGGTAGTGGGCGACGGCGCGCAGGCAGCGGCCGGCGCGGCGCGCTCGGCACGGCGCGCGTGGTGGTGCGACACAGGGCCGGGCCTGCAGCCGGGCGGCCTCGCCGCCCGGCTGGCCCCGCTGCTGGCCGGCATACCGCTGCTCGTGCTGCCCGGCACGCCGGACGGGCGCGACCTGGCGCCCCGGCTGGCCGCCTGCCTGGGCCGGCCGCTGCTCGCCAATGCATGCCGCGCCGAGATCACGGCCGCAGGGGTGCGCGCCGACCTGTGCAGGCTCGACGACCGCATCATCCTGCCGGCCGAATGCGGCGGTCCCGCCGTGGTCACCCTGGCTCCAGGGACCGGCGCGATCACCGCGCCGGCATGCCCGGTCGCCGTCGAGCCCATCGCCCTGCCCGGGCCGGCTCTTCCGGGGCCGGCTCCTCCAGGGACAGACGCGATTGTCCTTGAGGTACTCGAACCCGACCCGTCCACCATGGACCTCGCGGAGGCACCGCTGGTCTTCGGCGGCGGCGCGGGACTCGCCGCGGGCCTTGACCTTCCGGCCGCCCGCGCCGCGTTCCGCCTGCTTGGCGAAGTCGCGGCCGCCCTCGGCGCGTCGGCGGGCGCCACCAGGGTGGCCACCGACGCAGGCTGGATCGGCCACGAGCGCCAGATCGGCACCACCGGCGTCGTGATCCACCCCCGCCTGTACGCCGCGTTCGGCGTCTCGGGCGCCACCCAGCACACGGGCGGCCTCGGGGCGCCAGAACGCATCGTCAGCGTCAACACCGACGGGCACTGCCCGATGACCGCGATGAGCAGCCTCGGCATCGTCGCTGACGCACGCGGGACGCTGGCCGCCCTCGCCGACCGGCTCGGCGTCGATGTGCCCGCGGAGGTGCGCGATGCCGTCTGAGCTGCTGGACGCGATTGTGGTGGGAGCTGGGCCGGCCGGCGCGGCCGCCGCGCTCGAGCTGGCCAGGGCCGGCCGGTCAGTGGTGCTGCTCGAGCGCGGCCCCTTCCCCGGCGCCAAGAACGTCTATGGCGGGGTGGTCTACGGCCGGGTACTCGACAACGTGATCCCGCGCTGGTGGGAGCAGGTGCCCGTGCAGCGCTGGGTGGTGCGCAGGTCCACGATGATGCTGACCGGCTCGCAGGCGCTCTCGGTGGATTTCCGCAGCGAGGCGTGGGGCACGGTGCCCTACAACGGCATGACCGTCTACCGCGGCGACTTCGACAGCTGGCTGGCCGGTCATGCTGTCGCCGCCGGGGCCGAGCTTGTCACCTCGACCGTGGCAACCGGCCTGCTGCGGGACGAGCACGGCGCAGTGACCGGCGTGCGCACCGACCGCCCTGGCGGCGAGCTGCGGGCACGGGCGGTGATCGCCTGCGACGGGGTGAACTCGTTCCTCGCCAAGGAGGCCGGGCTGCTGCCCCAGGCGGCGGCCAGCCACCACACGCTGGGCGTCAAGGAGGTTCTGGACCTGCCAGCGCCGGTGATCGAGGAGCGCTTCGGGCTCGGCCCGCACCAGGGGGTCGACATCGAGATGCTCGGCGCCACCGGCTGCATCCCCGGCGGCGGTTTCCTCTACACCAACGCCGACACCGTCAGCGTCGGGATCGTCGTGTCGCTGCCGGGCCTGGCCAGGGCGAAGGTACGTCCCGAGCAGCTGATCGCCGATCTCAAGGCGCATCCGGCGATCGCGCCTTACCTGCGCGGCTCGTCGGTCAGGGAGTACTCGGCGCATCTCATCCCCGAGGGCGGCTACGACGCGATCCCGCGGCTCGCCGTCGACGGGATGCTCGTCGCTGGCGACGCGGCCGGCCTGTGCCTCGCCGCCGGCCTCTGGCTGGAGGGCGTGAACTTCGCCATCGGCTCGGGCCTGGCGGCCGGCCGCGCGGTGACCCGCGCTATCGGCGCCGGCGACACGTCCGCGCGCGGCCTGGCCAGCTACCGCCGTGACCTGGAATCGGGCTTCGTGCTCGCCGATCACAAGCGGCTGCGCCGCGCTCCGGGCCTGGTGCTCAGCGATCGCATCCAGCAGCGCTATCCGGGACTGCTCTGCGACCTTGCCGAGGGCGTGTTCACCGTCACCAACCCCCGGCCCAAGCCCGGCCTGCTGCGCCTGGCCCGCCGCTCGGCCCAGCGCAACGGCGTCAGGGTCAGCGAGCTGCTGCGGGACGCCGCGGCCGGCGCCCGGGTGTTCCGGTGAGCCCGGCGCCGCGCGCCCGCAGGCGCAGCGGAAGCGAGCGCGCGGAAACGAAGCTGACCACGGAAACCGAGCTGACCACGGAAACCGAGCTGACCAGGCAGTCCCCGGCGTGGCCGCAAGTGTCCTTCCAGGACCTGATGGCGACCGTGGAATTCCGCGTCGGGCAGCGGGCGCACATCACCGTGAACTCCGACGTGTGCCGGTCCTGCACCACCAAGGACTGCGTGACGGCCTGCCCGGCCGACCTGTTCGCGCCGACGTCCGACGGCGGGATCCTGTTCAGCTACGAGCAGTGCTTCGAGTGCGGCACCTGCTATCAGGTCTGCAACTCCGAGGGCGCCATCACCTGGACCTATCCCGACGGCGGCGATGGCGTCGTCTTCCGGCATGGCTAGCCGGCCGGGACGGGCCGACTGGGACGAGCGGAGAGGAGACCCACCATGAACGGCTCGGCCGGCCCGCTGATCGTCGCCTGCCTGCGCCACTGCGACCTGCGGCCGGACGTCAATCCGCTGACCGGGGCGGTGCGCCGGTACCCGCGCGGGGCGGGCCCGTCGCCCGGCGAGCTCGCCGCCCTCGAGCTCGCGCTGCGCATCGCCGAATCCTGGCACGGCCGGACGCTCGCCGTGGTCGCCGGCCCGCCGGCTGCCGAGGCGACGCTGCGCGATGCGCTCGCGGCCGGCGCGGACGTGCTGCGGGTCGACTGGCCCGACCTGGGCAACCTCGATGACCTGGCCGGGGACGAGCACGGGCTCGCCGCGGTGCTGGCCGGCGCCGTGCAGGATGAACAGCTCGCCCTGGTGCTCTGCGGGGATCGCTCCGCCGACCGGGGGACCGGGGCGCTGCCCGCCTTCCTCGCGCATGAACTCGGTGCCGCCCAGGCTCTCGGGCTGGTGTCCCTAGCCGCGGACGGCAGCCAGCTGCTCGGCGAGCGGCGGCTGCCCGCCGGGCGCCGCGAGCGGCTGCGGATTCCCCGTCCTGCCGTCTGCTCGGTGGAGGCCGCGGGCCTGCGGCTGCGCCGGGCCCCGCTCGCCGCCGAGCTGGCGTCCCGGCGGGCGGTGATACCCGTGATCACGCCCGTTGTCCCGCCGTCACGGGTGCGGATCGGCGTGCCGCGCCCCTACTCCCCGCGCACGCACGAGGTGCCGGCCGCGCCGGCGGGCTCACCGCGTGAGCGGCTGCTCGCCCTCAGCGGCGCGCTCACCCGCCGTGAGCCGCCCGCGCTGATCGGCCCCGCGGATCCCGGCCGGGCCGCTGACGAGCTCATGGACTACCTCCGCCGCTCCGGCTACGCCGGCCGGGCACACGCCGGCCGGGCACACGCCGAGCAGGCCCGCGCCCGGCAGCCCGGTTCCGGGCAGGCGGTCCCGGGCAGGCCGGCCGGGCAGCCGTGACCGATCTGGCCGGGCTGACCTCGCCGGACGCCGGCCGGCTGGCCCAGGCCGGCGCCCTGCTCGCCGTTCCCGTCGGCGCTACCGAGCAGCATGGCCCGCACCTGCCGCTGTCCACCGACACCGACCTGGCCGTCGCGCTCTGCGCCCGGCTGACGCAGTCGTGTCCCGGTGTCATCGCCGCCCCGCCGGTGGCCTACGGCTCCAGCGGCGAGCACCAGGGCTTCGCCGGGACGCTGTCGATCGGCCAGGAAGCGCTGGAGCTGACCCTCGTGGAACTCTGCCGCTCGGCGGTGCTGACCTTCTCCCGCGTGCTGCTGGTATCGACGCACGGCGGCAACGCCGCCCCGGTCCGCCGCGCCGAGCAGCGGCTCCGGAGCGAGTCGCGCGACGTGCGCGCCTGGATGCCGCACTGGCGCGGTGATGCGCACGCCGGGCGCACCGAGACGTCCCTGCAGCTGGCGCTTGCACCAGGCCGGGTGCGCCTGGACCGGGCGGAGCCGGGTGATCAGCGCCCGATCGGCGAGCTGCTGCCGCTGCTGAGGGAATCGTCGGTCCGCGCGGTCAGCGCCAACGGCGTGCTCGGCGATCCCGCCGGGGCGTCCGCAGCCGAGGGCACCGTGCTGCTGCGCGAGCTGCTCGACGACCTGCAGCGCGCCGTCCGGGCATGGTGGGGCGGGCAATCGGCGTGAGGCGCCCCGCCAGAGGATGCGGTGCGGGTGCCATCGCAAGAGACGGCCGGGGCTAGTGCCCGTCGTATCTGTCCGACAGGGCGTACCGGAGCAGGACGACATCCTCGATCTGGGTGACACCGGCGAGCCGGGCACGGTGACCGGGATTCCAGGGAAAGGTTCCGTCGTGGACGAAGCGCGGGGCTCGTGCGTCCCCGACGAAGAACGGGGCGATCGCCAGGTGCAGCTCGTCGGCCAGCCCTGACGCCAGGAACTGGGTGTGCATAGTGCCGCCGCCTTCGACCATCAGCTTGCCGATGCCGCGAGCGTGCAGGTCTGCCAGGACGAGGTGCAGGTCGACCGGATCACCGGCGTCCACCACGCTGGCGGCCGCACCGACCGACTCGCGGGCCTTGTCCAGCGCTGGCGAGGCAGCGTAGACAATCTTGCCGGTGTCGCCCGCGGCGAAGAACTTCGCGGCAGCATCAAGGTCACCGTGCCCGGTGATGGTGACCTTGACGGGCGTCGGCGTAGTCCCTCGTGCCGTGCGGGCATCCCGGCGGGCACGGGAGCGCACCAGCAGGCGCGGATTGTCTTTGCGGATCGTGGTGGCACCGACCAGGATCGCGTCGCAGCCGGCGCGCACTTCGTCAACGCGGTCGAAGTCGGCGTCGCCGGACAGCAGCAGGCGTGATCCGGCGGCGTCATCGATGTAGCCGTCCATCGACACGGCGCAACTCAGCAGGACGTACGGCCGGCCAGTCACTAAGGTGCACCCCCGGTATCTGCAAGCACTTGTTCGAGGCCGAGCTTGCCGGCAACCATGGACTCGCTCACCACGCGATCGTTCTTGAATCGCCTGATGCTGACGGCCGTTCCTGGACTGCCCGTCCGGTCGTGGTGCGGCCGGCGTACCCGCCTCGATCTGTCCCGCGGAGCGTGAACCGCAGGACG
>Ga0302325_10012181_pt1 | contig 18485 bp, 22 predicted proteins | sample Palsa_T0_2_FD_201948 | JGI IMG/M metagenome (GOLD analysis project Ga0302325, IMG submission 201948) | Peat permafrost microbial communities from Stordalen Mire near Abisko, Sweden - Palsa_T0_2 | ecosystem: Environmental > Terrestrial > Soil > Palsa > Peat permafrost | place: Sweden: Abisko...
TCAACATCAACCGAATTCGCCCAGATTCACAGCAGTGACAAAGGAATAGAATATCATATTTTCAACAACGAATTGCAGATGAATATAAACTTATGTACGTTGAACGATTATAATACATTCCCAGACCTTTCACATGTCCGATCCCTTCTGAAAAGCCATCTCGACTCCATACACAATTTCCCAATCTTTTACTAGATAAACAAAGCAGATATCTCAAGCTATAGCCGCCAAAGCAATGGTTATTGCACCGATTATACCCCATAAAGACATCTCAGGTCTAAATCTTCTTGCCGCCAGAGAGAGTGATGCGCCATTATTCCCTGCGGTTACAGTCGCAAGGACAGTTACGACGGGTTGGTTATTTGAACCTACTGTAAGCAATCCTGAGCCACAAGAGATACCTGTGGCAATTGGCGCCGTTCCTGTACCAGTTGGAATATTGGATAGCACCGCAATACTAGCGCCAGCAGAAGTGGGTACTCCGGTAGGAACAGTAAGCCCACTAAGATTTGGATTTATTGGACCAGTTCCTGCAACCACCGTGACTGGGTTAGGCAGAGGGGTTCCATTACCGGTTCCATTACCCCCGACCCCAGTAGCTATGGTCAGCGCGCTCCGTGTGAAACTGTACGTGTAGGGGGATTGAAGGTCGGACTGAGCGAAGCTGATGGACCAGTGCCTAGTGCGGTTTGTTGATTTTGTGGAACAACCGTAGCTGCACCATAGCTTTCACCAGCAACCTTTAGCCTTCCAAACCCAACAGCTGGGCGTCCCAGGTCAAAGACAGAGACAACATTTTTCATAAACAATGCACCCAGGATAAATCCGAGCTGCGTTTGAGTGTCATCAACGAAGTCCTGTGCTACAAGTGCACCCACGCATGTATCCCCGTCTTGTTGCATAATGAAATCTTCTGGATTCATCATGTAATTCTGTCCACCAAACTGAAACCCGATCTGTATGGTTGAAGTACATGGGAACGCATAAGCTCCAGGAATTTGAGGGACAGCCTCAGCTCCCGCGATTTTCGAGTAAACGGCTTGCACAATGTTTGGTGGACCTGGAATAAACCCTCCCGTGCCTGAATCGATGATCGCCTGCATTGGTTGATTGTCGACCCTCTTGATAGTATTGCCATTTATGATAATTCCATCCATAGGGATCTGAACATGAACCGCTGCGCTGCAGTTAATCCAGTTTAAGGCGCCGTCGACTAAATCTTGATCGTAACCTCCGACCACCATTAAACTTCCATCACTGCTCTTCCCAGAGATCTCGTCTGCATAGCGACCGAAACTTAAAGCGTAGGCCGGCGCAGGAATGATAGAACGTCTGTACGCTTCAACTATCCAACTCGGCGCAATTGAACTGTAGGGGAACCCGATTCCTATGATTCCAATACTGCTCTTAGACAAAATCAGATAGGAGATACCTCTCAGGGTAATATTGATCTATCTCTCCATAACACGATCCGAACGTAAAATTGTCCATCGAAATTCCTCCAAAAAGCACTGTATCTGAAAGTGCATCACATATCGCCGCGCCTCATTAGAATGGTTACAAGCTGATGATACCTTGCCCATATAGCAACTGGAAGTCCTCCCCTACTTTCACCAGAGTTTTTGATTCCGATTGATCGAATAAATGTGTGGTTGAAACATTGCACCCTCTACAAGCCTCATCCGCCACCCAAAGTACACCTGAACCGGTATCAATGTCTCCAGTTAGACCGCAACTCCAGGAAATACCAACTAGAAAGTCCTGAGGTGGTGTTCCGATGCTCACCAAGCCCAAGTACGAAACATCAACATATACCCCTTGGTACGCAACGTGGTCCACCAAAGGACTATATCCGACTTTGCGCTTTGCCAGGGACCTACTTAACAGACCCTGATGGCTCAGCCTTTCTCTTGGGATAAGCGGTATTCGGAGAATGTCCGCAGCATCGATAATGCTAATCGCCAGCAGCACTCCCAGGGTCCATGATAGCATGCTTCCTTTAGGCGTCGATACAGAGTCGAAGTGAAGCGTCGCTATGGTCGGTTGGTTGCACAAATAGACTGTCCAGCCTGCCGTCTTCGCTTCTCGACCCACGTATGCCCAGCATTCGGAGCGGAGGTCTGTGCGCGAGCCTAATTCTCCCGCCCGCGCTCCTTTTCCGTTCGGGAAGCTAGAAGTCTGTGTTTCTCTGCTTAGGCCCTTGCATGACACCGCCAAGGATGGAGCAGAACCTCTGCCATTGATGCAACGTCCCGGAGCATCTTAGCTGACAAAGTTCTCATTCAAAAGACCCTGACAATAGTCCCTCGTGCTGAAGAAATCTGCTGCGGTGGGGTGGCTGAGGCTTTTTTCGGCGAACCTTATTCTGTATTTAGCAACTCGAAAACCTTATTCCCGGTATAGGAATAGCTACGCCAGGTCTCCGTACCCAGACCAGCCGAATGACCTGTTGACCTAACGTGAACGCTAGAATCCTGCGCAGGGTCACACCAGGGGTATCTTTCTCAGGAGAAATGATTTGATCGGCGGTGTCTCAACGGGATTCGCCGATTGCTCGCGAACCGCGGCATAGCCGACGTCGATCTCATCTGGCGTACCTCATTCAACCGCGGGTGACCAGATCTCTTATCTCTGCTCCCAAGAAACGACGTGATGGCTATCTTCTCTGGACGGGATAAAATTCCTGTACCTTATTTGACTGCGACGGATGTGTGACACACCTTGCCACCTATGCATATGATTTTCGGGCGAGCTTCCGTTCCTGAAGGCTGGCTTCGGTGATACCGCGGCGGTGATAACGGTCAGGCTAGAGTCACACTAATATATTAGGGGGAGAATCCACGGAGCTCTCGTCACCTCTAAACACACCTTCGACTACACAATTATGACTATCGCAAGTAAGATCACCATTCAACGGTTTCAACTCGCCGAAGACTCGGAAATCGACTTTGGTGCGGAACTCCACCATGTGGTTTTATCCAACATCACCGCAGAAGACTTCGCAGTTATCAAAGAGGCACTTTATAACTACCAAGTCGTCCTCATCAAGAACCAGTCGCATGTGACACCCGCGGAACAATTCGCCCTCAACAATTTATTCGATCCCGCAGCGACGAGTTATGGCCATGGCAAGACATTGGACGCAAAGCGATCGATCCTGCACCCTGATCTCAAGACAATTCCCCACCAGCCGCAAGTCCAGGTCATCGGCAACGGCTTCGTACCATCCTACGAAGGCTTGGAGAATATCACTCTGAAACATCCTCATCATCGCACCTTTCACAAGTACCCCATTCCAGAAGAACACGATTTGGAATATACTCGGTTTTATCGTTGGCACATTGACGCTGCGCTCTACGATCTCAACCCACCTAAAGTCACCACCCTCCTCGCCGTCAGTGTTCCTACCGGTCCAAAGCAGACTCTTCTCTATGACGACGGCAGCAATGAGGAGATGCGAGTCCCTATCGGCACCACCGCCTTCGTCAGTGGCTACGCGATGTACGACCGTCTCTCTGAATCTGAAAAAGAGTTCGTCAGGACAAGTAAAATCCAATATGCCCCTCACCCATACATCTGGATGTCGCAATGCAAATCCTTCTCCGACGGACTCGGTCTCTTCTCCGACGAAAAGGAGTTGGACTACGCTACCCTCCCACCAATCGAGGAATCCAAAATCAAAATCATGCCTATGGTGTGGAAAAACCCCGTTACTGGGAAACTGGCTCTTCAGATCCACCCTTCTGCGATCCAGAAGATTCATCTCAAGGATGGGACGGTGATTGATGATCTTCAGAGGGTGAGGGAGATTGCCCATTCGTTGCAACGACCAGGGATCTCGCCTAAGAGGGTTTATGCGCATGATTGGAAAGAGGGGGATTTGGTGATTTTCAATAATTGGGGAGTTATTCATAGTGTTGTGGGGGCTTTTGCGAAGGATCAGGTTAGGATTTTTAGGCAGTGCAATGTTGCTGCTAGCGAAAGTCCTGTGGGAGCAGACTAGGTGTAGATTAGATTTAGCGTGGGAGTATATATATCCAGTTCAAGAATATATGATAACGTTTTCGACTTTGCATCAAGTCCTGGCAACGTGTAGATGTGAGATCAACACACAGTCGGAGATCTAGCAAGCGCGTCGGATTAAAATCCTCGTGGTCTCTTAACCCTACAGCCCCGTTAGGCGTTATATATGTCCGAAAATTCCAGGGGCAGGCTATCTGCGGGAACTACTACTGTGGGGCTCTCCAACCGATTACTAAGGGATGCATTTCGTATGGTCAGACGACCTATCACGCATCAACGAATCGATCGACCACGAAACCTCCATCTCACTCTCTCATTCGCTCGTGTCCCATCAACCCCAACCCACGGTAACACAACAATGTGTCACACGCCCGTGTAACAGGCATCATCGGCGCTACAAAAACCCAGATTGTTCCCCCTCCATCATACGTGATACCCGTCCTCCTCCTCCACCAAACCATCTAATCCACCTTCCCACGACCCCAAACTCTCGACGAAGATGCTCATAAAATTCACAAACAGCCGCCTCGCTCTGAATGGAGAGTTAGTCCCTCGGGATCTCTGGATCGATAGCGTCAGGGGCGTGATTGTCGATCCTCAGAAATGTTTTTACGATGACCTTGCGATGGCGGATCGGATTGTTGATCTCGGCGGGAAGATCATTGCCCCCGGGTATATTGATGTACAAATCAATGGGGCTATGGGGATGGATTTTAGTGTCTCGGCGGATGATGAGAGTTATTCAAGGGGGGCCAAATTGGTTAATAGGACGTTGGTCAAGTACGGCGTCACCGCTTACTGTCCTACCCTCACGAGTCAGAATGCAGAGGTGTATAAACAGGTATAATCCCCCAGGGGGGTCAAATGCTGATGTAGGCTTTACCCCATTTGAGACCTTTAAGGACGAGGAATCCGCTGGACGGGTCGGAAGTCCTTGGAGCGCATGTTGAAGGACCGTTCCTCCATGCCGGCAAACGAGGGATCCATTCCCCCTCAGTATTCAGGACAGTTTCCTCAGGCGGTTTTTCCGACCTAGAAACTTGTTACGGCGCGGAACATCTCGCTCCCTCAAACCCCTCCATCCCCTCCTCCATCCGGATCATCACCGGCGCCCCCGAACTCGCTGGCATGATGTCCGTCATCAGCGAATGCAAACGCCGCAACATCGTCTTTTCAATAGGCCATTCCACCGCCGGCATCGAGACCGCGGAACAGGCTGTGAGATCCGGAGCGACTCTCATCACCCACTTATTCAATGCCATGCAGCAGTTACATCATCGGGACCCTGGGATTGTGGGATTGCTGGGGTCGGAGGATACCCTCCCACGACCATATTATGGGATCATTTGTGATGGGATACATATTCATAAGAGTTGTGTCAAGCTGGCTTATAGAAGTCATCCCCGGGGAGCGATTCTAGTGACTGATGCGATGGCCCAGTTGGGGTTGCCGAATGGGACTTATGAGTGGACGAATGGCAAGAAGATTACCAAGGAGGGGATGTATCTGCATCTTGAAGGGGAGGAAACTATCGCTGGAAGGTACGTCCTCTTCAACTTTTGGGAAAGATGAGACTAACAGCAGTGCGGTCACACTGGATGAATGTGTCCGAAACTTGATCAAGTGGACTTCTTGTTCAGTAGCACAAGCGGTCGAATGCGTCACTGCACATCCCGCTGCCCTCCTCGGTATTTCAGAGAAAAAAGGATCGTTGAGGCCGGGCCTCGATGCCGATCTCGTGGTCATAGACGATGCCGGAAATCTGTACCAGACCTGGAAATTCGGAGAAAAAGTCCACGATGTCAATGAACCCAAAGTCCAAATTAAACAGGAACTGAAGAAAGTGTCTGTCCCTAGACGAGAGAGTATTCCTTTTGGAGAGAGGTTTACGACTGTCTCGGATACCGTTTCGGAACTTGTGAGGGTTGTTTCGCCGAGTGGGGTCAAGGTTCACTAGATGTATGTATGTAAGAATTTAGTATCTATTTGCCGGGTGTATAGATCGCCTTTATTAGCTTATGGGATATATTTGGGATATCACGATAGAACGGAATTGCACATGAGATAAATGCATCTATATTTGTAGTGATTGAGGGTGTGTTGCGTTGGTTCAACGTAACTTAAGGGGGGTTAATAATTTACCCGGCCGAGTCAAGACGAGACATAACTGGAGATATTCTCGGCGTTGGTAGTTTCATTCTTTCGATTTGTTCCAGCGATGTTTCCCATCAGCGCGACTTCTCCCATGCGGATATTCTTTGCAATCTCCTAGAACAAGATCTCATAGTTCTATAGTATTCTGAAAGCTAATTGGATGCACCGTACATGTGGATTCATTATCTATCTCTCGTTTCTTCTGTGAAACCATCCCACAAAGGCCTATTTTCGGCAGACTCGGGCTGAAGATTTTTTTAACAAGTCAAGAGAGCCCGAAGCGCCCACATACGGATGTAGACCCAAAGTATTAGAGCGATCAGATTGACAATTGACGCAGTTCCTTTTATCCGCCCACCTCCCTTCAAACTCTGTGTAACACAGTCGATGAAGATGAACACGATCTCGAGCTCGAGGATAGAGCTGGTGTTACCGTCGATAAGCTTGAATTCCCCGCGTTTGCGTGCTTATCGGAGCCACAGAGACGGAAGACATCACGCAAAATGAGATGGTTACACACGAATGGCAGGGGAGGATCGTCGCGCGTGCATGGCAGGCTTTATCAGCTGACATGACGCATCTCCGAGAATGGCGCACAGGCGGCTCGCCGCTCGAGGATTTTAAGGAACAGCAGAAACTTAATTGCCGGGCAAAGGTAAATACTGTAGATGAATTTTTCACCTTTTATGGCAATTTGGAGTCTAACATCAACTGCTTCCATGTTGGGTTTTCCGGCATGTGCGGGGGAGTCGTTGCTGTGGAGAAAGCTGAGTGAAGGAGGCCTCTTTTGCTGACAATGAGCAATTTCCCCATTGGCTTGTGAGACTCCATGTTGTACCAAGTTAGCAATGTTACACAACACTTTATGACCAAGCTGGCCAACGACGGCCATTTTCTGCCGAAAGCACCGTCCGTTGCGCGCATCCACGCCTGCAGCTGCCTGTCACATCGAGTTCCTTGCGTGTGGTGCCTCGCCGTTATATATTCTCCTGCTGCTCCTCCGGGCTCCGAGAAGGTTGGATCCTCCAGGAGAAGATCGCTACCACAACAACTTCTCACCCTCAATTCAGACAGCCCAACAAAACATGAGCGATACTTCACATGAGAAGAGGGACACCTCGTCGCCCGATGTCAACCCTGCCGAGGGTACTCTCCCTTCCAGCTCCTCTGCTCATGGCCTCGCTAACTTCATACAGCGGCCGGCATTACGCCTGCGATGGTGAGAGGCCAGGGATATAAAATTGGACGGATTCGCCTGCCTCCCTGGCGGTCACCGTTGGCTCAGGTCATCCTGGTCGGATTTGTTTGTTTCTTATGTCCCGGAATGGTAATTATCCCTCCGTCCAGCGATGTTGATGCCGCGTTAGTTCAATGCACTAGGAGGTCTCGGTGGAGGAGGACAGGTCGATCCGACCGTTGCCGACAATGCCAACGTTGCACTCTACAGTACTTTTGCCTCGGTATCCTTTTTCGCCGGAATGGTCAACAATTACATTGGCACTCCCCGGACCCTCGCTCTCGGTGGCGTCGGCTACGCTTTATACACTGCATCTTTCCTCTCATATAATCATACCCAGAATCACGCTTTTGTAATTGCCGCCGGCGCGATACTTGGTATTTGTGCTTCCTTCCTCTGGACTGCGCAGGGAACTGTCATGATGTCCTATCCGACCGAGAAGGAGAAGGGTCGATATATCGGATACTTTTGGGCCATTTTTAATCTGGGTGCCGTCATAGGATCTGCTATTCCTATCGGACAGAACTGGAACTCGACTGAAGGGAGTGTCAATGATGGAACGTATGTCGCTTTCCTTGTCTTGATGGTCTGTGGATTCGTCCTCGCATTCTTCCTTGCTCCGCCACATAAGATCATTCGAAGCGATCTCACAAGGGTTGAGAGAATTCATCATCCAAGCGCATGGTACTCAATCTCTTTACTTTTGTTGACTTTGATAGGTCCGAGTTCAAAGGTCTGTTTCAAACCCTCAAGTCCGACTACTATATCCTTCTCCTTTTTCCGATGTTCTGGGCCTCGAATTGGTTTTACACTTACCAATTCAATGGTATGAACGCGTACTACTTTAACATCCGAACCCGCGCATTCAACAACCTCTTTTACTGGTAACTAACTCTTCTATCGTTCCCTAACTTGCAGGCTTTCTCAAATTTTCGGCGCCATGGCCTTTGGCACTTTCCTCGACTGGAGTCGCTTCAATCGTCGTACTCGAGGTATCGCCGGCTGGGTCGTCCTCTTCGTCCTCGTCAACGCCATCTGGGGCGGAGGCCTTGCCTTTGAACGCCAAACAGGCCGCGACATCCCCTCTCCCAAACAAGACATCTTCGACCCGGGCTACGTCGGCAATCTATTCCTGTACATGTTTTACGGCTTCCTGGATGCCACATGGCAGACATACACGTACTGGCTCATGGGTGCACTCTCCAATGACCCCCGAAAATTAGCCTACTTTGCCGGCTTTTATAAATCCCTTCAAAGTGCCGGTGCGGCCGTCGCATGGCGAATCGACGCCGTCAAAGTCCCCTACGTAGCTATGTTCGGCTCGTCCTGGGGATTATGTGGAGCGGGACTCATCTTTGCATTCCCTATTGTGTGGACCAAGATCACCAATTCCAACATCCACAAGGAGGATTATGTCACTGCATCGGATGTTGGGATTGATACTGTCCCTGACAAGGAAAAGGAGAGTGAGGAGCAACGTGTACTTCACCAGGCATAATTGTGGATATTGTATATACCTGTCGTTCATTTTGTCCGAGTAGATCGCGTGTATGTGTCTATTTTGGATTGGGGGTTATTTTTATGGCAGTATGGTTAGCTGGTCAAAGTATTTATATACCACTCGAACGGTACTTGAATGTATTTATTAACCTCTATGTCGTCTTCAGTTGCCTTACGGCGTTATCATTGCACGACAGCCTTTCAAGTATATCACGAGTAGAACAGGGCTTTTCGATGAAAGTCAGTCTCCAAAGATTAGGTGAGATTTCCACTGAGCTGCATAGTGCAGACTGCAGACTGCAGACGCATGTGGCATATGTGAATCCCTTCTGGTGGAACACATGTGACAGTTTCGTCGGCAGTTGAAAATAGTCGATGTGTTTGGAAATCCGCACGTCGTCTCATTTTTGAATGTTTTACTAATCTCTTCCATCTCTGCAACCATTGATAGCCTTTCAAGGTATGACGCTGACACTATGGAGAGGCGGGGTTTTAGCTATCTATTAACCGCACCCTGGAGTTGATGCTTTTACAACTTTGAGTACTGAGGCAATCAAAATCTTGAAAAAAATGAACCAGCGCGATATAATACTGCTGGAGGACCATTGCCATTAATTAGTGCGTGAGTTGTACTTCCCTGGAAGGAATTATCCCCCCCGGAGTGAAAATTTAAGATTTTAGCTGTACATTTACCCGTCCGTTTCCATCCTACTCCAAAACTATCATACATTTGCAGCAAATACTATAATATCATACTGCCAGCATCAATGACCGTTGACGGCCACTTCACATCTCCCGAATCCCATACAACCCCCTCCCCTGCATCAGCGGGCTCAGCGCCTCATCCTCTTCCTCATCAACCATAACCGGATCCTCTTCAATCTTCATCTTATCCATACAAGATGTAATATCATCACAACTCAAACTCTTCCACGGGTTTGGATTGGGAGATTCTCTTGAAAATCGATATCCCGAAACGGCGAGGTCCGGCATATCCCATAGAGCCGCTAGATTGCGTTTGATGGGGTCGAATGTCAAGTGTCCTAATCTCTCCAGATGACTTAGTTTGTACCATAACCACTTTCGGGTGTTTATCGGACATGTTGCTGTTGCTAGTACCAAGGCAGAGAAACAAGGTAATAGAGCATCCGGATCGTCGCCGAGAGAGTACTCTAGCCCAGCAAAGGTCCGACACATCTCTATCGCAAAATACGGGGCATCTTCACCCTCCCTCCCAGCGACTTCTCCTGGAATTTCCTTCTGTAAAGGGGGTAATAGGACGGCCTGAGAATACGCCTCTATACTAAGGACGACCAGTCGAAAGAAGCCCGCCGGGGGGCACAGAAGGATATGCGGCACGAACGGCAATGGAGGACAACAAGCGGCGTGCTTATTGCGAAACGGATTAGGAAGTGGTGCAATCTGAAGGACTTCAAGGACGTGAGGTAATTTCATGAGATCTCGAAGATCTTTATCAAAGGCCTTTAATTCAGATTGTAAACGAGATGCTTCATCGGAGCGTTCCTTCCCCTCCATCGATTTGAGCGGGATGATGCCAGCGAGGACGTCCGCTAATCGAGGCACCAAAACGAGGAATCGTGCCCAGACATCGTCTAGGAGTCGTGCTCTTCGCTCTTCCTCGGATAAGAGCGGGTAATCCCGTTCTGCTATTTCCGTTCGTTTTCGCAGGTTTTCGGCTCTCCAGGTTCGGGGGAGTAGACACTTGTATGCTGCGAGGAAACAACAATAGTCTTCTACGGCACAGAACCATTCTAGTAGGGAGCGTCCGATGGGCGTGGAACAGAGTTCGATGGGATCAGTGGCTTTTTGGAGGATCCCTGCTGCACCTTCTAGATGTCGAAAACACTTAGCCACGTCGCCGAAGAAGCGCTGCAGTTAGTGAGATCTAAAGGACAAAGCGGGAGGGGGGAGATACATCGAATATCGATAATTGTAAAGCCGTTGCAACTGCTCCTTGCCATTCCCACATCTCCATCTCCGCGGGCGGTTTATCCAATAATGCGCGCAGCTCCTGCAATGCCTTGGCATAATACACGAATGCGATGACTCTTGCGTCCGGGTGGATTTTGATCGAGTAGATGAGGGCGGAAAAAGCGATCAAGGCATGACGCATGGAATCTAATTCCTCTGCCATGGCAAAAAGGGTTTTGGTATGCAGTTTGTTGTAATCGGAGCAACGGAAATAATGCGCTTCGGTGATTGTTTCTCTGTGGAAGTTGAGGAAGAAGCGGATTGGCTGGGTATGGTCCGTAGGAGGAGATACACTTTGGGGTATAGATACTATGCAGGGAGATAGCGTCGATGTCGTACCTTGTGCTTGCAACCCTTGAGAGAATGCGGAGGGACTGAGACCGGAGATCGAGGAAAAGGTTAAGGGAGAAGGCGTTAAGAAGGACTCCATGGGACCTGTGGCAGGATTCAAAGAGTCGATCAGCATCTCTTGATCTACTAGTAGACTACTGAACTGATCTGTCGGGTCATGTGTAGGTGAGTCTGCACTGGAACTCGAATCGAACCGAACTATTGTCTTCGGTCTCGTGATCCCTTCCTCTTCCTCTTCCGAGAGGTGGAAGTCAGGAGACGACGACGATTCGGAGCCAGGTATCTCTTGCTGAGGACCCGTTCTGGTGACACTCTCGGGCTCCAGCGACGATGGAAGTCTCGCGGGGATAGGGTACTTGCATTCTCGTGCACCTTTTTTGCAGCGTGTACATGTGGGCTTTAACTCGTCGCACTAATTCGAGACGTCAGTTTCATCGACCACGCCGGAGGAGAGTACCTTTATTCTTCGTAGTCGACAAGTTAAGCAGCCTACACGAGTACATTAGCGATGAGACACTTATGGGACAGAGTGGAATGTACCACTACGACTCCTTCGATGCTTCTTGGCTTGTGGAGAGGTTCTCCCGCTCATAACGTCAGAGTGGGATGAACTGCTGCAGTGGTGATAAGACCAGTCCAAGCCACGAGCGGAATGCTTTTAACGTAAGGTTGAAGTACTGTGCCTCAAGTATCGCAACACTCACAGACTATCTCTCCAGCCATGACCGCCACGACGACAAGTATAAATGGGGAGACTTTGTAGTCGATAGCTGTGGGAACGTGCATCCTCCCATCGAACGGAAAGTGCGCAGAACGAAATAGCAATGCAGGACGGAGATTCTGACCGCCCATTCCTTCTAAGAAAAAAGGTGGCGTCCCTCTTTTGGGGGTCCGTGACACCGTCCGACCGGGGAACATAAACCTTTTTGCGACTCCGGTATAAAATCACACCGGCGAGTAATACATATGTAGTTGTCAAGGTATCCCCCGCAAACTTATTTTAGATAAAAGCTTGTGAATGTGTGGATGTATGTACTGTATGCAATTGAACGTGTCTAATGTGCCCTGAGCCGTCGTAAAGGGGGGGGATTCCAGTTTAGCTTTTTACATTGGACCCGGACGAAAGGTTATTTTGAGAGGATAGGCGGGATGGAAAGCCGCGGTTGCTAAGCTTAATGAGAGAGAGGAGCGGATGTCGCGCAGAGTCACGCCGCTTTCAAATTGTGCCGAGCAAGTTCCGAAACCTCTTAGATATGGCCTCGTATTGATATTGTGGTCCTGCAGTCGCAGTGTTGTATCGTATATGTCGTGAACCCATACGGGTCAATTGGGGCACCGATGATTCCTTGCAAAATGGGATTAGACTTTTATCGCCGCGTGCTCAGGGCCAATTGTGCAGGTGCATCCCAATTTAATCAGCCCAACGCCTCAAAAGAGTATACTCACCGCTGCTTCCGACATGGTCACACAATTTCGATTAAAGTTCATGGCCGCCGATCACCGGGTCAGGAGATTACATTGAAGAAAGAAACCCGGGTGGCTCTGCAGCAAAGTCGGGGGCGGGCTGCGATCCTCGGCCCTGGATTTTCACATGCATCTCGGAAGCCCGGGCACGCACGCTGCACGCACACACTACCTATGGGTAATATAAGAAAATTACATACATATTGCCTTTATGTATTCATCCCATTCTTGCTCAAAAAGGGGCAAAGGCAAGATGTTGTTGTGGGGCCGAGGGTTCGGTTGTTCCCGGGGCGAGATTTCCCGTACTCCTCTTGGCGCCAGCATGATTTCTGCTTATTTCTTCATCTGACCACCTAATAGGAGCATGCAAAGGCAGGCACTCTCCGATTCCGAGATTCCCCTCTTACCTTACGATTTGGCCGATCTCAAAACGGACACCGAAACCCATCCTTGCATGGCTTACTTTCAAGTCTTTTTGACACAACTTCCTCCAACATTCATTCTCATTCTCAAACATCACAATTGGAAGCCCCTCTGATAATCACATGCCAGTATCAAATCGGATCAACGGACGGAGGGATCTCAAAATCGGCTTCGAGCGTGGCCTCCCTAAATCCCACTGGCTTTATCCATTTTACACGTGCCAGAATTGCCGTTTCCGTGAGCCGAGTTGTGCGCCGAGATGACATAATCCTCGACTCCACAGTTACGTTTCGCTTAAGTGACGGCCAGCGGGAAGTCAACTGATCCAAAAACACCTCGAGTCTTCGAATCCTCCTTTTCCATCGTTGCTTTGTCGCTGCAAAGGTTCTGGAAATGTCGAATTTAAACAGTCAATTACGCTACGATGGCAAGGTGGTCATTGTCACTGGCGCGGGAGGTACGTATGATATCCCCCGTGATTGATTCTGTGGTGGGGACGGGTGTTGATTGAGTAGGCGGCCTGGGAAGGGCGTATGCGCTGTTCTTTGCGTCCAGGGGGGCGAGTGTTGTCGTGAACGATCTGGGAGGCAGCTTCAAGGGAGAGGGAAAGGACACAAAGGCTGCCGACGTCGTTGTAAATGGTATAACTCCCGGCTGTCCTCGTATTTGGGAGGACCGGATTAACGGACCGTGTTTTAGAGATCAAGAAAGCTGGAGGAAAAGCTGTTGCAGATTACAACTCTGTGGTCAATGGCGATAAAATCGTCGAAACGGCTGTCAAGGCATTCGGAACAGTGCATATTCTGCTCAATAATGCTGGTATTTGTCTTGGCGGGTGACTCTGACCGAAGGGATCCTGCGAGATGTGTCCTTCAAGAACATGAAGGACCAGGACTGGGATCTTATCTGGGATGTCCATGTCAAGGGATCGTACAAGGTATTATGACTATGTATTCTTGCTAACGGACTTAGACTACCAAAGCTTGTTGGCCAATCTTTCGAAAACAGAAGTATGGGAGGATCATCAACACTGCCTCTGCCGCGGGTCTCTACGGATCTTTCGGACAGACAAATTACTCGGCAGCAAAACTGGGAATGGTGGGTTTCACGGAAACACTAGCCAAAGAAGGCGCCAAATACAACATTGTCGCCAACGTCATCGCGCCAATTGCTGCTAGGTATACCCCTACTATTAACACTTGTCTGATGATAGTCGCATGACCGAAACGATCATGGATCCCGAGACATTGTCAAAACTTGGACCTGAATGGGTTGTCCCTCTCGTTGGATACCTAGTCCATGAGAACAATAAAGATAATGGAGGAATCTATGAAGTGGGGGCTGGCTCAGTGGCCAAACTTCGCTGGGAACGGGCTAAAGGAGCTCTGTTCCATCTTGACGAATCATTCACTCCTTCCGCCGTTCTCAAGAAATGGTCCGACATCGAAAATTTTAGGGAGCCGGTCCATCCAGGAACCGAATCCGGGATCAATCACATCTCCAATATCGAGAACGCCGCGAAACTCCCTCCCAACGAACAGGGAGAGAAACTCGATTACTCTGGTAAAGTCGCTCTGGTAACTGGTGCGGGTGGAGGCCTTGGACGTGCCTATGCAATTTTGTTTGCCAAATTAGGCGCCAGTGTCGTCGTCAACGATGTCGGCAATCCGGACAAAGTCGTCGAGGAAATCAAAGCCGCGGGAGGCAAAGCCGTTGGCGACCGTCACTCCGTAGAAGACGGCGAAGCAGTCATCAAGACCTGTCTTGACGCCTTTGGCGGAATCCATATCATTGTCAACAACGCGGGAATCCTACGAGATAAATCCTTTGCGGCAATGACTGATCAACAATGGGATGATGTCCAGAAAGTCCATGTCCGTGGAACCTATAAAGTGTGTAAAGCTGCCTGGCCACACTTGTATAAACAAAAGTACGGAAGAATCATCAATACGAGTTCGTCGAGTGGGATTTATGGGAATTTCGGACAGGCGAATTATGCGACTGCGAAAGCTGCTATTGTTGGATTCACGAGAGCTCTTGCAAGGGAGGGACAGAAGAATAATATCCTCGTCAACGTCATTGCACCGACCGCTGGAACCGCTATGACTAGAACAATCATGCCTGAGGAAGTGGTATGATCTCATCTGAAAGGAACTTTTCGTTAATAAACAGGTTGCCAAACTTAAGCCAGAGTATATTGCTCCTACAATTGTGCTCCTCGGACACGAGAAAGCACCTACTACATGCGCGTTGTTTGAAGTTGGACCTGGATTCACTGCTCGTCTCCGTTGGGACCGAAGTGCCGGAGTCCATTTCTCTACTTCCGAGCCCTTGACGCCCGAGATGATTGCCGGCAAGTGGAAGAAAATTACTGATTTCAGTGGAGAAACTACTCACCCCGAATCTCCTGCTGAGGCAACGTCATTGTTGATGAAAGGGCTTGCGGCTCAAAAAGCCAAGAGCGCGGCACCCGCTGGAGGGGCCTCAGGAAACAAAGTGCTTCAAAAGGCACAGAGCATCAGAGTTCCACCTGCCGAGTTTAAATACGACAATCAAGAGGGTGCGACATACTTCTAGTGAATCTTGCTGATTTGTAGTCATCTTGTACAATCTTGGACTTGGAGCCAAGAGAACCGATTTGAAATGGGTGTTTGAAGGTGCAAACGGTTTCGAAGTCCTTCCTACTTTCGGCGTCGTTCCTCAATTCGAAGCCCAGAGCGGTTTCCCACTTGCTGACCTCCTCCCCAACTTCAGTCCTGTACCGCACCCAATGCTCTCCAATTCTAACCATAGATGATGCTTCTGCACGGCGAACAATTCTTGGAGATCAAGAAATTCCCCATTCCCACTTCCGCGACTCTTGTCACGGAAGCCCGTGTCGTCGATATCCTCGATAAAGGTAAAGCCGCGAGTGTCACCATCGGAACAACCACAAAGGACAAGTCTTCTGGAGAAGTCATTTTCGAGAATCAGGCTACTGTGTTTATTCGTGGAAGTGGTGGATTTGGAGGTCCTTCCAAGGGTGCGGATCGTGGTGCTGCTACCGCTGTGAATACTCCACCTAGTCGTGCTCCCGATGCTGTTGTCGAGGAAAAGACTTCGGACGATCAAGCTGCTCTGTACCGATTGTCCGGCGATCGCAATCCCCTTCACATTGATCCGGAATTCTCGTACTCACCCTTTCTCCTCCTTATGACATGATCTGACGTGGATTAGGAAGGTCGGTGGATTCCCCACTCCGATCCTCCATGGATTATGTTTCTTCGGTATCTCAGGGAAACATATTTACCAGAAATACGGTCCCTTCAAGAACATCAAAGTCCGTTTCGCAGGGACTGTTCTTCCTGGCGAGACCTTGGTCACAGAAATGTGGAAAGAAGGCAACAAAGTAATCTTCGTCACCAAAGTCAAGGAACGCAACGCCATCGCGATCACCAGTGCCGCCGCCGAACTCGTCGATTCGTCCTCCTCAAAGGCCGCTGCAGCAAGTAAATCGAGCGGCAGTGACGGTGGCCTCGAGGTCGCTGGTTTTGGCGCCTCGAAAGTGTTTGCTCAAGCAAAGGCCCAGTTGGATGCTACTTCCGCCGCGGACAAAGCTGCTAAACTCAAGAAGGCGAATGGAGTATTCCAATTCGATGTGACAAATGAGTCTGGGAAGACGGAAAGTTGGACGATTGATGCAAAGAATGAGGGAACTATAAAGAAGGGCAAAGCGACCAAGCCGGATTGTACTATTATCCTTAAGGATAGTGATTTGGTTGCCCTGGCTTCGGGCAAAGGAAGTGCTCAGTCCCTGTTCATGAGGTACGTTATAAAAGCTTTATTTTGTCAGAGACTAATGATGTAGTGGTAAGTTGAAGATCAAGGGGAATATGATGAAAGCTGTTAGTATTGGAGACTTGATTGCTCCTCCAAAGGCGAAGGCTTAGATGTGAAGTTGTGTGAAAGAACAATTAGATCGTGTTTATGCATATTTTTAGTATCAAAAATTACGGAATTTACATATCCCTCTAGCTCGTTATCTCATTTTCCACCTTCGAATATCCTTGCGTTGAGACAAGCTTGGCGCTTTTTGTTGATCTCAGTCTGCGCCTCTGACGGGTTATCGTGCCTTGCGAAAGAATGGAGACTCCGGACCAGATTATCTGAAACGCAACAGCTCTTCAACATCGCGAGTACCCCATTTTCATCAAAAACGCCAATGGTTCGCGCGAAGAAGGGTATCGCGGCTCCAGCAAGCTAGATCTACTAGAACAGGTGCCATGGGGCCGCCGATAACCATAAACCGCCCACCATTAAGTTTAGTCAACACTCGACACAAAATTCATGGTTGAGTGGTTTCCCATACTTAAGAAATTTAATTATCTAAGTGATCGAGATAATTAACCACCCTACCCTACCCTTGCCCCACCCTAACCCCAACCTACCCTAGCGAAATACTAGTTGTTGTACATAAGTTAGGTTAGGCTAAGTCCGAATTGAAAAGGGGGAACTCCGAGCAAGTTCTCCAGCATACTCTTGCAAAGTTGCAATACCTACACAGTCCGAGCAAACAATCTCGCAAAAGCCCGCCGGTTCAGCTCCGCCAAGCACGTCGCACGCACGTCACATGACCTCGGAGTCCCCGGGATTGACCTCGGAGTCCCTGGGATTGACCTCGGAGTCCCCGGGATGGATGTTGCCGGATACAGTGTCGCTGCGAGGGACTAAGCGCGCGCTGCAGGAGACTGATTTCGGGGAACACGTTGGCGACACTGGCGACACCGGCCACACGGATAAAAACGTCGGAGACAACAATGGGGGGACACTTCCCGTCGGCGACACTGGCGACACGGATGAAAACGACAAGGGGGGGGAAGTTCCACTCGACACAGCGGACACAGCGGCCGAGATAAAACCAAAGAGGAAGAGGAGGAGGAAGAAGAAAGGGAATGGTCTGAAGACGGTTGTGGAGGGGATTCCAGGATCGCCACGGGGGACGAAGCGTCCGCGGGAGGAGACTGATGTGGGCTCGGACGTGGATGACAAGGTGGATCTCGTTGGCGACACTGGAGACACTGGCGACACCGCGGATGACAAGGGGGTTCTCGACAAGAAACTTCCCGTCGGCGACAAGGGCGACACGGATAAAAACGACAAGGGGGGGGAAGTTCCACTCGACACAGCGGACGCAGCGGCCGTTAAAAAGCCACCAAGGAAGAGGAGGAAGAAGAATAAATTGATTGTGGCGGGGGAGATTCCGGAGACAGTGTCGCCGCTGAAGGAGACCGATGTGTGCGACACCGTGGGCGACGCGAATGACAAGGGGGATCTCGACAAGGGGGGGAAACTTCCCGTGGGC
>Ga0302325_10012182_pt1 | contig 18483 bp, 18 predicted proteins | sample Palsa_T0_2_FD_201948 | JGI IMG/M metagenome (GOLD analysis project Ga0302325, IMG submission 201948) | Peat permafrost microbial communities from Stordalen Mire near Abisko, Sweden - Palsa_T0_2 | ecosystem: Environmental > Terrestrial > Soil > Palsa > Peat permafrost | place: Sweden: Abisko...
GGCCACCGACACGCCGGCCAGTCCGGCGGGCGCCTCGTACGGCGCGTCGGCTACGTCTGCTGGGGCGTTCATGGCTCTCCTTAGGGGGCTGCGCGAGGGGAACTCATCTAATATTGATCGCGGCGCTAAAGATGTGTCAATATTGATTAAAATCAATGTTCTCGTCGGTCCGTCAGGAAGGTTTTTGCCGTAAACGTGGCGGCTTAGACACGCGGCGGGTCGCAATCTGAATCACATCGGTGCGAGACGGGGCAGGAGCGCGATGACCGAGTGGATCGGCGCTGCCGAGGCTGCGCAGCGGCTGGGCATCAAGCAGGCAAGCCTGTACGCCTACGTCAGCCGGGGGGTGCTGAGCCGGCGCCGCGAGACAGAAGGCAGAGCCAGCATGTTCGACGCCGGAGAGATCGACGAGCTTGCCCGCCGGGGCCGCCCGCGGCGCGTCGGCAGCCCGGCTGAGCTGCTGTTCGAATCCGCGCTGACCGAGCTCACCAGCACCTCACAGCGCTACCGCGGATTCGATGCCGGCGACCTGGCGCTGCGGCGAACGTTCGAGGACGTCGCGATGCTGCTGTGGACAGGATCCCTGCCGGAGCAGGGCGCCTGCCGGCCGGGCGCGGGCCGCGCGGGCTGGCAGGCGACGCCTGAGGCGCTTGCGGCTGGCCGCGCCGCCCAGGCAGCCCTTCCGGCTGGCACCCTGCCGCTGGAGCGGCTGCAGGTCATCGTTCCCGCCCTGGCGGCAACCGATCAGTTCCGCCTGCACCTGGACCTGCCTGCCGTGGTCGCAGCGGGCAAGGCGCTGGTAGCCGGCATGACCGACGCGCTGCCCGGGGCAGGCCAGCACCGGGCTGGCGAGGCCAGCCAGCCGGCCGCGGAGGACGCGGGGGCAGTGGCCGCGCGGCTGGCACCGAAGCTGTGCACGGGCGCGGTCCCGCCTGGCCTGCTCCCGGTGCTGAACGCGGCGCTGGTGCTGGTGGCTGACCACGAGCTGGCCGCCTCGACGCTTGCGGCCAGGGTCGCGGCATCCATGCGAGCCGATCCGTACGCCGTCGTCGCGACCGGTCTTGGCGCGATGGGCGGCGCCCTGCATGGCGGCGCCGCGCTCGGCGCCGAGCTGATGCTGAGCGCGGCCGCCTCCCCGGCGGATGCGCCGCAGGTAGTCGGCGATGTGCTCCGCCGGGGCGAGAGGCTGCCGGGATTCGGGCATTTCGTGTACAAAGAGGGCGATCCGCGAGCGAACCTGCTGCTCCGGCTGATTGCCGAGTTCGCGCCGGACTCGCCGCAGCTGGCCATCGCGTCGGCGGTGACCGAGGAGGCACGCGGCCGGGCGCTGCCGGAGCCCAACATCGAATTCGCGCTCGCGGTGCTCGCGGGCGCGGCCGGGATGATCCGCGGCGCGGGGGAGGCGATCTTCGCAACTGGCCGCACTGCAGGCTGGCTGGCGCATGCGCTGGAGGAGTACGAGCGCAACATCCCGATCCGCCCGCGCAGTGTTTACACTGGCCCGAGGCCGTGACCTGACGTGGCACACCGGCGTGTGCGTCGCACGGCAGATGGGCAGGTCTGGCAGAGATGATCGAGATAATTGCCATTGACACGCCCTCGCTCGGTGACCGCGCCTACCTGGCGACCGACGGCACCGCGGCGGTCGCCGTGGACGTCCAGCGCGACTTCGACCGGGTCGCGAAGCTGGCGGCCGATCGCGGCGTCACGATCACGCACGTGCTTGAGACGCACATCCACAACGACTACGTGACTGGCGGCCTGGCACTGGCGCGTGCCGTCGGCGCGGAGTACCTGGTCAACGGCGCGGATCCGGTGTCATTCGACCGGACGCCGGTCACGGACGGCGAGCTGGTCCGGGTGGGCGACATGCGCGTCCAGGCAATCGCGACACCCGGCCACACGTTTACCCACCTGTCCTACGTCCTCAGCGCAGGGATCGCGGGCGGCGAAGGGCCCGCGGGCGCGACCGGGCAGGTCCTCGCGGTCTTTACCGGCGGGTCACTGCTGAACGGGTCCACCGGCCGGACGGACCTGCTCGGCGCTGACCATAAGGCCGGGCTGTCCAGGGCTCAGTTCGCCTCCGCCCGCCGTCTGGCCCGCGAGCTGCCCGACGCCGTGCCGGTGTGCCCGACTCACGGCTTCGGCAGTTTCTGCTCGGCCACCCCGATCGTGGGGGGACCCTCCACGATCGGCGACGAGAAGCGCCACAACCCCGCGCTGACCAGCACCGAGGCCGACTACGTCCGCGAGCTGCTGGCCGGGCTCGACGCCTACCCGGCCTATTACGCGCATATGGGACCGGCCAACCTGGCCGGCCCGGTGGCGCCAGACCTCGCCGCACCGCGCCCGGCCAGTGCGGGTGAACTGCGCCGCCGGATCGAGGCCGGCGAGTGGGTTGTCGATTTGCGGTCAAACCTGGCCTTTGCCGCCGGGCACCTGCGCGGCACGCTGAACTTCGAGCTGAGCGACAGCATGGTGACCTACCTGGGCTGGCTGATCCCGTGGGGGGCGCCGCTGACGCTGATCGGCGATACCGCTGCCGCCGTCGAGGACGCGATGCGGGACCTGTGCCGGATCGGCATCGACCGGATCGAGGCGGCAGTGACCGGGGAGCCAGCCCTGTGGGCGGCCGGTGAGGCGCTTGAGTCATTTGCGACGGCCGACTTTGCCGCCCTGGCCGGGCGTGCCGACCGCGGCTCGCTGGTGGTCCTGGACGTCCGCAGGGACAGCGAATGGGCGGACTCGCACCTCGACAGCGCGGTGCATGTCCCGCTGCACCAGCTCGGCGACCGGATGAGCGAGCTCCCGCCCGGCGAGATCTGGGTGCACTGTCAGGCTGGCTACCGGGCGGCGATAGCGGCGTCGATGCTGGCCGCGGGCGGCCGGGACGTGGTCGCTATTCGTGATGACTTCAGCTCCGCGCGCGAGGCTGGCCTGGTGATGCGGCCCGCGTGACCGCACCGCGGCCGGGCGGGAATGCGGCAGGCGCTGCCACCGCTTATGCGTGGCAGAGCTGAATGGAGAACTCTGATGGCCGTCCGCCGACTCAATCACGCTGTGCTGTACGTCCGTGACCTCGCCGCGAGCGTCGACTTCTACACGTTCGCGCTCGGCTTCGAGATAGCCATGGAGATACCAGGGCAGGCCGCGTTCCTCCGGGCGCAGGGGACGGCCAACGATCACGATCTCGGCCTGTTCGCGGTGCCCGACGGCCAGCTGCCGGCCGGCCACTACCTCGGTCTGTATCACCTGGCCTGGGAAGTCGGCACGCTGGCAGAGCTGGCCGGCGTCCGGGAGCGCCTGGTCGCGCGAAGCGCCCTGGTCGGAGCGAGCGATCACCGCGTCTCGAAGTCGCTGTACGCCAAGGACCCGAGCGGGATTGAGTTCGAGGTCATGTGGCGGGTGCCTGCCGAGAACTGGGCAGAGGAGACCGCCGGGGGCTCGATGATCATGCCGCTTGACCTCAAGGGCGAGATTGCCAGGTGGGGCGACCGGGTGACCGGCGCCGCGGCGGGCTCGGTTACCTGACAGCTCGCGGATGCCGCACTGGCGGGGTAATAGCGCCACCAGTCAGGCATCGACGGGAGGCGCCGGCGTGAGTGTCAGGCCGGCAGTGTCCGGACGGAGTCCTGCGGCCTGGTGCTGACGTCCACCGTGCCCTTGTAGCCGATGCCGCGGATATGCACCACCGGGGCGTCGGCGGGCAGCCGGCCTTCCAGGTCTTCCTCAGCCGACCAGCCCTTGCTGACGCCGAAGCCCTCCAGATCCACCCGGACGCCGAGCGGGACAAGCACGTCTATGCGCGACTTGTAGGCGACCGCGAACACAGTCGTCACCGGTGCGGTGAGCTCGGCTGCGCGCAGATCGATGTGGCCGTTGCCCTTGTAGACGATCGCGCGGAACCGCTCGGGCACACGCCACCGGCCGCCGCGCCGGATCGAGCTCTTGTACGCGATCGCGAACCGGCCGGGCGGTCGGCCCGCGACGGCCGGGCTGATGACCGAGGCGGTCCCTGACGCCTGCGGCAGGTCAGCGGTCAGCGGCGCGAGGTCGCTGCTCAGCCGGGCCGTCAGCGCGGCCCTGGTCCGCCGGTCGAACTCATCATCGTCAAGCCTGCCCTCGGCGAACGCCTCCTGCAGTCGCTGCACGACCGCATCCCTGTCCCGGTCGCCGGCCCGCATCGCCGCTGCCTGCGCCGTCGGCAGCACGGTCGGCTGCACAGCTGGCTGCGGGACAGGCGCGGGTTCCGGCTGCATGGTGCTGTCTCCTCAAGTTGAGATGTATCTCAAGAGAAGTATCTTAAGTCAGGGCGCCCTCTTGCGCCACTGGCCAGGCCGGCGGCTTGTCAGCGGCCCGCCAGTTCCGCGTACAGCTGCGCAGTCTGGGCGGCGACGGCGGCCCAGCTGAACTCGGCGACAGCCCGCTCGCGCCCGCGCGCCCCGAGCGCCGCCGCCAGGCCAGGATCGCGGATCACCGAGTTGATGGCCGTGGCCAGTGCCTCCGGCTCGCCGGGCGGGACCAGCAGCCCGGTCTCGCCGTCGGCGACAACCTCCGGGATCCCGCCCACTGCCGACGCGACGACGGCGCAGCCGCACGCCATCGCCTCGAGGTTGACGATGCCGAGCGGCTCGTACTCAGACGGGCAGGCGAACACCGTGGCGTTGCTCAGGATCTGGATCACCTCAGGCTTAGCCAGCATGCCCGGCAGCCAGATCACCCCGGACCTGGTAGCACGCAGATGCTCGACCAGCCCGGTTACCTCCGCCTGCAGCTCGGCGGTGTCCGCCTGACCTGCGCAGAGCACGAGCTGCACTGACGGGTCGATCCACTCCGCCGCGCGCAGCAGCACCGGCAGGCCCTTCTGCCGCGTGACCCGACCGACAAAGACGACCGACGGCTCGGCGGGATCGATGCCGAGCCTGTCGAGCACGTCCCGGCCATGATCGGGCTGATACTCGTCCGCGTCGATGCCGTTGTAGATCACCCGCACGCGGCCGGCCGGCACCTGCGGGTAACACGCGCGGATGTCGGCCGCCATGCCGCTCGACACCGCGACGACGGCAGCGGCCGACTCGATAGCGGTGCGCTCGCACCAGCTGGACAGTGAGTAACCGCCGCCGAGCTGCTCGGCTTTCCACGGCCGCAGCGGCTCCAGCGAGTGCGCGGTCATGACGTGGGGCACGCCGTACAGCAGCGAGCTCAGGTGGCCCGCCAGGCTGGCGTACCAGGTGTGCGAGTGCACCAGGTCGGCGCCGCCGACGGCCGCTGTCATCGCCAGATCAGTCGAGATGACCTGCAGTGCGGAGCTCGCCGCGGACAGCTGCTCCCACGGCTGGTGCGCGATGGCGTCCGGCCGGGGGCCGCCCTGGCAGTGCACCGTGAGATCGACCAGGCTGGCCAGCGACCGTGCCAGGTACTCGACGTGGACGCCAGCGCCGCCGTAGACCTCGGGCGGGTACTCCCTGGTGAGCATGGCGACCCGCAGTCGCTGCGCGGGAAGCGGGGCGGGCTGGGTCACGAGGCTGCTCCCGTCATGACCGCGCTGTGGTCACAGCGGCACGTCCTGGCCCTTGCCCACGACCGTGATGCCGCCATCGGAGACGACGAAGCCGCGTTCCCGGTCGCGGTCCTTGTCGACGCCGATCACGGCGCCCTCCGGGACGTCCACGTTCTTGTCGATGATCGCGTTCTCGATGACGGCGTGCCGCCCGATCTTGGTGTTGTGCAGCAGCACTGCGCGCTCAACCCTTGCCCAGCTGTTAACGCGAACGCCAGGGGAGAGCACCGCGTCGCGGACCAGGCCGCCGGACACGATCACGCCGTTGCTGACCACGCTGTTGATCGCGCGGCCGACGCGGTCGCCGCTGTCGTGCACGAACTTGGCCGGCGGCTGGGACGGCACGGCGGTGAGGATCGGCCAGCTGTCGTTGTACAGGTTGAACACCGGGTGTACCGCGCACAGGTCCATGTGCGCGTCGAAGAAGGAGTCCAGCGTCCCGACGTCCCGCCAGTAGCCCGCGTCGCGCTCCTCCGCGCCTGGCACCTTGTTGTCGAGGAAGTCGTAGACCTGTGCCGCGCCTTTCTTAACCAGCATCGGCACGATGTCCCCGCCCATGTCGTGCCGGCTGCTGTCGTCGGCGGCGTCCTCGCGCAGCGAGTCCACCAGCACGTCGGCCGAGAAGATGTAGATGCCCATCGAGGCGAACGCCATGTCCGGGCGGCCGGGCATGGCGGGCGGGTCGGCCGGCTTCTCCAGGAAGGCGTCGATCGTGCGCCCGTCCGGTCCGACCCGGATGACGCCGAACGCGGTTGCCTCCTCGCGCGGCACCGGGATGGCCGCCACAGTGACGCCCGCGCCGCCCGCGACGTGCTGGTCGATCATCTGCTGCGGGTCCATCCGGAAGACGTGATCGGCACCGAAGACCGCGACGATGTCGGGCTGGTCGTCGAAGATCAGATTGAGGGACTGGTAGATCGCGTCCGCCGACCCGGTGTACCAGTGCGGGCCGAGCCGCTGCTGGGCCGGGACCGGTGTCACGTAGTTGCCTAGCAGGCTGCTCAGCCGCCAGGTCGTGGTGATGTGCCGGTCCAGGCTGTGGCTCTTGTACTGGGTGAGGACGCAGATGCGCCGCATGCCCGAGTTGACCAGGTTGGAGAGGGCGAAGTCGACCAGCCGGTACAGGCCGCCGAACGGCACTGCGGGCTTTGCCCGGTCCGCAGTCAGCGGCGCCAGGCGCTTGCCCGCACCGCCGGCCAGGACCATGGCCAGCACCCGCGACTGGGATACCTCCATATGCGCAGCCATATCCACCTCCTGGACCACTATGCCCGCCAGCGCGCTGGCTACCAGTCTGGTCCGCGAAGGCGGAGAAAAGTATCCCTGGCGGCTAGGCCGGCCGAGTTACCCGGATCTTGGACTGCTCGTGGCCGGTGGTTTCCCAGTCCGCCATGTACTCGGCCTGCAGTCCGTACTTGCGGGCCAGGTCAATGAGGGTCTGCGTGCGGTAGTAGAAATCCTCCCGCAGGACCTGATGCTCCGCGCCCTCGGTCCGGTCGAAGGTGAAGTCAAAGAAGCCGCCAGGCGCCATCACGCGGCCGATATGCGACAGGCACTCCTCGATCACCGGCAGCGGCGAGTGCGAGAAAACGCTGTGCGCGTGCACCGCATCGAAGTGATCGTCGGGCAGGAAGTCCAGCCGGAGGTCAGTCACCAGGCTGAGGTGCGGCAGCTTGCGCTGCAGGCCGAACTCCACCACGGTCCGCTGCGCGGCGAGGAGGATGTCCGGCGAGATGTCGGTGCCGTAGTAGTTGCCCGAGTCCAGGTAGTCGATGAACAGCCGGCCGGCCCGCAGGTTGCCGCAGCCGATCTCCAGCATCCGCATATCCGGCTTGAGCCCGTGGTCGGCCAGGTAGTCGAACTGCAGCTGACCGACCCTGAGCCAGGACTCGCGGGACTTGCTGCCGACGGCGAGGTCGTGGCTGCGGCTGGCGTCCGAGCGCATGACCGCGCGGTAGTAGCTGACGTGGTCGCGGGTCGTGAGCCAGAGCAGGGTGTCGCGGCCGCGGCGGCGCGCGTATCCGGTGATGCGATCCGGGTTGCGGATCGCATAGGCAATCTTGTAGCCCAGGCGGGAGCGATTCTTCCCATGCACGGACTCAGGCTAGGCACACCGCCGCCAGCGCGGGGCAAAGTGCGCCGCTCGCAGCACCATTACTACCGTCGCATTACTTCTGGCAGGCCGGCCCTTGACCGACGCCAGCGTCCCGCTCTCGCGAGTCAGACAGGTGGCCTGCCGTCCGGCCCGGCGTCCTGGTGATGCCTGGAGGTTGCCCTCGTCGCCAGCATCCGCGCCGTGTGCACCCCGGCGCCCAGCACGATGCCCCAGATGAGCGCCTCGCCGAGGCCGACCTGCGGGTCCTCGGGGTGCTCCGGCGGCTCCTTGCCGGTGACCTTCTTCCAGCCGAAGAAGAGCACCTTGCGCGCCGCGAAGGCAGCGCCGGCGCCGACCAGCGCGGTTACTACGCGGCTGCCTGCGCTGGCCTTGCCCGCGCCGCTCTTGCCTGCCATCAGCCCGTCCTCCCTAGCGCGTGTCTCGCGGCCCGTCCGCCCCTTACTCCGAGGCGGGGCCCAGCCCCGGCTGTGGTGATCATGTCATGGTCACGCCGCCGGGGCTGACCACGGGGCGTGAACTCTCGATTGCGGCCGCTAGCTCGGCCGGGTGCCTGGTCGCCAGCAGCCAGTACGGCGCTGCCGGGTCCGGGCCTGTGACCTCGATATAGACCGAGCGTGACAGGTACGGCCTGATCAGAACGAAAGCGCCCGGGTCGGCCCGCGGCCCCCGGAGTGCCCGGGTCTGCGCCTCGTCCAGTGCCCTGACCTCGCCCGCCAGCGCCGTCGGGAGGGCCGAGCCTGCCACGACGATCTCGCCTGCCGTCACCTCGATGACCGCGCGTCCCCAGTTCAGCAGGAAGGCCGCGGTGATCAGGATCAGCGCGCTAAAAACGGCAATGGTGATGGCAAGGTCGAATCCCGTCCATACGATCGCGCCAAACGTCAGCATGGTGATCATCCCGACCACCCACCAGAGCGGCGGCGCGAACAGGCGCTCGCGGTACAAGTGCATGGCACCACCGTAGTTGGTTACATGTACTGCATGACGGGCCGGTTGAGTGGAGAGGCCGGCGACGAGCCGGTGACAGCGGATGGCGATCAGCTGGTGGTGACGGGCGGCGAGCACACGGGCGAGCAGCCAGTAGTCGACGAGGCGGGTGGCGAGCTGGCGGAGGCCGCTGCCCAGTCGCCGCCTGCTGGCTCTGGCCAGCCCGGTGCCAGCTTCCTCGGCGCGCTCCGGCGGATCTGGCGGCCCGTCTGGCTGCTGGCGGGCAGCGACTCTGGTGCCGTCGCGGCAGCCTCGGCCGCGGCTGCAGGCACGGCCGCCGGCGGTCAGGCCGAGGCCGACGCCGAGGCCGAGGTCGAGCCGGCCCTGCGGAGCCCGGACTCCCAGGTACCCAGGCTGCTGCGGCAATCGGCTGCCTGGTCCTGGCGGCTGCTGCTGACCGGGCTCGTCATCTACCTCGCCTTCCGGCTGGCCGAGCACCTGCGGCTGGTGGTCCTGCCTTTCATTGCCGCGATGCTGCTGTGCGCGCTGCTGCAGCCGCTAGCCGCCTGGCTGCGCCGCCGCGGCATGTCCGACCTGGCGTCGACCTGGTGCGCCTTCGGCCTCATGATCGTCGTGATCGGGGGCGCGGGCTGGCTCGTCGTGACCCAGATCAGCGACACGTACCCGGTGCTGTTCTCTGAGGTGCAGAAGACGGCGGACCAGCTGCAGCGCTCGCTGGCGGGGCCGCCGTTCCACCTGAACGCCTCCCGGCTCTCGAAGCTCAGTACCGACATACTCAACTACATTTCCCAGCACAAGTCGGTCGTGGCCGGGACCGTGCTGACCGGCGGCAAGTACGCGCTGGAGTTCCTGGCCGGGATTGTGCTGACCCTGTTCATCAGCTTCTTCCTGATCAAGGACGGCCGCCGGATCTGGCGGTTCCTGATCAGCGGGATGCGGCCGGAGGCCAGGCGGCGCGCGGCCAATGCCGGTGACGCGGGCTGGCGGGCGCTGGTTCACTACATCCGGGGCACGACCGTGGTGGCGGCTATCCACGCCCTGTTCATCGGCCTGGCGCTGTGGCTGCTCGGCGTGCCGCTGCTGGTCCCGCTGATCGTGCTGGTCTTCCTTGCCGCCTTCATCCCGATCATCGGCATCCTGGTGGTGGGCGCTCTGGCGATCCTGGTGGCGCTCGCGACCAAGGGCTGGGTCGCCGCGGTCATCCTGCTCGGCGTGTTCCTGCTGGAGAACCAGATCGAGAGCCACCTGCTGCAGCCGCTGGTCATGGGGCGCATCATCCGGCTGCACCCGCTGGCGATCATCCTCGTGCTTGCGGTGGGAGGCATTATCGCGGGCATTCCCGGCGCTATCATCGCCGTGCCGGTCGCTGCCGTGATTACCTATGCCTGGCCCGAGCTGCGGAACGGGCAGCCGCCCTCCTAGCTGCCGGCGCCGCCAGCCAGCCGGAGCTACCCAGAAGGACACCTCATCGATGGCCTGCGCCTGCACCGAGCCGGGGTCAGTGGAGATCCTGATCTGCCGGCTCGATCCTGACCTGCCGCTGCCGCAGCGCTCCCATCCGGGGGACGCCGGCAGCGACCTGTACCTCACTGCCGACATCGAGCTCCAGCCGGGCCAGCGCGCCCTCGTCGGTACCGGCGTGTGCATAGCGCTGCCAGCTGGGTACGCCGCGTTTGTGCATCCTCGCTCTGGCCTGGCAGCCCGGCATGGCGTGACGATTGTCAATGCACCGGGCACCGTGGACGCCGGGTACCGTGGCGAGATCAAGGTGATTCTGCTGAACACCGATGCCGAGCACCCGGTCCAGTTCCGGCGGGGTGACCGGATTGCCCAGCTCGTGATTCAGAAGGTAGAACGCCCGGTATTCCGGGAAGTCACGACCCTGCCCGGATCGCAGCGCGGCGACGGAGGCCACGGCTCGACCGGCGGCCACGCGATGACCAGCGATCCGGCCGGCGACAACGAGGTCCCGGGCCGCCGGCAGGCGGGCCGGGAGGTGAGGAGCGTGCGGGGTGTTCCGACGACGCAACCGTGACGGTGAGAGCGGTTCCGGGCAGGAGCCTGGCGACGGAAACTACCCGGCAGCCGACGACGAGCTGGCGGAGCAGGACTACGCCGACGACGACTGGGACGACGAGCCCGGTGATGACGACCTGGCCGATGATGAGTGGGACGACGCGGACGACGGCGACGCAGCGGATGAGCTGAGCCCGGCCGCCGGCGGCGAGCCCGGCGCGACTGATGACGCGGACGGCGGACGGGGCCGGTCCTCGCGGGCTGACCTTGGTGATCCGGGGACCTGGACCCGGCTGCGCGACCCATCGGCCGCGAGTCCGGCCATGCTGCGCTCGGACGGCCCCTGGGACGGCGCTGGCGAGTTCCCCGCCGGCGAGCGCATCGACTTCGGCAGCCTGCTCGTGCCCGTGCGGGACGGCTTCGACGTCCAGGTCTTCGTGTCCGAGGACGAGGGCATCTCGATCGCGGTCGTCCACGAGGACAGCGGCCTCCAGCTGCAGCCGTTCGCTGCCCCGCGCAGTTCCGGCCTGTGGCACGAGGTCAGGCCCGAGATCGCCGACGAGGTGGTCAAGGCCGGCGGCAGCAGCTCGGAGCAGGACGGGCCGTTCGGGCCCGAGCTGGTGGCAATGGTCGTTCCGCAGGGCGCGGAGGGCCAGGGCATCCCGCCGCAGCCGCTGCGCTTCATCGGCGCCGACGGCCCTCGCTGGTTCCTGCGCGGCCTGATCAGCGGCCCGGCGGCAGTGGACGCGAACCTGGCGGTGCCGTTCGAGCAGATCTTCGCCGACGTTGTCGTCGTTCGCGGCGACCATGCGGAACCGCCGCGCAAGCCACTGGAGATCAGGCTTCCGGACGAGGCGCGCCAGGTCCTGGAGGACCAGCTCGCCGCCCAGGAGGAGCCGGACCTGCTCAACCCGTTCGAGCGCGGCCCGGAGATCACCGAGACCCGCTAGCGGGCCGCGGCCGGCGAGCCGGGCAGCCCGGCTCAGCCGGGGCGTTCCGTTTCATGCTCGGCGGCCAGCAGCGTGGCCAGCTCATGCTCGACGTTCTGACTGGTCACGAACAGCAGTTCGTCGCCGCCCTCGAGCGGGTCGTCCTGGCTGGGGACGATGACCCGGCCGTCGCGGAGAATGGCGACCAGCGCAGTGTCGACGGGCCACTCGATGCTGCCGACTCGCTGGCCCGCTAGCGGCGCGTTGGGCGGCATGGTGAGCTCAACCAGGCTCGCCTCGCTCTGCCTGAAGGTCATCAGCCGAACCAGGTCCCCGACACTGACAGCCTCCTCTACCAGCGCGGAGATGAGCCGCGGCGTCGAGACCGCCACGTCGATTCCCCAGGACTCGTTGAACAGCCACTCGTTGTTGGGGTGGTTGATCCTGGCGACGACTCGGGGCACGCCGTACTCGGTCTTGGCGAGCAGCGAGACGACGAGGTTGGCCTTGTCGTCTCCGGTCGCCGCGATCACCACGTTGCAGCGCTCGAGGGCCGCGTCGTCCAGTGCGCTGATCTCGCAGGCGTCGGCCAGCAGCCATTCTGCGCGCGGGACACTGTGCACCTTGATAGAACTCGGATCCTTGTCGATGAGCAGGATCTCGTGGCCGTTCTCCAGCAGTTCCTTGGCGATGGAACGGCCGACCGCCCCGGCGCCCGCGATCGCGACGCGCATCAGTGGCTTCCCCTTCCGGGCTCGGGGCCCGCGAAGACCCTGGCGATCTCGGCGAGGTCACGGTCGGCCGCGATCACGTGCACGACATCTCCCTCCTGCAGCACCAGGCTCGGCCCTGGCACCACCGCCTCGCCCAGCCGGGAGATGTAGGCGACCCGGGTGTTCGACGCCCGCTCGAGGTCGCAGACCTTCTCGCCCAGCCAGTGGTCGGAGTACGCGACCTCGGCCAGGACCACTTCGCCGGTGGGGTCGCGCCACAGCGACTCCGCGCCCTCCGGGATGATGCGGCGCAGCATCTGGTCCGCCGTCCAGGCGACGGTCGCCACGGTGGGAATGCCCAGCCGCTGGTAGACCGACGCCCGGCGGGGGTCGTAGATGCGCGCCACCACGCGCTGCACGCCGAACGACTCCCTGGCAACCCTTGCCGCGATCACATTGGAGTTGTCACCGCTGCTGACCGCCGCAAAGGCATCAGCCCGCTCGATGCCCGCCTCGGTCAGCACGTCCCGGTCGAACCCCACCCCGGTGACCTTGATGCCCTTGAAACCGGACGCCAGCTTGCGGAAGGCCTCCGGGTCCTGGTCGATGACGGCGACCGAATGACCGGATTCCTCGAGAGTGTGGGCGATGCTGGAGCCGACCCGCCCGCATCCCATGATCACGATGTGCACGTGCGTCCTTCCAGCCAGAGCGGTGCAGTCACGGTATTCCCTCCGGCGCAATGCTGCTAGCCACCCGACCCGGTGCCTGCCTGCCAGACAGGTACCCAGCCGGCGCCAGCGCGCACCGCCAGGGCACGATGTAGCCGTGACTACCACGCCAGCCTCCCGCCCAAAGGCCGGTGACGTGCTGGAACTCACAGTCGGCGAAGTCGTGCATGGCGGCTGGTGCGTTTCCAGGCAGGATGATACGGGCTGGGTCATTTTCATCCGGCATGCCCTGCCTGGTGAGCGGGTACAGGCGACCGTGACCCAGGCCACCGCCCGGTTCGCCAGGGCTGACGCCACCGAGATCCTCCGGGCTTCACCGGACCGCGTGCCCGCCCCGTGCCGCTACGCCCGGCCCGGCGGCTGCGGCGGATGCGACTGGCAGCACGTCAGCCTCCCGGCGCAGCGCGCACTCAAGGCGGTGGTCATCAGGCAGCAGCTCAGCCGCATCGGCGGCATCGACCGCGAGGTCGATGTCGTCCCCGTCGGCGGCGACGAGACGGGTAGCGGCTGGCGCACTGGCCCGGAGACCGGCCTGGGCTGGCGGACAGTGGTGTCGTTCGCGGTTGACCGGTCCGGCACGCCGGGGCTCCGCAGGCACCGCTCGCACGAGATCGTGCCGGTCGACCGGTGCCTGATCGCGCACGACCTGATCACGGCCGCCGATGTGACCAGCCACGAATGGCCGTCAGCTCAGTCAGTGGAGGTCAGCGTCGTCCCCGCCACCGGCGAACGGGGCGTTCTGGTCTCCGGCCCTGTCGCCTCGGGCAGGCTTCCCGAGGTGCCGGCTGACACTGTGGCGCTGGCACGCAAGCACGGCTCGAGGATTCCGGTGCGCGGCCGCGGCTACCTCACCCAGCACGCCGCGGGCCGCGACTGGCGGGTCAGCCTGGGCGGGTTCTGGCAGGTTCATGGCGGTGCGGCGGCCACGCTGGCGGCGGCCGTGCGCGCCGCCGCACGGCCGCAGCCCGGCGAGACCGCGCTGGACCTCTACAGCGGGGCCGGCCTGTTCGCCGGCGTGCTGGCGGAAGCCGTCGGGCCGGAGGGCACTGTCATCGCCATCGAGCAGGATCAGGCCGCCGTCCGGGACGCGCGGCATAACCTGCGCGCCTGGCCGTGGGCGCGGGTGCACCGCGGCGACGTCGCCGCCGTACTGGACAGGACCGGGCCGGATGAGGCGTCCGTCGCGGTGCTGGATCCGCCGCGCACCGGCGCGGCCAGGCCGGTGATCGACGCCCTGTGCGGTCAGCCGGCCCTGCGCCGTATCGCCTACGTGTCGTGCGACCCGGCGACGCTGGCACGCGACCTGCGGCTGCTGCTCGCCGGCGGCTGGCAGCTGACCGCCCTCCGCGGCTACGACGCGTTCCCGATGACCCACCACGTGGAGTGCGTGGCCACCCTCAGCCGCGACTAGCCCTGCGGGCAAGATGGGCTCATGAAACTGCGAATCTTCACCGAGCCCCAGCAGGGCGCCGATTACGCCACGCTGCTGCGGGTCGCCAGGGCGACCGAGGACCTGGGCTTCGACGCGTTCTTCCGGTCCGATCACTACCTGAAGATGGGCGATGTCAGCGGGCTGCCAGGGCCGACCGACGCCTGGATCACGCTGGCCGGGCTCGCACTCCAGACCTCCCGGATCAGGCTCGGCACGCTGATGAGCCCGGCAACGTTCCGCTACCCCGGCCCGCTGGCCATCTCAGTGGCGCAGGTCGACGACATGAGCGGCGGCCGGGTCGAGTTCGGCTTCGGCGCCGGCTGGTATGACGCCGAGCACGCGGCGTACGCGATCCCGTTCCCCGGCCTGCGCGAGCGGTTCGACCGCTACGCCGAGCAGCTTGCCGTCATCACCGGCTTGTGGGAGACGCCCGCGGGGGAGATGTTCAGTTACTCCGGCGAGTACTATACGGTGACCGACTCGCCCGCGCTGCCCAAGCCTGCTCAGCAGCCGCGGCCGCCGGTCCTGATCGGCGGCGGCGGGCAGAAGCGAACGCCGCAGCTGGCCGCCCGCTACGCGGACGAGTTCAACCTGCCGTTCGCCAGTATCGAGAGCACGGACGCCGCGTTCGGCCGGGTCAGGGATGCCTGCACCGCGGCCGGGCGGGACCCGGCCGGGCTGGTCTACTCAGCGGCTCAGGTTGTCTGCTGCGGCCGCACCGACGCGGAGATCGCGAGGCGCGCTGCTGCTATCGGCCGCGAGCCGGCCGACCTGCGCGAGAACGGACTCGCCGGAACGCCCGCGGAGATCGCTGACCGGATCGCCGAGTTTGCCGGGATCGGTGCGAGTAGGGTCTACCTGCAGGTTCTCGATCTGAGCGATCTCGATCACCTGGAGCTGCTGGCAGAGCTCATCCCGGCAGTGGCCTAGCGCGGGCTGCGGGCAAGCCGGGCGGATGTCAGAGAGTTCTCAGAGGAAAGCCTGAGCGCTAGCCGAGACTGCGCTGACAGCGTGTCCGCATCCGGGCCGGCCGCCGCGTGCAGGCGGGCCGTCCGGCTCCCGTAATCCGATGAAGGAGCGCACCATGGCGCGTGCCCGGTCTCGCCGCCTCGCCGTCTGGGTGGTGTCCGGCGTCGTGGTGCTGGCCATTCTGGTGTTCGGCGGCACCTGGCTCTACATTCACGTGATTGAGGGCCCGGCGCCCGCGCCGCTCAGCCTCAAGTCCGCTGCCGCCAGCCCCAGTCAGTCGGCCTCCGCGGCCAGTTCCGCCTCGGCGGGCACGGCATCAGCCAGCGCCGTGGCCGGGACGTGGCAGGTGTCGTCCGGTTCGGTGGTCGGCTACCGGGTGAACGAGGTCCTGGCCGGCCAGAACAACGTCGCGGTCGGCCGCACCAGCGACGTCAGGGGCAGCATGACCATCAGCGGCAGTTCCGTTACCGCCGCGTCGTTCACGGTCCCCATGGACACCATCAAGAGCGACGAGAGCCAGCGGGACGCGCAGTTCAACGGACGGATTATGCAAACCGCAACCTACCCGACGGGAACGCTCTCGCTTACCTCCCCGGTCTCACTCGGCGCGCTGCCTGCGGACGGGGTCATCAGGACCTATCACGCGACCGCCGATCTGACGCTGCACGGCCACACCAGGCCCGTCACGTTCGCCCTGCAGGCTGAGCGGACGTCAGCGGGCATCGAGGTGTCGGGGTCGATCCCGGTCACCTTCGCCCGCTGGGATATCGGCAATCCCAGCTTCGCCGGCTTCGTCACGACGCAGAATCACGGACTGCTGGAGTTCCTGCTCAAGTTCAGCCGCTCCTGACCGCGGCAGGCTACCGATCTGAGGGCGGCGGGAGCGGTGGCGCTGGCGGCCTCGTTCCCGGCATGATGACGGCGCTATCTCCCGGCCGCGCGCCACGGGTCGTAGTCGACCTCCAGGGGCTCCTGAGCGGGGCGGTCCGCGGCCGGGATGTGCCGGAGGTTGAGGCGGATCCTGGTCCAGGTCGATGAGCGGCCGCGCATCGAGTCGACCAGAATGTCGGCGGGCTCGAGCAGCGCCGCCGCGTCCGGATGCCGTTCCTTCCAGCGTTCCAGGCCGGCCATGGCCTCGGCCTTGCTGGCCGCGCGGGCGATCTCGATCAGCGGCATGGCCGAGCGGCGGCGGCCAGTCGGCCCGGCGGTCTTGCCCGGAGCCGGCGGCGGGACATCCGGTGCTGTGCCGTCCGCGGACGCCGGGCGGCCTCGCTGCTTGCTCGGCTGCACCCGGGGCTGCTCGCCGGCCTGCTTCTCGAAGTGCGGCGGCCACGGCGCGTCCGGCATCCCGGCCGCCTCGTCCGCCGCGGCCAGCTCAAGCAGCGCGTCCAGTGAGCCGGCCGTCGCGTCGATGCCCTCGCCGGGGTCACCGATCTCGGCGTAGCGCCGCGGCATGGTGTCGATGGTGAACGCGGCCGGATCGCACTGCGCCACCTCGTCCCAGCGCAGTGGCGCCGACACCCGGGCGTCCGGCACCGGCCGGACGGAGTAGGCGGAGGCGACGGTGCGGTCCTTGGCGTTCTGGTTGTAATCGACGAAGACGCCGTGCCGCTCCTCCTTCCACCAGCGCGATGTCGCCTCCATCGGCGCGCGGCGCTCGATTTCCCTGGCCAGGGCGACCGCGGCCCGCCGGACGTGGGTGAAGCCCCAGCGGCGCTCGATCCGCGCGTACACGTGCATGCCGCGCGACCCGGACGTCTTCGGCCAGCCGGTGAGCCCGAAGTCGGCCAGCGCCTCCCGCGCCGCCAGCGCGACGGAGACGATCTGCGGCCATTCGACGCCGGGAACGGGGTCGAGGTCGACGCGCAGCTCGTCCGGGTGCTCCAGGTCGTCGGCGCGGATCGGATGCGGGTTCAGGTCGATGCAGCCGAGGTTGGCCACCCAGGCCAGCCCGGCGGCGTCCGAGACGACGATCTCCTCGGCGGTCCTGCCGGACGGGAAGCTGAGCACGACGCTGTCCAGCCAGTCGGGCCTGTTCGCCGGGGCGCGCTTCTGGAAAAAGGCCTCGCCCTCGGCGCCGTGCACGAAGCGCTTGAGCACCATCGGGCGGCCGGCGACGCCGCGCAGGGCGCCGTCGGCGACGCTGAGGTAATAGCGCACCAGGTCCAGCTTGGTGTGCCCAGTGCGCGGGAAGTAGATCTTGTCCGGGTTGGAGACCGTCACCGTGCGCCCGGCGATCTCGATGATCTCCTTGCGCTCGGCCATACTGCCACGATAACCGGCGGCCGGCCGCGGGTGGCGCTGCTCCCGCGAACCCGGAAGTGCTTCTATTGTCTGTCATGAGCAGCGATAGCAGTAACGGCTCGGCGCTGGCCGGGATCGAGGCGCTGATCGGCTCCCTGCCGCCCGATAGCAAGCTTCCGTCGTACCGGGAGCTGCAGCAGCGCTACCGTCTCAGCCCGGCCACGGTGCAGCGCATGCTAGCCGACCTGGCCCGCCGCGGCCTGCTCGTCACCAAGCCGGGCAGCGGCACGTTCACGGCTGCGCGGCGCGCGGTCCGGCCGGCCGCCGACCTGTCCTGGCAGACGCTGGCACTCGGCAGCCGCGCGGGCCTGGGAGCCGACCTGGAGCGGCTGGTCGACCCGCTGCCGCCCGATGCGATCGGGATGGCCAGCGGCTTCCCCGATGACGCGCTGCAGCCGCTCGGCCTGCTCGCGGCGGCCGCGTCGCGGGCGGCCCGGCGGCCGCAGGCGTGGGACCGGCTGCCGCCGCAGGGGCTGCCGGAACTGCGGACGTACCTGGCGGACGAGGCCGGCGGCGGCCTGACCGCCGCGAACGTGCTCATCTCCTCGGGCGGCCAGTCCTCGCTGTCGGCTGTGTTCCGCCACCTGTGCGCGCCCGGTGACCCGCTCATCGTGGAATCGCCGACGTACGTGGGCGCGCTCGCGGCGGCGCGGGCCGCCGGGCTCAGGCTGGTGCCGGTGCCCGGTGACACCGGCGGCGTGCTCCCGGACGCGCTGGCCGACGCGTTCGACCGGACCGGAGCGCGGCTGGCGTACCTGCAGCCGC
>Ga0302325_10012183_pt1 | contig 18483 bp, 11 predicted proteins | sample Palsa_T0_2_FD_201948 | JGI IMG/M metagenome (GOLD analysis project Ga0302325, IMG submission 201948) | Peat permafrost microbial communities from Stordalen Mire near Abisko, Sweden - Palsa_T0_2 | ecosystem: Environmental > Terrestrial > Soil > Palsa > Peat permafrost | place: Sweden: Abisko...
GGCCCGAGGGGGCTGGCCATACTGAGGGGCATGGCCAGGACCTCAGCGGGCTGCTCGCCAGAGTGGCCCGCGGTGATCATGCGGCTTTCGAGGCTGTCTACGACCAGCTCGCCGGGCCGGTCTACGGGGCAGCCAGAAAGGTACTGCGAGATCCGGCGCAGTCCGAGGAAGTCGCGCAGGAGGTCATGTTGGACGTCTGGCGGACCGCTTCCCGGTTCGACGCCAGCCGAGGCAGCGCGGCGGCCTGGGTCATGACGATCGCGCACCGACGGGCCGTGGACCGGGTACGAGCCGAGAACGCGTCGGTCGCCCGCGAGCAGAAGCTGGTGCCAGGACCGGTCAGCGGCGATGACGTCCACCAGCTCGTGGAGATGGCCCTGGACCGCCAGCGGGTGCGGCGGTGCATGGGCAGCCTCACGACATTGCAGGCAGAAGCCATAAAGCTCGCATATTATGGCGGATACACATACCCGCAGGTGGCTGGCCTGCTCGGAGTCGCCCTCGGTACGGTCAAAACCCGCATCCGCGACGGTCTCATCCGGATGCGTGACTGCATGGAGGTGACCTGATGAGCATTCAGGGTCACGAACTGCACCTGCTGACCGGTGCCTACGCCGCCGACGCCGTGACAGGTGACGAGCTCGCCGAATTCGAGAAGCATCTGGAGAGCTGCGCGACCTGCGCGGAAGAAGTCCGCGGGCTGCGGGAGACCGCGGCCAGGCTCGGCATGGTCACCGCGATCGAGCCGCCTCCCTGGATGCGGGACCAGGTGCTCGCCGCCGCAAGCCGTACCAGGCAGCTTCCCCCGTCCCACGGTAAGCTGGCCGCCCTCGGCGTGCCGAGACACGTCACGCCCTTGCGCCAGCGCCGCGCACTGTCTCGCCCGGTCGCGGTGGCTGCCATGTCCGCCCTGGCCGCGGCCGTCGTCGTGCTGGCGGTTTTCCAGGTCAACACGCGGGGTCAGCTTCAGCAGTCGCAGGCAGGCGATCGCGGTATCGCCGCCGTCCTTACCGCGCCCGATGCCTACATCGAGAAGGGTAGCCCTAGCGTGGGCGGCACCGTCACGGCCGTCATCTCGCAGCACGACGGCGAGGCGGTCGTCACCACCGCGGGCATGCCCGATCCCGGCGGCGGCAAGGTGTATCAGCTATGGGTTATCAGCGCGGCAGGCGCTCGCTCCGCCGGATTGATGTCAGGCGGCAGTACCAATCCCACCTCCCCGGTCCTCGCCGACGACGTGCAGCCGGGCGACCGTCTTGGCATCACGGTTGAGCCCGCGGGCGGAAGCAGCCGGCCTACCACCACCCCGATCATCCTCCTCTCCGTGAGTACGTAGAGTAACACCAGCGTCACCGTAGTAGGCTGGTTATGTGTCACCGTTATGAACAGGAGACGTCGCGCGTAACGTTGCCCGGCGATCGTTTTGCCTGGCCACGACGCCCTTGACGTGGTTCATCCCGGCACGGCCTCGGCCGGCGGCAGGGGGAAGGTGGTCCAGCAGCGACCTGCTCAGCCTCCAGCGACTCGGGCACGTTGGACTGGATACGGCCGAGGCAGGCGCCATGGATCGAGCCAGCGCTGAAAATCTGGCCGGTGGTAGCCGGTCAAAGGTTCAGCGCTATCTCATTTTGTTGCGGGAGTGGCCGTTGCGGTGGCTCGGCGAAGACCGAAACAAGGCAGACCGCGCTAACGCCGGATTCTTGCAAGCGCCCTGGTGATTGCGAGGGACGGCTCACAAGGGAAGATAGCGGCATCCTCTGCCAGCCAACAAAAACAGCCATAGATCCACAATAGACACAGATCGGCCTAGCGCTTGCAAAACCCCGCCACCCCATCCCCGGAGGGAATTACGTACCCACTTGTCGCGTGCGTCGATACAGGCCAAACAATCCACATGTATCTAGGGTTGGATTCGGTGCAGTTATGGTGCGGCTCTATGTAGTGAGTGATATTACAGCGCGGTCTGACATTTCCAGCGCATGGCGCCTAGCTTTACGCGGTGTTCTCGCGAAATGACCGGCGGACATGGCACAATCGGCTCGATACGGGCGAGCGGGGGTCCGAGGGAATTCGCACATGAGCTGAGGTGACCATGTGGAGGCGGAGATCCAGGTTTCCGGGGGCCAGGGCATTGACGTTGATGAGGTCGGCGAGCTAGCAGCGCTGCTGGAGTGGCTGCGCGGCGAGCGCGGGCTGGCCGGCGCGATCCGGGAGGTCCGGCTCAAGCCCGGCCCGGGCGAACTCGGCGGCGCGGTCGAGGCGCTGGTCGTGGCGCTCGGCGCCGGCGGCGCGGCCGGAACGCTCGCCAGATCCCTGTTCGGGTGGCTGTGCACCCGCCGGCCGAGCCTGAAGGTCACGGTCACCAAGGGCACCCGCAGCATCGCCATCGAGGCGGGCGACGTCCGCGACGGCGACGTGCTGGCGCTACTGCGGGAGATCCTGGAGGCCAGCGATGGACTCTGACCGGCCGCCTGACTACTCCACGTCCCGGGCGGTGCTCATCGGGACCTCTGAATACCAGGACGAGAAGTTCCCCGCGCTTCCCGCGGCGGACAACAGCCTTGAGGGCATGCGGCAGATCCTCACCAACCCCGAACTATGCGGCTGGCCCGCCTCCCGGGTTAAGCAGCTGTCCAACGAGTCCGACAACCGCCAGTTCATCATCAAGCTGCGCCGGTGGGCGCAGGAGACCACCGAAGTATTCCTCTTGTACTACGTTGGCCACGGAACCCCGGGCGAGAAAGGGCCGTGCCTCACCCTCACCGACACGCAGGTGGAATACCCCGACGTCACCGGCCTGGAGTACAGGCACGTCCGCAAGGCGCTGCGCGATAGCCCGGCCCGGATCAAGATTGTGATCCTGGACTGCTGCTATGCGGGCCGGGCCATCCCCCCGGTGCAGTCCGGGCAGGCCCTGTTCACCGACATCAGCGGCACGTACGTGCTGGCCGCCGCGGACCACGCCGCTCACGTGCCTGAGAACCAGGAGCTGGCGTGCACGTCGTTCACCGGAGAGCTGCTTGACCTGATCCGCAAGGGGATCACCGACGGCCCCGAGGAACTCACGCTGGAGGACATCTACCGTCATCTGCGGGCCCGGCTTGGCGAGGTCGACCTGCCCGACCCTAACTGCGGCGGCACCGATACCGCCGGCGCATTCCGCTTCGCCCGTAACGCGGCGTTCCGGCAGGGTCCGCCCATTCCCCGGTTCCCGCAGGAACCAGAGCCGGTCGTGCCCTGGTGGCGGCGGTCGTGGCGCACGCGGGGCAGCGCCGCGGTGGCAGCGGCCCTGCTGGCCGGCACCGCGGTGTACACCGTCACGCGGCTGGACGACCCTAGCCCGCCGTGTGGGCCGGCGGCAGGGACACCCGCCTTGCCGGGCGGCTCGGTCGTGATCGGCTCGGACTTGGATGCCTCACCGGAAGATCAGCTGATCGCCGATATCTACCGAGACGCCCTGCAGGGGAACGGCGTTCGCGTGGACCCGAATATCGACCCTTCCCTGCGCGCGGCCTACTACGACCAGGTGTGCTCCGGGGCGATCACGATCGTGCCCGAGTACAACGGCGCGCTGCTGACGACGTCAGTAGACCAGGGCAGCACCGCCGTCGCCACCACCGCGGTGGACAGCGCGCTGGACCAAGACTTGCCGCCCTCGATGGAGATCCTCGTCCCGGCTCCGGCGCAGGACAAGGACTCGGTGACGGTCACCGAGGCGACGGCGGCCCGCTACGGCCTGAAGTCGATCGCCGACCTGCGCCGGGTGGCCGGCAAGCTGACGCTCGGCGCGCCGGTGGAATTCGACGGCCGTGAGCAGGGCACGACAGGCCTGAAGAGCACGTACGGGGTAGCCTTCGGGAATTTCGTCTCCCTGGACTACAGCGAGACCATCGGAGCGCCCGTCACCGCGCTGTTGCATCACGAGGTGGAGGCGGCCGACGTGTACACGACCACCCCAGAAATCAAGGCCGATCACCTCGTGGTGCTCACGGACCCGAAGGGCCTGTTCCGGGCCGAGAACGTGGTGCCACTGATGTACAAGCCCGCCCTGCAGGCCAACCCGAAGATCGCCACGATCCTGAACTACGTCTCGCTGCGGCTCACCCAACCCCAGCTACTGGTGCTCAACGTCAAGGCCGCGCAGCCGGGCGCGAGCCTCGCCGCGATAGCGACGCAATGGTCGCGGGCCAACGTCGGAACGTCCTGAATCGGGCATGATCAAGTGCTCGGGGCTTCTGTATGACCACCTCGGCCTTGAGTACATCTTCATCTCGTGCGGGATAGCTCAAACGCGTCTTTGCAGTACGTGGCGTCTTTCCTGGTCTGGGCCAGCGGGACTACCGTGGTGACCGTTCGGGCAGGGCACATACCCGGGGGTGCTCGCCTGCGCCGCGCGTGGTCGCTTACAGGCGGAGGGGATGGGGTTGACGGGCTCAGATGGTTCTAGCGATGGCGCCGGGCGGCGGGTGTTCATTTCTCACACGTCGGAGTTGCGGGAGTTTCCGGCTGGGATGTCGTATGTGGCCGCGGTGGAGCGGGCGGTATCCGCTGCCGGTCACGTGATCGTGGACATGGCCGATTTTCCCGCCGCGAACCAGCCTGCCGCGCAGGTATGCGCCGAGCGGGTGCAGTCGTGCGATGTGTACGTGGGGGTGCTGGGTACCCGGTACGGCTCGCTGGTGCGGGGCAACCCGCGGGTGTCGTATACGGAGCTGGAGTTCGACGCCGCTACCGAGGCGGCTCTGGACCGGCTGGTGTTCCTGCTGGACACTGACGCTGCCGATGTGGGCATCCCGGTTCGGGCCCTGATCGATCAGGAGTTCGCGGCGCGGCAGGAGGCGTTCCGGTGCCGGGTCCGGGACAGCGGACTGGTCACGGGGTCGTTCGCCAGCCCGGCTGAGCTGGGGCAGCTGGTGGAACGCTCGCTGCGGAACCTAGCCGGACGGGACGGCCGACGGACGGGCGAGGCGGCCAGCCTGCCGGTGCGGCTGGCGCCGCGGCCGGTGTTCCTGGTAGGCCGTGAGGGGCTGCTCGCACAGCTGGATGCTCAGCTGACGGCCTCAGGGTGGCCGGGACCGCGGCTGGTTGCGTTGTGCGGGCTGGGCGGTGCCGGGAAGACGAGCGTGGCGGTGGAGTACGCGCACCAGCAGCTGGCCGAGGTGGGGGTGTGCTGGCAGTTCGCGGCGGAGGATCCTGCGCTGCTGGCAGCCGAGTTCGCTGTCCTGGCGGCCCAGTTGGGGGCGCGGGATGTGGCGGATGCGCGGGACGCAGTAGCATCGGTGCACGCGGTGCTGGCCCGGGCGCAGTCAGGGTGGCTGCTGGTGTTCGACAACGTGACGGACCGGGCGGCGGTGGAGGCGTTCATCCCGCCCGCTGGGCCCGGGCGGGTGCTGGTCACCACCCAGAGCCAGCACTGGCCGCGGGGCCAGGCCCTTAACGTCCCGGTCCTTGACACTGAGGTCGCGGCGGGCTTCCTGGTGAGTCGGACCGGCGACCCAGACCCGGCGGCAGCTCGGGAGCTTGCGACGAGGCTAGGCGGGCTGCCGCTGGCCTTGGAGCAGGCCGCCGCTTATATGCAGGCCACCGGCACCACCCTGGCCGGGTACATGCCGTTGTTCCGGGACCGGCAGGCCGACCTGCTGGCCCGCGGCGAGCCAGCCGGGCACCCGGCGGACGTGGCCGCAACCCTGGGCCTTGCCCTGTCCCGCCTAGCAGGCCAGGCTCCGGCCGCGGCCAGGCTGCTGCGACTGCTGGCGTTCCTGGCCCCTGAGCCAGTCCCGCTGCATCTCCTGCTCGTCGACCATCAGGCCGCGGGCCCGCTAAGTCCAGAGGCGGCTGAGATCGGGCCGCTACTGGGCGACCCGGTCGGGGTCGGAGACGCGATCACCGCGCTACGCCGCTATTCCCTGATCGCTCCGGCTGGGCACGGCCTAGTGTTGGTTCATAGCCTGGTGCAGGCCACTACCCGCGCCCAGCTCACGGCGGCGGTGGCCGCCCAGTGGCAGCAGGCCGCCACGGCACTGGTCGAGGCAGCTGTGCCCGCCGACTCGGCAGCGCCCGCAGCCTGGCCGGTATTCGCGGTGCTGCTGCCGCATGCCAGGGCTGTCCTAGACCTGACCAGCAGCGGCATGCGGCGAATCGCCCAGTATCTCGGGCATAGCGGTAGCTACCTGGCCGCCCGGGACTTGTCTCGGCTGATCGCCGACGCGCTGACGGCAGATAATGCCTACGGCCCTGAGCACCCCGATACCCTGGCCACGCGCCACGACCTGGCCTACTGGATCGGGGCGGCGGGAGATGCGGCCGGTGCCCGTGACCAGCTTGCCGCCCTGCTGCCCGTCCGCGAGCGGATCCAGGGTTCCGACCATCCCGACTCCCTGGCCACCCGCCACTACCTCGCGCGGTGGATCGGGGAGGCGGGGGATGCGGCCGGGGCCCGCGACCAGTTCGCCGTCCTGCTGCCCGTCCGCGAGCGGGTCCTCGGCCCCGACCACCCCGGCACTTTGATCGCCCGCCACAACCTCGCCCGCTTGACCGGCCAGGCGGGGGACGCGGCCGGGGCCCGCGACCAACTCGCCGTCCTGCTACCCATCGCCGAGCGCGTCCAGGGCCCCCACCACCCCGATACCCTGCTCGCTCGCCATGAGTTCGCCCGGTGGACCGGCCAGGCGGGGGATGCGGCCGGGGCCCGCGACCAGTACGCCATCCTGCTGCCGATCCTCGAGCGGGTCCAGGGTGCCGAGCATCCTGACACCCTGCTGGTCTGCGGCAACCTCGCCTGCTTGACCGGGGAGGCGGGGGATGCGGTCGGGGCCCGCGACCAACTCGCTGTCCTGCTGCCCGTCTACGAGCGGGTCCAGGGTCCGGAGCATCCCAGCACCTTGACCGCCCGGCACAACCTCGCCTGCTGGACCGGGGAGGCGGGGGATGCGGCGGGGGCCCGTGACCAGTACGCCGTCCTGCTGCCCACCTACGAGCGGGTCCTGGGTTCCGAGCACCCCGATACCCTGGACACTCGCGGCAATCTCGCCTACTGGGCGGAAAAGGCCGCAGACTAACCCGCAGTGGCTACTACTGGCAGGTGGCCACGCGAGGCCGCCCAGCTGGCGGTCCCGCGTGACCAGTCGCTCACTTGCGGCCCCGTCAGGGTTACTTCGGCATCAGGACACTGCTGATGATGTAGACGGTGGCGTTGGCGGTCTGCACGTTGCCACAGATCACATCGGCCCCGTTGACGGTGTAGCTGCTGCCCATCTTCGCGGGCGTGACCGTACCGCCCTCGAGAGTCTTGAGGGTCGTGCCCGAGGCGAGTTCGGTGGGCGTGATGCGCCCGGCCACCACGTGGTAGGTGAGGATCTTCGTGAGCTCGGCCTTGTTCGCGAGCACCGACTTCAGGGTCGCCGAGGGAATCTTGGCGAACGCGGAGTTGTCGGGCGCGAACACGGTGATGCCCTTGGCGGCGTTCAGCGTGTCGACGAGCCCGGCCGTCTTGACCGCAGTGACCAGGGTGGACAGGACCGGGTTGGCCGACGCCGCGGTCGCGACCGGGGCGGTGGCCATGCCGGTGAAGCTGCCGGCACCCGACGAGGGCACCGCGGAGCACCCGGAGCCGAAGTCGGTCATCGACGCGCTCGACGCGGACGCGGACGTCGACGGCGAGGCGACGGCCGCGGCGGAACTGCTTGAGCTGCTTGAGCCGCTGCTGCACGCGGCCGCGCCGAGGGCCAGACCTGCGGTGGCCACGGACGCGGCGAGGAAGCGGTAGTGCATGGTGACTCCTTGTATTTATTTAATCTTGTTTGTTTATTGGTGAGGTGGTGCTTGGGTGAAACTTGTGTGGGCGGCCCCGCCCGGCCCAGGGCCAGGCGGGTTCGGTCAGGTCACCGTGACCACCACCGAATCCCAGCCGGTGGCGCCGCTCGGGAATACTCCGGCGCGGGCCGAGGTCTGCAAGGCGCCCGTGCCGTCGGTCGCCCTGACCTGGAGGGTGTGCAGCCCGGACGGCGCGTCCCATGGCCACATCCACTGCCGCCACGTATCGGTGCCGTCCGCGGCGGCCAGCTTCGCGGTGTGCCAGGGGCCGCCGTCGACGTTGACCTCCACCCGCGAGATGCCGCGATGCGGCGCCCAGGCAACCCCGGCCACGGCTACCGGGCCCGGCTTGATCTGCGCGAGCGGCTGCGGAACGTCGATACGGGACTCGGTGTGGATGGTCGCCTGCCGCGCGTAGCCTCGCTGGGTCCAGTAGGCCTGCTGGCTGGCGAAGGTCGTCACCTCAAGCTGGGTGACCCACTTGGTCGCGGACACGTAGCCGTACAGCCCAGGCACGAGCATCCGGGCGGGAAAGCCGTGCTGGACGGGGAGCGACTGGCCGTTCATGCCGACCGCGATCAGCGCCTGCCGTCCGTCCATGATCGTGTCGACCGCGGTGGAGATCGTCATGCCATCGGTGCCCGTGGACAGCACCTGATCGGCGCCCCGCCTGATGCCGGCCTTCCGCAGCAGCGTGGGCAGGCTCGCGCCAAGCCAGCGTGCGTTGCCTGCGTACGAGCCGCCGACCTCGTTGGAGACGCACACCAGCGTCATGTCGTGCTCGATGAGCGGTAGCTTCAGCAGGTCGGCGAAGCTGAGCTCGATCTCGTGATCCACCATCCCGGTCATCCGCAGCGTCCACTCCTCGGGTGACACCTGCGGCACCACCAGATCGGTGTCAACACGATAGAAGCTGGCTTCCGACGTGAAGAGCGGGCTGAGCCCCGGGACCTTCAGCGAGGCTCCGGCCGGAACTGTCGGCGCCTTGACAGCGGCGCTCGGCAGCCGGACGGCCGCCCGCAGGGCCGCCACGTTGAACCGCCGCAGCAGCAGTTCGCCCGCTCCGCCGGTGGCCGCGGCCACCACGGCTGCCGTGGCGGTCACCGTGAGGAATCCCCGCCTGCCCGGCCCTGTCTTGGGGTCCACGGCTGCCTTTTCGCCGGTCCATGGCGGCATGCCCGCAGTCACGGAAGTCACGGGAGTCACGGGAGTCACCAGATCTGCGCCGGAACCCGTCAGCGTGGCAGTTCGGTGCCGAGGGTCGCTTCGAGCGCTGTGGACGAGGAAAAACATCGAGGCGGACGCGACCGCGACGCCGGCCAGCGTGGGCAGGACGTCGGTGACGCTGACCGACGGGCGGGTCGCGACGGCGCTCACGCCGACCGCGCCGAACACCGCGAGTCCCGCGAGACCGGCGGCCATCAAGCGGACGGCAAGCACCCCGACCACCGCGGCGAAGACCGCGAGCATCACGACGATCCCGGTCAGCAGCACGGTCTTGTCATTGCTGCCGAAATGAACGATCGCGAAGTCCTTGACCGGAATCGGCGTCAGGTCGATCGCCGCTCCGCCGACCGCGACCACGGGACTGCTCAGCGGGCCGGTGATCCCCGCCACCAGTTCCGCCACGCCGAGCGCCACCGCTGCCGCGAGGAGCCCGGCCAGCGCACCCCGCAGCGATCGCCGTAGCGTCCGCCGGATGCCGATCGAGTTCCACTTTGTCATCACGCGTCAGATTCGTAGCGGTCTGACGCCCGGATTGCCCCAAATCCGGGCGCAAACCGATCATGGGCCGCTAACGCCGGATTCAGGGCAGTCGCCTCGGTGATTGCCGGGGACGTCCCGCAAAGGGAAGATAGCCGTCATGACAGCGCATGAGGAGATCGTGGGGCAGGTCAGGGCACTCGAAGACAGGCGTTACCTGGCGATGACCGAAAGTAACATCGGTGTGCTTGGCGAGCTGTTCGCCGCGGATCTCGTGTACACGCATTCCGACGCGTCCACCGACAGCAAGCAGAGCTACCTGGACAAGCTGGCGAGCGGCCACTTCAAGTACGGCCCGATCAGCCATCCGGAAACCAGCATCATCGTGCACGGGGACTGCGTCCTCGTCATCGGCGACATGCGCGGTGAGGTGCGGATCGGCGACAACCTGCGGGTGCTCAACAGCGCGTCGCTCTCGGTATGGGTACGCGAGAACGACAGCTGGGTGCTGCTCGCCTTCCAGCCAACTAAGTACCCGAGCTGAGAAAAATCAACAGATCTTCATGCTGAACGGAAGAAACGACCCGTTGGTGGCAAAATGTCCCGGCAGGCGTGCGGATCATGCCACGTCCGGAAGGGGCGCAGGTGAGCGGCGAGTTCAGCGCACAGCAATATGCCATGATGGCCAGGCTGGTGCCGGGCAGCCAGCTGGCCGGGTACGTGATCGAGGAGCAGATCGGGGCCGGCGGGATGGCCGTGGTCTTCCGCGCCCGTGATGCGGTGCTCGGGCGGCTGGCCGCGTTGAAGGTCCTCTCCCCGGCGCTGGCGGCCGACCAGGAATTCCGTACCAGGTTCCTGCGCGAGTCGCGGTCGGTTGCCTCGGTCGAGGAGCCGCACATCATTCCGGTGTACGGGGCCGGGGAAGTCGACGGGGTGCTGTACATCGCCACCAAGTTTGTCTCCGGCGGTGACCTGGCCGATGTGCTGCAGCGGGCCGGCGGGTCGCTTGAACCGGGGCGGGCGGTGCTGTTCATCGAGCAGGTGGCCTCGGCGCTTGACGCGGCGCACGCGGCGGGCCTGGTGCACCGGGACGTCAAGCCGGGCAACATCCTGGTCGACGTGGTGCCAGGGCGGGGCGAGCACGCCTACCTGTCGGACTTCGGGCTCAGCAAGAGGGCGATGTCGGTCTCCGGGCTGACCGCGACGGGAACGTTCCTTGGGACGCCGGACTACTGCGCCCCAGAGCACATCAGGGGCTTGCCCGTCGATGGGCGGGCCGACCAGTACTCCCTGGCGTGCATGGCGTTCGCGCTGCTCACTGGCAACCTGCCGTTCCGTCGGCAGGAAAGCATGGCGACGCTGTTCGCGCACCTGAACGACCCGGTGCCGCCGTTGTCCAGGTACCGGGGTGACCTGCCGCCAGGGGCGGACGCGGTGCTCGCGCGCGGGCTCGCGAAGGAGCCACAGGACCGGTACGGGCGGTGCGGTGAGTTCGCGGCAGCGCTACGGGACGCGCTGGTGAATGCCGGTCACTCCGTCTCGTCGCCGGCACCGTCCGGCGCGGGACCGTCCCCCATCGGGCAGCCGTCGCCCTGGTCCATGCCGCGAGCGGCGGCAGTGGCCGCCGCATCGCCGCCGACGTGGGTGCCCCAGCCGACGGTCGGAGTCGACACGCCAACGCCGGTATTCCCCGCCGCCCGAGCCACGGTTCGCCGGGAGGACGGAGCGCCAGGCAGGCCCGTCTCGCGTCCCCCTGACCCGCCACAAGCGGCGGGTCAGGGGGGCAAGCTGCCACTCGTCAGCCGCTCCGCGGTCATCGCGGCCCTGGCCGCGGTCGCCGCATTCGCGATCCTCCTTCTGCTGCACGGTTGGGGCTAGCGGGTAAGCATCCTCCGGGCCGCGGGTGATGGGCCGTCAGGGCCGCGCCCGTGCCGGGCTGCCAGGTCGGTGGTTGACGCTCTCCCGCGGTCGTGTTCTACTCAGTCCTGGTAATGGGCGGTAGTGGAGGAAGACCGGTGTGAATCCGGCGTGGTCCCGCCACTGTCACCGGGGAGTGAGCCTCGCCAGTACTTCCGCAGCGAGCTGCGGAAAGCTGAGCCACCGTCGCCATGCGGCGGGAAGGCCGAGGGGAGCGCCGATCCGGGAGCCAGGAGACTCCGGCCGCCCTTCCTTCAGCACCGGGGCGTGGTCACCCCGGAGGAGGTGCGAGCATACGATGCCGCGGCGAGGATCCCTGTGCCCTTTCCCAATCGTCTTCCCAGTCGCCCGTAAGTCCTGCCGTTCCGCCGATCCCTCTTGATGCGGCTGCCCGGGCGCGCGCTCGGGATGCTGCTCGGCACGGCTCTCGATGCCGTGCTCGGCGACCCCGCCCGGGGGCATCCAGTGGCGCTCTTCGGCAGCGCGGCGACCCGCGTGGAAGAGCGGCTGTGGGCAGACAGCCGACCGCGCGGCGCCCTGTTCGTGCTGCTGACCGTGGGACCCGTAGTGGCCGCCGGAGCAGGCCTGCGGCGCTGGCCATATCCGGACGGCGCGGCGGTGACGGCCGCCGCGACCTGGACGGTGCTTGGCGGCGCCTCGCTCTGCGCCGAGGCAGCCGAGATCGGGCGGCTGCTCGAGGCGGGCGACCTGACGGCGGCGCGGCGGCGGCTGCCCGCCCTGTGCGGACGGGACCCCGACAGCCTTGATGCCTCGGGTATCGCCAGGGCGGTGGTGGAGTCGGTCGCGGAGAACACCTGCGACGCGGTGGTGGCGCCGCTCGTCTGGGGGGCGGCCTGCGGCCTGCCTGGCCTGCTCGGCCACCGGGTGGTGAACACGCTTGACGCGATGGTCGGCCACCACAGTGCCCGCTATGAGCGGTTCGGCTGGGCGGCGGCCCGTCTCGACGATGTGGCCGCGTTCGCTCCCGCCCGGCTGACCGCGCTGCTCGCCATCGCGGCGGCGCCGGCCGTCGGCGGCAGCGCCGGGCGCGGGCTGCGGGTACTGCGCCGCGACGGCGGCAAGCACCCGAGCCCCAACGCGGGCCGCAGTGAGGCGGCGTTCGCCGGCGTGCTCGGAGTCACGCTCGGCGGGGTCAACGTCTACGGCGGCCGGACGGAAATCCGCGGCCCACTCGGCGACGGGCCGCCGCCGGGCCCATGTGACATCCGCCGCGCGGTGCTGCTGTCCCGTCTCATCACCGCCGCGACCGCCGTGCTCGCGGCCGTTTTCGCGGCGGTGTTCCGGCCAGGCACAGTGTTCGGGCCAGGCACAGTGTTCGGGCCAGGCACAGTGTTCCGGCCAGGCACAGTGGCGCAAACACGGCCGCCTGGTGGTGACCGCCGGTGAACGCGATTCTGGTGGCCGGGACCGCCTCGGACGCGGGCAAGAGCGTGATCACCGCGGGTATCTGCCGCTGGCTGGTACGTCAGGGGTTCACGGTGGCCCCGTTCAAGGCCCAGAACATGTCGCTGAACTCGGCCGTCACCGCGGACGGCTGCGAGATCGGCCGAGCGCAGGCGATGCAGGCCGCGGCGGCCAGGATCGAGCCGGAAGGCGCCATGAACCCGGTGCTGCTCAAGCCCGGAGCCCATGGCAGCAGCCAGGTGATGCTGCTCGGCGAGCCGGTCGCGGAGGCGGACGCCCTGTCCTACGCCGGCCTCAAGCCCCGGTTGCGGCCCGTCATCCTCGACTGCCTGGCCGGGCTGCGCAAGCGCTTCGACGTGGTGGTCTGCGAGGGCGCGGGCAGCCCAGCGGAAATCAACCTGCGGGCCGGCGACCTCGCCAACATGGGTCTTGCCCGCGCCGCCGGGCTGCCGGTGATCGTCGCGGGGGACATCGACAGGGGCGGGGTATTCGCGGCCATGTTCGGCACCCTGGCCCTGCTCAGCGCCGACGATCAGGCCCTGGTCGCCGGGTTCGTGATCAACAAGTTCCGCGGCGATGCCCGGCTCCTCGCGCCCGGCCTGGACATGCTGACCAAGCTCACCGGCCGCCCGGTGCTCGGCGTGCTGCCGATGATCAGCGGGATCTGGCTCGACACCGAGGACTCGCTCGGCCTCGGCGTCCACTCCGGCCATGCGACAAGCGCAGGCGGTGCGGCAGGCGCAGGCGCCGGTGACGTGCTCCGGGTGGCCGTGGTCCGGTTGCCGCGCATCAGCAACTTTACCGACACCGACCCGCTAGCCGCCGAGCCGTCGGTCGCGATCAGCTACGCCACCACGCCGAGCGAGATCGCCGCCGCGGACCTGGTCATCGTGCCTGGCAGCCGGTCCACCGTGGAAGATCTCGGCTGGCTGCGCCGTAGCGGCCTCGCGGACGCGATCACCGCCCATGCCCGCGCGGGCCGGCCGCTGCTCGGCATCTGCGCCGGCTACCAGATGCTTGCCGCCACGATCCACGATGAGGTGGAGAGCCGGGCGGGAACCGTCGACGGCCTCGGCCTGCTGCCGGCCAGCGTCAGGTTCCAGACGGCCAAGGTGCTCAGGCAATGTCGCGGCGAGGCGTTCGGCGAGCGGGTGACCGGCTACCAGATACAGCACGGCGTCATCGAAGCGGATGGCGGCGAGCCCTTCCCCGGCGGCTGCCGCGTAGGAACCGTGTACGGAACGTCCTGGCATGGCCTGCTCGAGAGCGACGGCTTCCGCCAGGCGTTCCTGACCCGCACCGCGGCCGCCGCGGGACGCCGCTATGTCCCTGCGGGCGTGTCCTTCCGCGCCGAACGCGAACGCCAGCTCGACGCACTCGGTGACCTGATCGCGGATCACCTCGACACCGGTGCGCTGGCGCGGCTCATCGAAGGCGGCGTGCCCGCCGCGCTTCCGTTCGTCTCACCTGGAGCTCCATGAACGACGCCGCACCAGCACCCGCCCTCGCGCCCGCACCGGCGACCGACCGCGCGATCGCGCTGCTTTCCGCCGCGGACACCGACCTGCTGTCGGCGCGGGCGAGCGGCGGTCCCTGGCGGCTCGCCAACCCGGCGAGAACCGCCACCGCGGACCTGCCGGGACTGCTCGACGGCGCGAGTTGCGTCGTCGTGCGGCTGCTGGGCGGCAGTCGCAGCTGGCAGGAGGGTCTTGCCGTGGTGCTCGCGAGCGGCCTGCCCGCCGTGGTGCTCAGCGGCGAGCCCGCCCCCGACGCTGAGCTGATGTCGCTGTCCACGGTCCCCGCGGGGGTGGCGTCCGAGGCCCTTGGCTACCTGCGAGAGGGCGGCCCGGGTAACCTCGCTCAGCTGGCCAGGTTCCTGCTCGACACGATTCTGCTCACCGGGGAAGGTTTCGAGCCGCCGGTCGCGCTCCCCGCCAGCGGCGTGCTCGGGCGGCGGACCCGGCTGGCCGACCGCCCCACCGTCGGGATCGTCTTCTACCGCGCGCACGCCATCAGCGGGAACACGGCCTTCGTGGACGCGCTCGCCGACGCGGTCGAGGCCCGCGGCGCCAACGCGCGGCCGGTGTTCTGCGGTTCGCTGCGGTCGGCCGATCAGTCCTTCTATGACACCCTCGGGCAGGTGGACGCGCTGATCGTCACGGTGCTCGCGGCGGGCGGCACGGTGGCGGCCGACGCCAGCGCGGGCGGCGACGAGGAAGCCTGGGACGCGGGCGCGCTCGCCGCGCTCGACGTGCCGGTGCTCCAGGCGCTCTGCCTGACCTCCTCCCGCGCCGCCTGGCTGGGGTCAAGCGCGGCGCTCACCCCTATGGACGCGGCCATGCAGGCGGCGGTGCCCGAGTTCGACGGCCGCCTGATCACGGTGCCGTTCTCGTTCAAGGAGTCAGGCGCCGACGGCCTGCCCGAGTACGTCGCAGAACCGGAGCGCGCCGCGCGGGTGGCGGGCATCGCGGTGGCCCATGCCCGGCTGCGCCGCACCCCGCCGGCCAGCCGCCGCGTGGTCATCATGCTGTCGTCCTACCCGACCAAGCACGCGCGGATCGGCAACGCCGTCGGTCTCGACACCCCGGCGTCCGCGGTGACCCTGATGGCGGCGCTGCGCGCGGCGGGCTACGACATCGGCGACGGGTTCCCTGCCGACGGTGACACCCTCATCAACCGGCTCATCGCGGCCGGCGGCTACGACACCGAGTGGCTCACCGACGAGCAGCTCGCCGCGGCGCAGATCCGGGTGCCCGCGCGGGAGTACCGCGAGTGGTTCGCCGAACTGCCCGCGGGCCTCGCCGCCGACATCGCAGCGCACTGGGGCGACCCGCCCGGCGCCCTCTACCTCGACAGCGCCATCAACAATGGCATCGACGGCGGTGCCATCGTCGTCGCCGGGCTGCGGTTCGGCAACGTGACGGTGATGATCCAGCCGCCCCGCGGCTTCGGCGAGAACCCGGTCGCCATCTACCACGATCCGCTGCTGCCGCCCTCCCACCATTACCTGGCGGCCTACCGCTGGGCGCAGCGGACGTTCGGCGCGCACGCCATCATTCACCTCGGCAAGCACGGCACGCTCGAATGGCTGCCAGGCAAGGGGCTTGGCCTGTCCGCCGACTGCGCGCCCGATGCCGTGCTCGGCGACCTGCCGCTCATCTACCCGTTCATCGTCAACGACCCGGGCGAGGGCACACAGGCCAAGCGCCGCGCCCACGCGACCATCATCGACCACCTCATCCCGCCGATGGGCCGCGCCGACAGCTACGGTGACCTAGCGAAACTCGAGCAGCTCCTTGACGAGTACGCCACGGTCAGCGCCCTCGACCCGGTGAAGCTGCCTACGGTGCGGGCGCAGATCTGGGACGTGGTGCGAGCCGCCGAACTGCACCACGACCTGAGCATCGACGCGCAGCCGGAGGCGGGCGCCTTCGACGACTTCGTGCTGCACGTCGACGGCTACCTCTGCGAGGTCAAGGACGCGCTGATCAGGGACGGGCTGCACATACTGGGCAGCCCGCCCCGCGGCGAGCAGCTCGCCGCCACCGTGCTCGCGGTGCTGCGCGCCGCCCAGATCTGGGGCGGGCGGACGGCGCTGCCAGGACTGCGGGCCGCGCTCGCGGCCCACTTCGGCCTGGACGAGAACGCACTGCTCGCCGAGCCAGGCAGGCCCATAGCCGTGCCAAGGGCACTGGCCATCGCGGCCACCGGCACGGACAAGCAGGCGCCCGCCCACACCGGCGCCGACGCCGTGGACCTCCTGGAAGCAACGGCCGCCCGCCTGGTCGACGCGCTCGCCGCCACCGGCTGGGACGCGGCCAAGGCTCCCGCCGTGGCCACGGACGTTCTTACAAGCACGGACGTTCTCGAAAGCACACCAGACGGTGTAGTCGCCGTTCTCACGTTCGCCGCGGCCGAGGTCGCGCCCCGGCTGGCCCGCACCACCGACGAGATCACCAACACGCTGCGCGCACTTGACGGCCGCTACGTGCCGGCCGGCCCGTCCGGCTCGCCCACCCGCGGCCTGGTGAACACGCTGCCGACGGGCCGCAACTTCTACTCGGTCGACCCCAAGGCCATCCCGTCCCGCAACGCCTGGCAGACCGGCAGCGCCCTCGCGGAGTCGCTGGTCGCCAGGCACCTGGCCGACACGGGAAGCTACCCGCGCTCGGTTGGCCTGACCGTGTGGGGCACCTCGGCGATGCGCACACAGGGCGACGACATCGCGGAGGTCCTGGCCCTGATCGGCTGCCGCCCGGTCTGGGACGATGCCTCCCGCCGGGTCACCGGGTTCGCGATCACCCCGCGAGCCGAGCTCGGCCGGCCAAGGATCGACGTGACCGTGCGCATCTCCGGCTTCTTCCGCGACGCCTTCCCGCACGTCATCGCCCTGCTCGACGACGCCGTGGGCGCGGTCGCCAACCTCGACGAGCCGCCGGAGTGCAACTACCTCAAGAAGCACGCCGACGAGGACACGCGGGCACACGGCGACCGGCGGCGCGCCACCACCAGGATCTTCGGCTCCAAGCCGGGCGCGTACGGTGCCGGGCTGCTGCCGCTGATCGACGCGGGCAACTGGCGCAGCGACGCCGACCTAGCCGAGGTATACGCGGTCTGGGGCGGCTACGCCTACGGACACGGCCTCGACGGACGGGAGGCGCGCGCGGACATGGAGACGAGCTTCCGCCGCATCGCCGTGGCGGCGAAGAACGCGGACACCCGCGAGCACGACATCGCCGACTCCGACGACTACTTCCAGTTCCACGGCGGGATGGTGGCGATGGTCCGCCACCTCACCGGCGAGGCGCCCGCCGCCTACATCGGCGACAGCGCGGTACCCGACCGGGTGCGCACCCGGACCCTGGCGGAGGAGGCCAAGCGGGTGTTCCGCTCGCGGGTGGTGAACCCGCGCTGGCTGGCCGCCATGAGCAGGCACGGCTATAAGGGCGCGTTCGAGCTGTCCGCGACGGTCGACTACCTGTTCGGCTACGACGCCACCGCCGGGGTAGTGGACGACTGGATGTACCGGCAGCTCGCCGAGTCCTACGTGTTCGGCGAGCAGGTCAGCGAGTTCATGCGGAAGTCCAACCCGTGGGCGCTGCGCGACATCGCCGGCCGTCTGCTCGAGGCGGCGAACCGCGGCCTGTGGGCGGAGCCACCGCCCGACGTCATCGAACGGCTGCAGGCCGTCTATCTGGAGCTCGAAGGCCAACTTGAAGGTGAGGCGCCGTGACCGCGAGCGGGTTTCCGTTCAGCGCCGTCGTCGGCATGGATGACCTGCGGCTTGCCCTGGTGCTCAACGCGGTGTCACCGGCGATCGGCGGGGTGCTAGTCCAAGGCGAGAAGGGCACCGCCAAGTCCACCATGGTCCGCGCGCTCGCGGCGGTGCTGCCCGAGGTGCGGGTGGTAAGCGGGTGCCATTTTAACTGCGACCCCGCCGCGCCGGACGCCGAATGCCCCGACGGCCCGCACGAGCCGCGGGCATCCGAGCTCACCCGGCCGTCCCGCCTTGTCGAGCTGCCGGTCGGCGCGACCGAAGACCGCCTGGTCGGAGCGCTCGACATCGAGCGGGCGCTCACCGAGGGCGTCAAGGCCTACGAGCCCGGCCTGCTCGCCGCCGCCCAC
>Ga0302325_10012187_pt1 | contig 18473 bp, 12 predicted proteins | sample Palsa_T0_2_FD_201948 | JGI IMG/M metagenome (GOLD analysis project Ga0302325, IMG submission 201948) | Peat permafrost microbial communities from Stordalen Mire near Abisko, Sweden - Palsa_T0_2 | ecosystem: Environmental > Terrestrial > Soil > Palsa > Peat permafrost | place: Sweden: Abisko...
ACGATAAAGACAACTGCATCGAAGGGATTTTCCAACAAGGGGCCACAGGCGGTCACCGCGCTCCTCGCCGGAACCGACAATATCATCCTGTCGCAGGGTTTGCCGAATTCTTGTAACGGCAAGACAACTTGTACGTTTACGATGAATTTACCGGCCGCCGCGGTCGGGGGTGGAACTAACTACGACTTCGTCTTCTCGCAGAAAACCAGCACTTTTGCGGTGCTCAGTAACATAAATGTTGTCGGGGGAATGGCAACATCCATAACTTTGCCGACGGTCGCGACGAAGCCGACTAATTCCTTCGCCGGCAAGGTGGTCGATTTCTGCAGCACTACCGGAGTACAGGCCGCGACGCTGGATCTTCTGCTGCCTGATCCGAGCGCTCCGATACACGATTGCACGGCCAACCCGCCAATCGGATGCGTCGTAGTCGCGAGCGGTTCGAGCGACGACGCGGGAGCCTTCCCGATGCCCGCCAACGGCAAGAATCCGCCGGCGTTCATGTTCGTCCCGCTCCCAGACCCTAGTACCCCCTACGAGCTTATCGCCACGGCAGCGGGTTACGATCGAACTCCGATCCAGGTGACCACTGCAGGATCGTCATTCAAATGCTCGCCGTCGAACAAAGGCTGCTCGATCAACCTCAATCACGGCTTCCTGAAGGGAACGGTTGCGCTCGATACGGGGGATAACGGGCCTGCGGCGGTCATGGTGGCGGCCGAGGATCATGGCACCAACAACATCGAGAATTCCACGCTGGTGACGATCCTGCCCGGAGTCAATTTCGCCAACTACACGATGAACGTCCCGGACAGTTCGAATATTGGCCCGGGCAACAGTCCCGTAGGCGCGCTTGACCTCTTCGCCAGCACCCAGGATTTGTTCAATGGCGCGCCGCAGAAGTTTACGGGGCATACTTTCGCGGTGCAGTCGGATGTAACGGCCCCCGCACCGCCGACCTCGACTTGTAACACGATTTCCGCGGGCACCGACCTCACCGGGATGACCTGCGTCGGCCACGGCAGCGTCCGGGGAACGGTGACGGATCCGGGCAGCAATGACACCGTGGTGCTCTCGAAGGGTGACGTGCAGATCGAGGCCGCGCCGGTCGGACCCTTTGCCTCGGCCAACGCGGCAAACTACGCCATCTGCGCCCCGGCTGATCCCGAACCGTACACCCTGCAACATTACGAGCAGGCCACGCCCACTCCCAGACCCGTCGGGAACCCCGTCTCTGTGACGCTGGTTCCGCCCACCATCGTCCCAACGCCCGTGCCGTCGCCGGGGATTACGCCGGTACCGTGTCCAGGCATCTGCAATATCGTGCCCGGAACGCCCAATAACGGTTGCCTGATCTGCAACTCGACGTCGCTAAACTTTTAACTGGACGGATGGGACTCTACGCCATGTTCTTGAAAGCGAAATCCATCCGCCGCGGCGTCATCGCCGCGCTCGCATGCGGACTCCTGATGACCTCATGCGGCGGCTTTGGCAGCAGCAACAATACGGCACCCGGCAACACCCCTCCCGTCTCGGCGCAGACCAGCTTCCGAATCGTCGGACGCGTCGGCACACCGTTCAGCGCCCGGATCTCGGACTTCCGGTCGTCATGGAACATCACGGGAGTGGTGCCGCTCAGCATCGTGATCGTCAATAATAAGCCGCCGGTCCGAGTCAGTGTTAACAAGCTGGTGAGTGACTCTTCGCTGCTCAGCCTTGAAATCATCAACGGCTTCACCGTCAAGCAACTCGCCTCCGGCACCGACAACTTCGCGGTCGCGGTCGGCGCGTTCGGCCACGTTTCGAACTTCGCACCGCTCGCTGGCTGTGGCGGCGCTAGTTCATGTCCCACTCCCGACGTGCGGTTCTTCGTCAAGGGGCCGACCAACGAACTCTTCGACGCCTTGATCGAGGACACGACCATGGGCCAGGTTGTCGAGACCCGGCCGCCAGCGCTGATCCTGTTCGATTCACCGGCGGGCGGCACTGGCGGACGCGTCGATGGCATCTTCACCGCGGTGGGATTCACCGGCAGCTTCAACATCGACCTGATCTACAACGGCGTGATTGTGGTCAGCGTGCCTAACGGCGGAACCTCGGTGACGATGAAGTATCCCTGACGCCGGAAAGCCTGCCCGCTTGAGAACGCCGCAGCCTCGCCGGACTATGGACTTTAGGCGGCGCTCGCAGCATAAAGAGTTGTGACAGCGGAAACCTGCGGTTCCGCATTTGACAGTTCCAAGGGAAAGCCATATTTACGCTCTGCACTTAATCGGTACGAGAGAGGAATGACTGACGCATTCACTGGACGCCCCGCGCTGCGGATATCCCCTAAATGAAATCCGTGTTGCGTAAAATAATCCTGGTGGTCGTGGTGATCGCATTGCTCGCGGCCCTGATCCCGGGCTACCACTACTATCAATATTTCGCGAGCCACGTCTCGACCGATGACGCCTATGTTGACGGCAGTGTCGCGCTGATCTCGGCTCGCATCCCGGGCACCGTCGCGCGCCTTTACGTGATGGAAAACTGGCAAGTACATGCCGGCGATCCGCTGCTGGCGCTCGACCCGCGCGATTACCAGGTGCGCTTCGACCAGGCCCAAGCCCAGCTCGAAAGAGCGCGCCAGTCGGTGGACCAGAATTTCGCTCAGCTTGAAGCGGCGCAAGCTGGCGAACAGCTCGCCGGCTCGCAGCTCAACCAGGCGAAAATCGATTTCGAGCGCGCCCGCGAACTGCGCAAGGAAGGCGTCGTCTCGCGCGAATACTACGATCAGGCCGATACCGCCATGATGGTGGCGCAGGCCGATGAGGCGCTCGCCGATCATCAGGTGCAGCAGGCCCGCGCGGCACTCGGCGGTCAGGCGTCGGCGGACACCGATCATACGGCAACGGACCATACGACCTACGACCGCCCGATCGTCGAACAGGCGCAGGCTGCGCTCGAAGGCGCCAAGCTCGATCTCAGCTATACCGTCCTGCGCGCGCCGCTTACCGGCACTATTACGCGGAAAAGCGTTCACGTCGGTAACCGCGTTCAACCAGGTGAGCCGCTGATGGCGTTGGTGCCGACCGATCGCCTGTATGTCACCGCCAATTACAAGGAGACCCAACTCACCAATGTTCGGGTCGGCCAGCCGGCGGACGTGGAAGCGGATATCTATCCGGGCTACGTTTACAAGGCGCACGTCGATTCGATAAGCGTGGGTACGGGAGCCGCTTTCGCCCTGCTCCCGCCGGAGAACGCGACCGGCAATTGGGTCAAGGTCGTGCAACGCGTACCGGTCAAGATCGTGCTGAATCAGCCGGCGCCGCCGGATAAGCCGCTGCGGATGGGCTTGTCGGTTGAGGCCACCATCGACATCAGCAATACCAGCGGCGCGCTGCTCACCTCGACGCTGCAAAGCCAGTATCAACACGGCCAGGTCGCGCCCGAAGGATCGCCGCAGAATGCGCAGACCCAGTCATGGCCGCCGGCCGAGGACGAGACCAGTCCGGTGACGCCGACCACGCCGGATCAGCCCGCGATTCAGCACTAGGCGATTGAGCCGCGCGCGAAGCACTATGTCGGAAACGGTAGCCATGCGCGCGCGATGACAATCATCGCCCACCCTCGCGATCGATGACGCCGGGCGTTCCGTCGCTGCCGGTGGCGGATCCTTCCAAGATGACGCCCGATTACGCCGACCTTCGCGCGTGCCTCGCGAGCTACCTGGAAGCGGGGGTCTCGAGTCTGCGCGCCTTCGGCAGCGGCTGGGAAACCACCATCTACGAGTTCGCGATCGACTCCCGATCGTCGCGCGTGCCCGGCCTGCCAATCCGATCGCCACTAGTGCTGCGCGTGTACCAGGGTGCGACCGCCGATGATAAAGCCGCGCGCGAAGGGCGTACGATGTTCAGAGTGGCGGCGGCGGGATATCCGGTGCCGCGCCCCTACCTGCTGGAACGGGACACCGTCGCGCTCGGATCGCCTTTCCTGATCATGGATCGCGTCGCGGGCGGTCCGCTCTTCGTCACGAAAAGCCTGCCGCAGGCGTTCACCACCTTCTCGCTCGGATTCATCGCCTTCGTGCGGGCGCAGGTGCGACTTCATCGGCTCGCCGTTGGCGACGACGACGGCGGCATCAAAGACGGCCCCGGCGCGAGCGCGCCCGCTCCATCGACCGCATCGGAGGACGCCAAACAGGCTCAATCGCCGAATGCGCGCAACACTTCCTCGCCGCCGGGCACCGCTCCCCTACTCGATCGCCTGCTCGATGTCGTCGCGGATCGGATCGCATGCGGGCCGCTGCCGGGACTGAGCGACGCGCTTGCGATCCTCCGCGATCGAGCCGCGCGCTACCGCATCGCGCCCAGCGTGAACGTCCACATGGATTACCATCCGCAAAATGTCCTCGTGCGCGGGATGCGCGTGACCGGCGTTGTCGATTGGGTCAGTGCCGATCGCGGCGACCGGCACCTCGACGCCGCCACGACCTCGGCGATCCTCGCGACCAGCGCGATGGATCATCCGCGCTGGATGCGCGACAACCCGGCGGGCAACAGTCTGCGGAGGCTCTTCGCGATGCTCTACTTTCCGGCGTACCACGCGCTTGCGCCGATGCAACTCGATCGCTTTCGCTACTGCCAGGCGGTCGCCGCGCTGTATCGGCTCTCGACGCTCGGCATGATGCGCACGCGCGGTCCGGAGTCAGTCGGCTATCGACCGGCCGCGATCGCCAACGTCACGCCCGACGTGCTGCGCCTGCTCTCGCGCTACGCCACCCGCAAATCCGGCACCCCCGTAAACATCGACACAGCGATTTAACCTTCTCAACTCAGTGTTTCACACGCGAGCGTTGGCGAACCTAAAATACGCCTCGTTGCTCGCCAGCATTTCAATCACTCTTTTTGCACCAGACCGGTAATGCCCGCGATCAGCATCGAGGTGAAAAACCATCCAGCCAGTATGTGAAGCCACAGGTACCAGCGCAGATATTTGCCGAAGGCCGGACCAAAACGAATTTGCAGTTGTGACAGGGGCCGAAAAGCCGCAAGGCGCACCGGCGGCCGGTGACGCGGATCGGGATCGGGTCCCCAATACTTGGCCTGGTGCAATTCAACCAAGGGCAGAAAGGTCTCCAGCGAATAGACGAAGGGATTAAACGCCAAAAAGCGCTCGCCGGCCTTTAAATCGAGCTGCACGATTGCTTCCGACTCGTGGCCCCAGAAAAAAAGCCATGCGCCAACGATCACGAAGGACGCGATAAACCACAAAGCACGCCAGGTGTCGTAGCCGTAACCAATCGTCGCCCACAGGATCCAACTCCAACAGCGCCCCCAAAAGCCGGCGTTTCCCTCCCACCATCGCGCATTCTCCATTGCGATGAGGACGCTCGTAGCTCCATCCTCATCGCCGTCTTCACGCAGGACTTTTGCGAGTTGCTCGTAGGGCTGCGCCTCAAACTCAAGCAGACGGTCGTTCGAAGGGCGCAGGCCGAGCCAGTAGAGACGGCTTGGCGCATCGCTTGGGCTGACTCCGAGGAGCGGGTCCTGACCGAATCGTTTGTAAGTGAAGCCATTCAGATCGATATTGCCCGGTGCCGGCCAGCTTTCCCGGTCGTCAAATAGCGTCCCTACCGAGGCGTGGCTGAGGGCGAGCATAAACCTGTCGGGCTGCGCTTTCACGCGATTTCTAAAGAAGAACCCGTCGTCGATGTGCGCTTCGATGAAGCTCACTAACCCATCCGCACTGAGTTGGTTGAGATCAACATCCGTAGCCCTGAAACTCGTGGCAGCCAGTGCATTCCTGCCCGGGTTAATGAACCTCCCACCGTTGCAGTCCAGGTTAGCGTTCAGCTTCACGCCCATCAGGTCAACTTCACCCTCAGCGGTGAATCCCCTCCTGAGAAACATGCGTTGGGCCTCGAGGTTTTCGGCGATTAATGCCACCTTGCCCGGATTGCGGAACGTGCCGCCTTCCTCGTCCAAATCGCCGCTCAGCGCCGAATCCATCAGATCTACGTTTCCGTCGCCTTTGAAGCCGCTCTTGAGAAAGACGTTGGCAGCCTTGAGGTGCTCGGCATACAACGCGCTCTCACCTGGATTCCGAAAGGTCCCGCCTGCAGCGTTGAAGTTGCCGCTCAGGGTTGCGTCCATCAGATTCACTTCTCCATCAGCCCTGAAGCCATTGCCCAGAGAGACCCTGGCAGCAGCGAGATTTTCAGCTATCAGCGCCAGCTTGCCGGGATTGCTGAACGTTCCCCCGTCGCCACCCAAATCACCGCTCAGTTCGGCGTCCATCAGATCCACTTTTCCGTGAGCGCTGAAGCCGCTCTTGAGATAGACGTCCAGTGCCGTGAGGTGCTCGGCATACACGGCGTCTCCTTCCGGGTTATTGCCAGGATACAAGACTTCGCCGTGCGGGTTATTGAACGTCCCGGTACTGCCATTAAAATCGCCGTTCAGCGCCGCGCCCCACAGGTCCACTCTGCCGTTCGCTTTGAAGTGATTCCAAAGATGGACCGCGGTTGCCCTGAGGTGTTCGGCAAACAGGGCATCTTTGCCGGGGTTGTTAAAGGTTGCGCTGCCGCCCTCCAGATTTCCTCCCAAGGTGGCCCCATTGAGACGGACCTCGCCGTTAACCACAGTGTTCTGGAGAGCAAAATTACCTCGCACGGTCATATTGCTAGCCACTATTCCGGGAACGTTACCTCCATCAAGAACGAAATTGACCAACTGGCTCTCAGGAAATTCGATCCCCATCGCAAAGCGAGTGTTTCGGAAAGTGAGCGGGAACGGGACGATCGCGAAAGAGAGGTCTAGCGTGCCCGAGACGCGAGCACCCTGCAGCCCGATTCCTTTCGAATCCACCAGTTTGATTGCTGCGGGGTCGGTGCACAGCCACCGTAACAACTCCGCATCGACGTCGAACGGCATTATGCTTTGACCGGACTCCCCGGGTAAAGGATCGGTTTTACTATGGCTCGGGCCGCAGTAAGCAGTATCGCCAGTCACGACCTTTTCCAGCAGATTCCTTTCGCATGCGGTCCAGTGCTTTCCCGGAAAATGACGGCGGGCAAGTATCTCGATCTGATTTTCTCGCGCCGATGCTGGCCGCGTGACGCAACTCACCATGACCAATAGGGCGAGCGCACTCCTTAAAGCTAGCCGAATCGATCTGCTACGCACGGATTCCCCCATCCGGAGCGCAAAATTTAAAGCCGCCGGTGCAATTGAATACACCGGCGGCCCAATCAACGAAATGGGCGGCGCGGGCGCCGCACCGCATCTTTACGCGCGCAGGAGGGAGCGCAGGACGTATGGCAGCACCCCGCCGTGACGGATGTACTCGACGTCCTCCGGCGTGTCGATTCGCGCCAGCACCTCGAACTCCGTCACCTTGCCGTTCTCCTCAGCTTTCACCTTCAGGCTCTGACGCGGCTTCAGCCCCGCCTCGAGACCCGCGATCGAATAAGTCTCGCGCCCCGTCAGCCCTAAACTCTCGCGATTCTGCCCCTTGACGAATTCGAGCGCGAGCACCCCCATCCCCACCAGGTTGCTGCGATGAATGCGCTCGAAACTCTCCGCGATCACCGCCCGCACGCCCAGCAGGAGCGTCCCTTTCGCGGCCCAGTCGCGCGACGAGCCCGAGCCGTACTCCTTGCCCGCGATGACGATCAGCGGCACGCCGTCCTGCTGATATTTCTCCGAGGCCTCGAAGATCGAAGTGACCGCGCCGTCCGGCAGATGCGCTGTGACGCCGCCCTCAACGCCCGGCACCAGCAGGTTCTTGAGCCGGATATTCGCGAACGTTCCGCGCACCATCACCTCATGATTACCGCGCCGCGCGCCGTAGGAATTGAAGTCTTTGGGCGACACGCCGTTGGCGACCAGGTAGCGGCCTGCCGGACCGTCGGCGGCGATCGATCCCGCCGGCGAAATATGATCGGTGGTGACACTGTCGCCGAGCATCGCGAGCACGCGTGCACCCTTGATATCGCTGATCGGCGCAGGAGTCGGGCCAACCCCATCGAAGAACGGCGGCGCCTTCACGTAGGACGATTTCTCCTCCCAGCGAAACAGGTCGCCGTCGGGAATCTTGAGGCCGCGCCACCGGTCGTCGCCCTCGAACACGCTGCCGTACTCGGACTTGAACATCGCCGAATCGACCGCACCCGCCATCGCGGCGGTAATCTCCTCCGCGCTTGGCCAGATATCGCGCAGGAATACCGCGTGACCCTTGGCGTCGCGTGCGAGCGGCTCGACGTTCAGATCGATATCCATCGTGCCGGCGATCGCGTACGCGACCACCAGCGGCGGCGAGGCCAGGTAGTTGAAGCGCACGACCGGGTTGATGCGTCCCTCGAAATTGCGATTGCCGCTGAGGATCGCGCTCGCGACCAGGTTGCCCGATTTCACCGCTCCGGCAATCGGCTCCGCAACCGGGCCGCTGTTACCGATACAGGTCGTGCAGCCGTAACCCACCAGGTTGAAATGAAGCTGATCGAGATACTCCGTCAGGCCCGCGCGCTTGAGGTATGCCGTGACGACCTTCGATCCCGGAGCGAGGCTGGTCTTGACCCAGGGCTTGACCGTTACGCCGCGCTCGACTGCCTTCTTGGCGAGCAGGCCGGCTGCGATCAACACCGACGGATTTGACGTATTGGTGCAACTGGTGATCGCCGCGATGACCAGCGAACCATGCCCGAGCGGAAACGTGACGCCGTCCATCGCGACCGAAACCGTATGCGCGATGTGGCCAAGATCGGCAATCGGGACTCGCTCATGCGGCGCGACCTTCGGATTGCCGCCCTCCGAAATCCAGCCCTCGATCATCTTCGGATCAACGGTGTTATGGGCGACCACTTCCTTGGCTAGCTCGCGCCGGAATTCGCGCCGCGAATCCGCGAGCGTCACGCGATCCTGCGGCCGCCGCGGCCCCGCGAGACTCGGCTCAACCTCGCTCAGATCGAGTTCGAGCGTGTCGGTAAAAATCGGCTCAGGCGAATCGGCCGAGTGGAACAATCCCTGGGCCTTGCAGTAGGCCTCGACCAGCTTGATCTGTTCCTCGGCGCGTCCCGTAAGGCGCAGATACGCCAATGTCTGATCGTCAACCGGAAAGAAACCGATGGTCGCGCCGTATTCCGGCGACATGTTGCCGATCGTCGCGCGATCGGCGACGCTCAGGCTCGCGATCCCGTCGCCAAAAAACTCGACGAACTTGTTGACCACACCCTTCTTGCGCAACATCTGCGTGACCGTCAGCACCAGATCGGTCGCCGTCGCGCCGGGATGGAGCTTGCCCTTGAGACGAAAGCCGATCACCTGCGGAATCAGCATCGGGCTCGAACGGCCGAGCATCGCGACCTCCGCCTCGATTCCACCGACCCCCCATCCCACCACGCCCAGTCCGTTGATCATCGTGGTATGCGAATCGGTGCCGAAGACGCTGTCGGGATAGGCCTCGCCGCTGTGCGAAGTGAATACTACTGGCGCCAGGTATTCGAGATTCACCTGGTGCACGATGCCGGTATCCGGCGGGACCACGCGGAAATTATCGAAGGCGCCCTGCCCCCAGCGCAGGAACTGGTAGCGTTCCTGGTTGCGATCGAACTCGAGTTCCGCATTGCGCGCGAATGACGACGCCTGCCCGTATGAATCGACCTGCACCGAATGATCGATCACGAGGTCGGCCGGCTGCAGCGGATTGATCTTTGCGGGATTGCCGCCGAGCTTGCGAATCGCGTCGCGCATCACCGCCAGGTCTGCCACCACCGGCACTCCGGTGAAATCCTGCAGCAGCACCCGCGCCGGCATGAACGAGAACTCCTGATCGCCGTCCTTAGCGCCATTCCAGCGCGCCAGCGCCTCCACATGCGCGGCAGTCACGTTCTCGCCGTCCTCCCGGCGCAACACGTTCTCGAGCAGCACTTTGATCGAGACCGGCAACCGATCAAGGTTGAAGCCGCGTTTGGTCAGCGCCGACAGTGAGTAGATCGTGTAGCTCTTGCCGCCCGCATCGAGCGTGGTCTGTGCTCCGAAACTATTCTTGCTCATGATTGAATCGCTTTCGCCCGGGATTTTCCTTGACGTTAGATACGACCGTGGACGGCACGAGCGAGTGGCCTGTCAGGCCGCCGCCGGCCACATCAACGTTGACCAACATATCGCGTGTAGTCGCGTCGGCAAACCGGCGAACCGGCCCGATCTGCAACTTCTTTATACCTTCGAGCGACCTACACCTTTTTAGGTTCGATCGGCCCACCCTCGATGCTACGGCAACTCGCGCATCAGCTTGCCTTCGTCATCGTAAAGTCCAGCGCCGGTCCGCCCTCACCGTCGATAGAAAGCAGCATCCGCGGCCGCGCCGCATCGTCAAAGAGACGGATCGCGGTCAGTCCGTCGCCGTCGGCGCTCAGCAGAATCCGCTCCGCTCCCTTTGGATCCGCCAGGTCCACTCCGACGAGACCGTCCTTGACGATGATTTCCCCCATCGAGACACGATTTCGAATCCGTTATTTTATGGCGATGATGGCGCCCGCATCGCGTACACCCGCGTCAGCTTTACTTCGATTTCCACGACTTGGCGCGGCTTGCCACTACGTCCCGGCCGCGCCGGGCGCAAACTACCTTCGACTTCGCGAGCACGTCCGTAAACGATGGCCGCCGCCCCGTCGGCTCGCCAGGTGGTAAAAGACACTCGTGGATTCCGGGCAATGTCGGCGCGCCGAACCGTATTGTCGTAAATCACCAGTCGCAGGGTGACGCCATTTAGCGAAGCGTGGACCGGCGCGAGATGCGGCCGGCCGCCCTCGCCCACCGTCGCCATCGCAACCAGCCGCACGCTCTGCCAGAACTCGACGAACTCGGCCGCGCTCATCTGCCGCTCGGGATATGCGACCGAGTCGCCGACCGAAGGAGTCGCCGTACGCACACTGCGATCAATGAGATCCTGCAGCTCCTGCAAGTTCTGACGATCCTGGGCGACCGTAACCTCATCTTCCACTTTAAGTTTCCCTTTCTCTTCCGATGCCAATTTAGTTGCCGCAGGCTGACAATACCGGCGGAACCTCAAGGATGGTATAGGCAGAAGCGATGGCGCGTCTTTCGGGCGCCCGCACGAAGCGGCCGCCTACCTTTCGGCAGCAGTCGGTCGGCGACCATGTCTTGGATGGCTCTTGAAGACGTTCAGCAGGTACTGGTACGACGGCAGGAGAATCAGCGCTCCCATGGCGAGCGCGCCCGCCAGCACATCCAGGGTGATTTGCGGCGCGGCTGCGTTGTAGATATCGAGATCGGGTTCAAGCAGATATGGGAACTGAGCGAAGGCCCAGCCCCACAAGATGAGCGCGACCTGTCCGACCGCGCAGAAGCGTGCAAGTTCGAAGCGCCGCGTCCATAACGAGTAGAGCGCCCCGACCGCAAGAATCGAGGTCGTCCAGATCAGCGGCCAGGTCCATTCGCGATGCGTAAGGCCGGCCCAGATTCGCGGCGCCCCATTCATCGAGAGCAGCAGGACGACGCCCGCGATCACCCCGACTGCAATTCCCGTGGCGAGCGCACGCAGGCGGAAATCCTCGCGCACTTCCAGGTCAGCGTCTTCGATCGTCGCGTAGATTGCGGCCAGGTAGGCGAACAGGACGATTGCAAAGATTCCCACTCCGAAGCAAAACGGCGTCATCCAGGGCCAGATGAAGTCGCCGATGCGCTGGGGATTCTTCGGCATCCGCCCGGACGCGATCGCGCCGATAATCACGCCCAGCAATAGTGGCGTTAGCAGGCTGGCAATTGAAAACACCCTGCCCCACAGGAGTTGCGCCCGGTGATGCCCACCGCCGTAGCTGCGAAAGCTGAAAGCCGATCCGCGCAGCACGATACCGACCAGCATCAGCGTGACCGGAATATGCATCGCGGTCATGATCTCGGCGAACGCCGGCGGAAAAGCGTCGAAGAGGATCACCACGACGAGTATCAGCCACACGTGATCGGCCTCCCAGATGGGTCCGATCGCCCGCTCGATCAAATCGCGCTGCGCGGCGGCCCGCGGCCCGCTTGCGAGCAGGTCCCACACGCCGCCGCCGTAATCGGCGCCTCCGGTCAGAACGTAAAGCGTCAGCGACACCAGCAGCGCACCTAAAACAAAAAACAATGTGACATGTTCATTCATCAGCGCGCCGCCGCCGTGAGCGTAACGACTTCGCTGCGCGTCGGACTCTGCATCACTTGACGCCAGAGCAGGTAAGCGACCGTCGATCCCAGGAAGATATACAGCACCGTATAGAGCGCAAAGGTCACGGCCAGTCCAGGCATCGGCGTGACCGCGTCCGCCGTGCGCATCACCCCGTAAATGATCCAGGGCTGGCGTCCGACCTCGGTCACCGCCCACCCCGCCTCGACCGCGATCAGACCCAGCGGCGCCGCCGCGACCATCGCGCGCATGAACCAGATCGAAGTGAAAACCGTGCGCTTGCGCCAGATCAGTAATCCACCCCACATCGCCAGTCCGGCCATCGCGAAGCCGGCTCCGACCATCACCTGGAAAGCCAGATGCACCACGATCAGCGGCGCAGGCCAGTCCTTTTCGGGAAACGAATCGAGCCCGCGGATCACGCCATCGACGCTATGGAACGTCATCAGGCTCAGCATCGAGGGCAATTCGATTGCATAGAGCAGTTTGCGATTTTTCAAGTCCGGGATACCGCCGATCGCCAGCGGCGCATGCGATCCGGTCTGAAAGAGGCCCTCGAAGGCCGCCATCTTGAGAGGCTGGAGGCGCTCGACCGCGACCGCCGACACGTCGCCGCTAAGCGGCTGAATTACTGCCGCAATCGCGCCGACCGCAAACGCGATCGTAATCGCACGCTGATGAAACAGGTTGCCGCGATCGCGCAGCCACATCGCTGCGTGAATTCCCGCGACCACGAAACCGGTCGCCGCATATGCCGCGATCGTCATATGAACGGTCTCGTGCAGCGCCGCCGGATTGGTCAGTGACGCGATTGGGTCGATATCGGTGGGAAGGCCGTTCACCAGCCGAAACCCCACCGGCGTATTCATCCAGGCGTTGGCGATCACGACGAAAATGCCTGAAATCATTCCCGAAAATGCCACCATCAAACCGGCAGCGATATGCGCGCGCGTCGATACCCGGTCCCATCCATAAAGGTAAATGCCGAGGAAAATCGCCTCGGTGAAAAACGCGAAGCCCTCGAGCGAAAATGGCATCCCGATGATTGCGCCGGCCCACTTCATGAAATGCGGCCAGAGCAATCCGAGCTCGAATGAAAGCACCGTGCCCGAGACCGCGCCGACCGCGAACATGATCGCCGTGCCGATCGCCCAGCGCCGCGCCAGCAGCAGGTAAACGTCGTCGCCGGTGCGTTGATGAAGCCACTCCGCGGTCACCATCAACAGCGGCATCGCGATTCCAATGCAGGAAAAGATGATATGGAAGGCCAGCGACATCGCCATCTGCGATCGCGCTGCAATGATATCCGGCATCGGATTACGTCAGGCCTCGATTTAGCTGCGCGGTCTTAAGTGTGTGGTCCCGGCTTGGCGATCAGACCAACGCAGGCGCGCGCGATCTGCAGTTCCTCATCGAGCGGCACGACCCACAGCGCGATTTTCGATTCATCCGCGCTGAAGCGGGCCTCCCGGCCGTTGGCAGCGGCGTTGCGCGCGTCATCGATCACGATTCCGAGCGCATCGAGTCCCATGCAGGCTCGCGCACGGACGTTGTTGGAATGCTCTCCGATGCCGGCGCCGAAAATGATCGCATCGACGCGGCCGATCGCCGCCACGTATGCACCGATGTATTTCCGCACGCGATAACAAAACATCTCGATCGCGAGCGCCGCGTCCGCGTTTGTGCCCGCAGCCGCTTCGAGTTCCCGCATGTCGCTGGAAATACCCGCAACGCCGATCAGCCCAGAGTCCTGGTTGAGAATGCGCTCGACTTCCTTCGGCGACAGGCTTTCGCTGGCTGCGAGAAAACTGAAAATTGCCGGGTCGAGATCGCCCGATCGCGTCGCCATCATCAGGCCCTCGAGCGGCGTCAGCCCCATCGAAGTGTCGATCGATTTACCCTCGCGAATCGCCGCGGCCGAGCATCCCGCTCCGAGTTGCAGCGTGATCAGGTTGAGCTTCGCGGCAGGGCGTCCCGTAATCTCCGCGTAGCGATCGAGCATCCACGAATGCCCGATGCCGTGGAAACCGTAGCGATGAATTTCGTGGCGGGCGGCGATCGCCTTCGGTATCGCGTAAGTGCGCGCTGCCGGCGGCAGCGTCCGATGAAAGGCGGTATCGGTGACCACGATCGACGGTATCGCGGGAAACTGATCGCGTACCGCGCGCAGCGTCGCGATGGCCGGCGGATTATGCAGCGGCGCGAAGCGGGAGGCCTCGTCGAGTTCTTTGATAACCTTCTCGTCGGCGACTACCGGTTCGCTGACCCGATCGCCACCGTGGACAATTCGATGAGCAATCGCCTCAATTTGCGGATCGCCCTGCCCTTCGTGCAGCCATTTGATCGCCTGCAACGCGGCCTCCGCATGATTGGCGACGGGCGCTGCCGCATCGAACTTACGCCCGCCCGCACCCGTCATTTTGGCATGCGCCTGCGGGCCGATTTCCTCGAAGACGCCACGCGCGATTCGATGACGCAATGCGCCGTCCGTCCCAAGTTCGAGCAATTCGAATTTGAGCGACGAGCTGCCGCAATTGAACACGAGGATTTTCATCACCAATCAGCGCGCGCCGACGAAGCCCCCACGCAGTTGACACGGTAGCGGAGAGCCAATGCGCAAGCCAAAGCCCACTCGACAATTAACCGGGCGGCAACAATCCTGGGCCGGCGGATTGCCCGCGTTAGCGGAGCGCAGACTAGCGGAGCCGCAGGCGAAACGAGCTGACACACTAGCGGAGCCGCAGACGAAGCGAGCCGACACACTAGCGGAGCCGCAGGCGGAGCGAGCAAAGGAGTCTGCGACGTGCGCACAATTAGACTCTGAGACTCTGCGAGCTGCGTCGAAGAAAAGAGTCTGCTACGTGCGCATTAAGGTTAATTTCTACGAGGCCCGTTACGGCACCAATACGCTCGATCCGACGGTACTCCGTTCGCCGAGCGCGCGATGAGCCTCGGCGGCGTCCCGCAAGGCGAAGCGCCTTTGCACCTCGCACCTGACGGTACCGTCGGCGATCACCGCGAAGAGCGCATTGGCGCGCTCGACCAGTTCCTCGCGCTTGGCGGTGTAGGTCTGCAACGTCGGACGCGTTAGATACAACGAGCCTTTAGCGCTCAGGATGTTGACGCTGAAAGGCGGCACGATACCGGAGGCCTGCCCGAACGCGACCATCAGGCCGCGCGGCCGCAGACAATCAATCGATTTCATGAAGGTCGCCTGGCCGACCGAATCATAGGCCACCGGCAGCATCGCCCCGCCGGTAATCTCCTTGACCCGCGCCGGTATATCCTCCCGGGTATAAACGATGGTGTGATCGCATCCGTGAGCCTGCGCGAGGCGCGCCTTTTCATCACTGCCAACGCAGCCAATCACCGTCGCCCCGAGATGTTTGGCCCATTGGCACAAGATCAGACCGACGCCTCCCGCCGCGGCCTGCACGAGTATCGTGTCACCCGGCTTGACCGCATACACCGAGAAGATCAGGGCGTGTGTCGTCATGCCCTTCAGCATCGCAGCGGCCGCCGTCGCCTCATCGATTGAATCGGGCAGCTTGACCAGGAACCGCGCCGCGATCGTGCGAGCCTCGGCATAGGCCCCCATCGGACCACCGGCGTAAGCGACGCGATCTCCCACCTTCAGGTCGGTAACGCCCGGTCCAACGGCTTCGACCACGCCGGCGGCCTCACTCCCCGGCGTAAACGGCATCGACGGCGCAGGATACACACCCGATCGGAAGTAGATCTCGACGAAATTCAGCCCGATCGCGCGATGACGGAGCAGGACCTCGCCGTGGCCGGGCGCAGGCACCTCGACCTCGGCAAACTGAAGCACTTCGGGCCCGCCAATTTGATTGACCAGGATCGCTTTCGCCTTCATCTATACACCCCCATTTTTGCCTAACGCTGGCCGATCCAGCCCGGATCGGCGGCGGCGCGCCAACGAGTGCGAATCGCCTCGAAGCGTGATCGCTCGAGTTCTCCATTGGCCGCCAATGCGGCATTTTCGGCCCATCGCGACGGCTTCGACGTTCCAACGATTGCGGTCCCCACCCCCGGGACGCTGAGCGTGAAGCGCAGCGCGGTCTCGACCGCCGTTCCCGGATCGCCGTGGAGAAAATCGTAATCGAGCTTTTTAAGGCGGCGCCAATACGGTTTTTCGTAGTCCCCGACGCGCCACCGGCTGAAGAGCCAGGCCGCATTCGCGATCGGTCGCTTGGCGATGATCCCCGTATCGCGTGCGACGGCGGCGGGAATCGTGAGCTCGATCGCTTCCTGATCCGCGATACTCACCGAGGTCTGCAGCGTGTCGAAGACCCCGGTCTCGATCGCGTAGAGCGCATCGGCACCGTCGCCGCTATAGCCGATCGCCCTCGCGAGTCCCCTTTCCTTCGCGCGCACCAGCGCTTCGATAAGACCGTTGTGGCGCATCTCGACGGCCGTGCAGGTGTGGAATTGCAGCAGGTCCACGTAATCGGTGCGCAGCCGTTTGAGGCTTCGCGCCAGGCTTTGCTCGACCAGCGCCGGCGTCCAGTCCTTCAGCGGCAACCCGCTCGCGTGGCCGCACTTCGTAAACAGAAAATACTCGGACCGGCGGCCGGCCACCGCGGCGCCGATCAGTTCTTCGCTGGTCTCGTAGCAGGCGGCGGTATCGATCACGTTGAGGCCGCCATCGAGCGCGCAGTTGAGCAGCTCTTTGACTTTGCTCGCAGCCACGCCCTGATAGCCGATTTCGGACGCGCCGAATCCGAGTACACTGACCATGTATCCGGTTTTTCCGAGCCGCCGCGTCTCCACGATTACCCCTCCTTCTCTCCCATGATGAACGCCTCGCGAGTAGCCCGCAATTATTCCATCTCGCCGGGAAGCCGCGCCAGACCCGCCCGCCCGCCTGGGCTGCGCGACTTCTTGTAATTAGGCGTTTCTGACTCCCCAGTGTTCCGCGATCCACTGCCGGGGACAGACAAAGCGGCTGAAACCACGCTTCGTAGCCACCTTCTGGAGAGCTTTAGACAACACTACCCAATGGGGTAATGGACGCTAGCTGGGTCGAAGGCGAAACGGGCTCGCCGGCTCGAACGAAGCGAAACGAGCACAACCGCTAGTCGAGCGAGGCGGAACGAGCAAAGGAGTCTGCGACGTGCGCACATGACTCTGGGACTTTGCGAAGCGCGCGAAATCGACAATCGGAGACGTGAATAAGATAGTCAAGGAACGAAAACCTTGAAGCTTCCTTCGGAGACTGAAACAGTACCTGACGCACCTCGCGGACTCGTTAGCTCGCTCACAGACTCGCCTAGTGGCAAGGCTTCAGACTTCCCATTAGGTAAAAGCATCAGTGGAGCCGAAGCCGCTATACCATGGGGAGCCGAAGCGCAACGCGCCAACCAGGCGAGCTTGCGAGCCGAGCTAACGAGTCTGCGAGCTGCGTGCAGAAAAAGTTAACGCGCGATGCGAAGCGCTTGGCAACCTTCGCGGACATGCGATCTAATTCTTCCTGAATCTCCTTTTTCCGCTCTTTAATCAGGAGCTGAGGTACACATCGTACTGGACTGGCTCGATTACGAATACGATCACGATCTCGGCCTGGCTAGGCTGGGCGAAGTCGATAGCGGGTCGAGTGCGCCGAGCGACACCGGGGAGAGATCGGTCGGCATCAGAATTCGTTTAATCAATCGACTATTTACCAGCGATATGGGTGTTAGCCGAAGATAGCCGCAACGCCCTGTCAATAGCAAGAATGGAGACCGCTCCAACACCCACGGCGATCAAACCGGGTAAAGTCCCGGTAATAACTTTGTAGGTCAGTGAAATGCGTTGCATGGCGGGGGCGGCGCTGGTTTTGATATCGTGGGTTGGGCTTGGCGGGAAACCCGCTCGCAAATGGAAAGGAAGTTTTGAGTGATGCATGAAGTTGACGAATCGATAGGCCGTGAAGTAGTCGAGGCGGTGCGCCGCTTCGTCGATCGCGACGTTATACCAGTAGCCAGCGACCTCGAACATAAGGACGAATACCCGCATCGGCTGGTCGCGCGAATGAAGGAACTGGGACTGTTCGGGGCGACGATTCCGGCGCAATACGGCGGCCTGGGCCTGAGCTTCGTGAACTATGCGCGGATTATGGCGGAGCTGTCGCGCGGCTGGATGTCGCTGGCGGGCGTAATCAACAGCCATCTGATAATGTGCTACATAATCGCGAACCACGGCACGGAAGCCCAGAAGGACTACTTCCTGCCGGGGATGGCGGCGGGTGAAAAGCGCGGCGGGCTGGGCCTGACGGAACCTCATGCGGGGAGCGACGTGCAGTCGAT
>Ga0302325_10012188_pt1 | contig 18473 bp, 18 predicted proteins | sample Palsa_T0_2_FD_201948 | JGI IMG/M metagenome (GOLD analysis project Ga0302325, IMG submission 201948) | Peat permafrost microbial communities from Stordalen Mire near Abisko, Sweden - Palsa_T0_2 | ecosystem: Environmental > Terrestrial > Soil > Palsa > Peat permafrost | place: Sweden: Abisko...
GCTTGCCGAACACGGGAGACGTTATGGAACTCGATGCAGTCGGTGCTGGACCAGGTGACGGCATCCGACGCAGCCAACTGCTTTGGACATTGCGGCTACTCGCTACAGTTGGATTAGAGATGCTCTAAGGCGCGGTACAATCCCTTCCGTGAAAATCCGTATATCGGATGCAATCGTCGGGGTGTTGATGGTTCTTTGCGCGGTCGGAGCGCTTTTGTGGGCGCGGTCGCTGCTGCTCGGCGATGATGTTCGGCACGCAATAATTATTCTTACAACTTTACAGACATTGGTAATTCTGGGGATCGCCTATGCGATTGCGCTGGCTCGCTGGCGGTATCATAAAGGCTGCTGCGTCGGTTGCGGATACTATCCTCGCATTGCGCCGGGGCGCTGCCCGCGCTGTGGAAGGGTGGCAAAAAAGAAAATTATTTCAAACTGACCGACTGCCCAAAACCCTCAAAATTGACCATTTTCACAAAACTTGGTATACTTCTCGCCCTCTACTCCCGGCGGACACAGAGGATAAATAATCATGGCCAGAGTCGATCTTGAAAAAGTCAGCAAAATCTATCCCGGCAACGTCAAGGCCGTGGATTCCGTCAGCCTCCAAATCCGCGACCGCGAGTTTATCGTCCTCGTCGGACCCTCCGGCTGCGGCAAAAGCACAACCCTCCGCATGATCGCCGGCCTTGAGGAAATCTCCGATGGAATCATTCGCATCGGCGATCGGGTCGTCAACGATGTCCCGCCCAAGAGCCGGGACATCGCCATGGTGTTCCAGAACTATGCTCTGTATCCGCACATGAGCGTTTACAAGAACATGGCCTTTGGCCTGAAACTGCGGCGGATGCCCAGGGCCGAGATCAACAAGCGGGTCGCCGAGGCTGCGAAAATCCTCGAAATCGAGCATTTGCTGGAGCGCAAGCCCAAGCAGCTTTCCGGCGGTCAGCGCCAGCGCGTCGCGGTGGGGCGGGCGATCGTCCGCGAGCCGGCGGCGTTTCTGTTTGATGAACCGCTTTCAAATCTCGATGCCAAGCTCCGCGTCACCACCCGTGCCGAGCTCAAGCGGCTTCATCAGCGGCTAAAGACGACCACGATCTATGTTACCCACGATCAGGAAGAAGCGATGACCCTGGGCGACCGGATCGTCGTGATGAAGGATGGCCTTATTCAGCAGGCCGATACCCCGCTGAATACCTACAATCGACCCGTTAACCGTTTCGTGGCCGGTTTTATCGGCATGCCGCCGATGAATTTCTTCAACGGCGCGATCCGCAATTCCAATGGCCGGATGACGTTCGAGGAGGGCCGCGGGGGAGCGGCGGGGGTCTCGGGCGGGTTGACCTTCCCCGACAACGGGTTTACGCTTTCATTGGATGCGTTGCCCCAGGCGGTCAGGGATCGCCTGGTTTCGCGGGTCGGTGTGCATGTGGTCCTGGGGATTCGTCCCGAGCATTTGCACCTCGAGCCGGTCCAGGGATCGTCGGCGATCAAGGTTCGGCTCAACGTCATCGAGCCGCTGGGCAACGATATGGATGTTTACATGAGCACCAGCGGACACGATCAGGTTGTCGGGCGGCTTGAGGCCCGGGCCGGCATGCAGGCTGGCGCGGAGACGACCGTGCACGTCGATCTTCGCAAGGCTCACTTTTTTGAACCTGGAGACACGGGAATGAACCTGAGTCTGGAGACAACGTCTCCTGTTAACGAGCTTGCCCATGCACTTGCTTGAGCAAATGCACGGTCCGAGCCTTCCGGCGTTTTGGCGCTCATCGGCGCTTTCGCCGCCTAACCGGTGCTTCACCGGCTAGCCGGCCGGTGCGTCTGGCACCGAATGTCGCACGGGAGGTTGCGGGCCGCCGAATTTGGCTGGCCTTTTTTGTTTGAGGAATTTAGTTCGAGAGTAATCATGAATTCGCAAGAACTGGTCCGCATTGTTGATGGAATCGCGCGAGACAAAAATATCGAGCGCGACCAGATCTACAACGACATCGAGCAGGCCGTCGCCTCCGGGCTTCGAAAGCAGTTCAACACCGAAGACACCAGCGAGTTCACGGTCACGCTCGACCGTGTCTCCGGCGTCATCAGCGCCCAGCGGCAGGGCGTCGAGGTGCCCCTTTCCGTCGTCGGACGCATCGGCGCGCAAACCGTCAAGCAGGTCATGATCCAACTCATCCGCCAGGACGAACGCGGCAGCATCTACGAGGAATACAAGGACCGCGTCGGCACCATCATCACCGGAACCGTCGCCCGTTTCGAAAAAGACACCATGATCGTCACCCTCCTGCGCAACATCGAGGGCATCATGCCCCGAAGCGAGCAGATCCCCGGAGAGGTGCACCAGGTCGGCGAGCGCGTTCAGGCCCTGATTCTCGAGGTTCGCGACACCCCCAGCGCAGTGAAAATCATCCTCAGCCGCAGCCACCCCGAGCTGATCCGCCGTCTCTTCGAGCGCGAAGTTCCCGAAGTCGGCGAGCGCACCATCGAAATCAAGGCCCTGGCCCGCGAGCCCGGCCACCGCACCAAGATCGCCGTCACCTCCATCGACACCAAGGTGGACGCCGTCGGCGCCTGCGTCGGCGTCCGCGGAAGCCGAATCAAAAACATCGTCGATGAACTCGCCGGTGAAAAGATCGACATCGTCCGCTGGAATGAATCCAGCCAGGTTCTTATCAGCAACGCCCTCAAACCCGCCGAGGTGGCGGAAGTGGCGCTCTGTTTCGAGCTGGGCCGGGCGACCGTCGTCGTCAATGAAGATCAGCTTTCCCTGGCCATCGGCAAGCGCGGGCAGAACGTCCGGCTGGCCGCGCGGCTGACCGGCTGGGACATCGACATCCTCACCCCGACTGAATTCAACAAAGGCACCAAGCGGCTCGATGAGACCCTCAAGACGATTCCGGGCGTCACCAAGGAAATGATCGACAAGGTGATCGTCCTGGGTCTGATCGACGTGCGCGATCTCGAGGAAGTCGGCGTCGGCCCGCTGATGGAAGAACTCGGCCTCGACGAAGAGACCGCCCAGAAGGTGGTGGACCGCTGCTCCGAGGAGGCAAAAATTGTCGCCGTCGAGCAGGAGGCCAAGAAGATCGCCGACGCCTCCGCCAAGGCCAAGGCCGCCGCCGAACTCGCCGCCGACAAGGCCGCGCTGCTGGCGCTGGGCGATTCAGCCGCCGAACCCGCCGTCGGCTCCAACAAGATGCCCGATGCGATGGAATCCGTTCCCGGCGCCGCTCCGGAGGTGGTTGTTCACGCGGAATCCGCGTTCGTCAGTGTCGGTGATGAGCTTAGCCCCGAAGAGGAGGCCGTTAAGGGCGTCATCGAAATTCTCGCGGAGGATAGTACCGAGACGTTGGACGAGGGTGAAGGCGACACCGCCGCCCTCGCCGAGGGACTTATCGCTCCGCCCCTGGACGATCCCGACAAGCTTTGAATGAATTGTTTTTTGGAGAGTTGTTTTGGCAAAAGGTATTCGAGTCAATCTGCTGGCCAAGGAACTTGGCGTTGAGAGCAAGGCGATCCTTCAGAAATTGAAGGAGGAAGGCCTCTCCGATGCGGCCCAGAATCACATGAGCACTCTGTCGCTCGGCTTGGCCGAGTCCGTGCGCGAATGGTTCAGCAATCAAATGGAAGCTGGCGGCACTGCCGTCGAAACAGTCGCGCAGGTTGAGGTTGCCGCCAAAACAAAGACGGCGCGAAGCCGCAAGAAGAAGGAGTCATCTGCCGAGCCGCCCGAATCGGCGATCGCCGTTGCCGAAGCCGCTCCCGCTCGCCCCGCTCCTCCACCGCGCGTAGCGCCCGAGCCCCCGGCCCCCCCGAAAAAACCGGCGGTTTCGGTGGTGACGAAAGCCCCGGCCGAGCCCCGCCCCGCGGTTCAGGCCGCGCCCGAGCCACCGCCGCAGGCTCCGCCGATTTCCACCCCTCCACCGCCCCCCGCGCAGATCAAGCCCGCGGCAGTCGCGCCGCCCGCGCCGCCGCCCCCGGCGGTCGCGCCGGCATCTCCCGCGCCGCCCGTCGTCGATCACATTCGTCCACCCCGGCCCACGGTCACGCTCGCCAGCCGAGCCGCCGCCCAGCACCCGCCGGAACGCAAACCCGTGGTTCAGGCCCCCCAACTGACCGCGCTGCAGCCCGCCAAGATTCAGGGCCCACGCGTCGTCCGGATCGAAAAACAGGAAGCCGTCGAGCAGCGCACCCCGCGCCGCCCGCCCGTCGCCGAAGAGCCCGGCGTCACCCCCGCGGGCCCACGCGCCGGCCGAGGCGTCACGACTTCCGAGGATGAAGATGAAGACACAAAGAAGAAAGCCGCCGGCAAAAAAGGCGGAAGTCTCTCCAGCCGGCGACGAGGCGTCGATGGCCGCCGCGGCGAAGCCATGGAGAAGCTCAAGGAATTCACCGACGCCGACCTGATCGCCCGCCGCGACGCCCTCAACGCCGCCGCCAACACTCGAAACGTCTTTGACAGCCACATCCGCCAGATCGAAAAACGCGGAACCCACGCCGTGGCCAAATCCATCACCCAGCGTGGCGAGCCGGTGACGATGGAAGAACCCATCACGGTTCGCACCCTCTCAGCCGCCCTGGGTGTAAAGACCAACGATGTTCAATCGCGCCTCATGAAAAGCGGCGTCGTCGCCGCGATCAACCAGAGCCTCGACCACGAAGTCGCCCAGGCGATCGCCCTGGAACTGGGCATCGAGCTTCACATCGCGCAGCAGGCCACATTGGAAGAAAGGCTCGTGCAGGAAATCATGTCGCGCGAGCCCACCGCCGCCAACCTTCGGTTGCGGCCCGCGGTGGTGACGATCCTCGGTCACGTCGACCATGGAAAGACCTCGCTGCTGGACAAGATTCGCAACGCCAACGTCGCCGCCGGCGAGGCGGGCGGCATCACCCAGCACACCGCCGCGTGGATGGTGCAGCTCGGCGAAAAACGCGTCACGTTCATCGACACGCCCGGCCACCAGGCGTTCACCGCCATGCGCGCCCGCGGAGCGAACATGACCGATGTGGTGGTCCTGGTCGTCTCCGCCGCCGAGGGCGTTCAGCCCCAGACGATCGAATCGATCAATCACGCCCGCGCCGCCGGCGTGCCCATCGTCGTCGCCCTGAATAAGATCGACCGCTCCGACGCCAATCCCGACATGGTCCTTGGCCAGCTTGCCAAGGAAGGTCTCAACCCCATCGAGTGGGGCGGTGACGTTGAGGTGATTCGCACCAGCGCGACGACCGGCCAGGGAATTCCCGAACTGATCGAAATTCTCGACCTTCAGGCCCAGATCATGGACCTGAAAGCCGATCCCGACGCCCCCGCGCGCGGCAGCGTCATCGAAAGCCGCATGGACGAAGGTCTCGGCCCCGTCGCCACCGTGCTGATTCAGAATGGCACCCTCAAAGTCGGCGACATCGGCCTGTCCGGTCCCGGTTTCGGACGCATCCGCAGCCTCGTCAACGATCGCGGTGAAATGATCCAGGAAGCCGGCCCCAGCGTGCCCGTCATCGTCAGCGGACTCAGCGAAATCCCGCTCTCCGGCGACAAGTTCTACGCCATGGATGATTTCGATCGCGCCCGCGCGATCGCCGAGGAACGCCAGGGCATCGAGCGCAAATCCGACCTCGCCGGCGCCAGCCGCGTCACACTCGACACCCTGTTTGATTCCATGAAGGCCGAGGAGATCAAGACCATCAACCTGATCATCAAGGCCGATGTGCAGGGCTCCGTCGAAACCCTCTCCAAGACCGTCACTGAGGCCAACACCAGCGAGGTGCGCGTCCGCGTGATCCACAACGCCGTCGGCGGCATCACCGAAAGCGACGTCGAGCTGGCCGATGCCTCCAACGCCGTCATCATCGGCTTCCATGTCGTCCCCGACGAATCCGCGCGCCAGATGGCCGAGCAGCGCCGAGTCGAAATCCGCCTCTACCGCGTGATCTACGAAATCTTCGACGATCTGAAAAAAGCCCTCTCCGGCCTGCTCGAACCCGAAATCCGCGAAAAACATCACGGCCACGCCGAAATCAGAAAAGTGTACAAGGTCTCCCGCATCGGCAACGTCGCCGGCTGTTTCGTCACCGATGGCCACATTCAGCGCGGCAGCAAAATCCGCCTCGTCCGCGACGGCGTGGTCATCACCGAGGACCTCTCCCTCGAATCGCTCAAGCGGCTCAAGGACGATGTCAAGGAAGTCAAGGCCGGATTCGAATGCGGGCTCAAAATCAACGGCTACGATGACATCAAAGTCGGCGATGTTCTGGAAGCCTACGTCCGCGAGACGTTCCAGAGAACACTTTAGACAACCGTGACGATCGGCGTGCTGCAACTTGAGATTTCGATCACCGATGCCATGAGCCTCAAGGACAAACGCCGCGTGGTCAAGAGCATCAAGGACCGTATCGCCCACGCGCACAACGTCTCCATTGCCGAAGTGGGCGCGCTGGACGAGCATCGCCGATCGATTTTGGGAATGGCGATGGTCGGCAACGACGGCCGATACATCGAGGGCGCTCTGAGCAAGCTGGTTGATTTCGTGCGCCTCGTGCCGCAGGTGTCGCTCTTGGATTATCAGATTGAATTGTTGTAACGAGCTAGCCCCCATGTCCCGCAGAACCGAACGTCTCGGCAGCATCATTCAGCAGGAACTGGCCATGATCATCCTGCGCGAGCTGAATGATCCCCGGCTGACCGGTCTGCCGACTATCACCCATGTGAAGGTCAGCCCCGATCTTTCCATCGCCGACGTGTACATCACGGTAATGGGCACCGAGGGCCAGCAATCAGCCGCTCTCAATGCCCTGCGGCACTCCGCCGGAATGCTGCGGGCCCGGCTCACGCGTGAAATTTCGCTGCGGATCACTCCGTTCCTGAAATTTCACATGGATGACAATCTGAAAAAAGAACTGGAGCTGCTCGACACGCTCCGCAAAGTCGCCGAGGAGAACGCCGAGCTGGACCGCAAGCGCTCGCAGGAAATAAAGTGAAAAGAATTCGCATGAAAAACGCCGGAAAACACAGTGACGACCTGAAGCAACTCTTCAAGCGCCTGCTCCGCGAGGGCAAGCCCGAACCGCGGCAAACGCTCGAGCCGCTCGACGCCCTCGTCCGCGGCGCCATGGGTTACGATGTCAGCGACAACCGCGCCGAAGACGCCATCAAGGCCATTAGCAAGGAATTCGTCGACCTCAACGAGCTGCGCGTCGCCACCGATCTGGAAATCCACGAACTCCTCGGCGTGCGCTATCCCGCCATCGAGGAGCGCGTCGCCATGATCACCCAGTGTCTCAACGACATCTTCGAGCGCGAGCACACCATGAGCCTCGACCGCCTCAAAACCATCAGCAAACGCGACGCCCGCCAGTTCCTCCGCGAATTACCCGGCATGCAGCCCTTCGTCGAGGCTTTCGTCATGCTTATGGCCTTCGACGGCGCGGCCTTTCCCATCGATCAGGAAATGCTCGCTTACCTGATCGAGGAAGAAATCCTCGACGAAGGAACCACCCTCCCCGAGGCCCAGAAATTCGTGGAACACCACGTCAAGAGCGAGGAGCTTTTTGATTTCTACGCGGTCCTGCGCAAGGCCGCTCTCAGCGACGGCTCCAGGAAAAAGGCGAAGTGATGAACGGCCCGCTCCCCACAAACACCCTGCGCCTCGGCCTCCCCAGCGGAAGCCTCCAGCAATCGACCATCGATCTCTTCGCCCGGGCCGGTTATCGCATCAACATCCCCGCGCGCAGCGCCTATCCCGCCATCGACGATGAAAAACTCTCCGCCGTCTTCTTCCGCGCCCAGGAAATCAGCCGCTACGTCGTCGACAACATCATCGACTGCGGCCTCACCGGCTACGATTACGTCGTCGAAAATGGCAACGAAAAAGATGTCATCGAAGTCTGCGAGTTGACCTACTCCCGCGCCAGCGCCAATCCCTACCGCTGGGTCCTGGCCGTCCCGGATGAGAGCTTGGTCAAACGCGCCGAAGACCTCGAGGGAAAAATCATCGCCACCGAATTGATCAACACCACCCGCCGCTGGTTCGCCGCCAAAAATATCAAGGTGACGGTCGAATTCTCCTGGGGCACCACCGAGATCAAGGCCCGCCTGCTGGACGCGATTGTCGAGGGGACCGAAACCGGCTCATCGCTGCGGGCCAACAACCTCCGCATCGTCGACACGCTGCTCACCAGCACCACCCGTTTCGTCGCCAGCAAAGAAGCATGGGCCACTCACTGGAAGCGCGAAAAGATGGAAAACATCGCCATGCTCCTCAAAGGCGCGATCGAGGCCCGCGCCAAGGTCGGCTTGAAAATGAACGTTCCCGAGGATCGCCTGAGCGAGGTCGTCTCATTTCTCCCCGCCGAGAAAAGCCCAACCGTCAGCCGCCTGGCCGACAGCGCCTGGGTGGCCGTCGAAGTCATCCTGGAAGAAAAACAGGAACGCGAATTGATCCCCCGCTTAAAACGCGCCGGCGCAACCGGAATCATTACCTATCCCCTCAATAAAGTAATTCCCTGATTCTTTTCGTTACGCTCTCCGTGCCGTCGGGTATCGCTTGCGCTTCCGGCGGCAAATGCCGACGATTTTCGAGTTCAAGCTGGCCCTCTCCCGTCAAGTCGCGGCCGGTTGTCCGAACTCTCCCTCCACGATGCAGCGGCCGCCTTGTTTCAATTCCGAAGCGAGGTCGGACAAGGCGGCGTGACGGACGGTTGAGGGGAAAGGGAAAGGGTGGGTGGGTGCGGGAGGGCGGCAAAAACTGTTGGGGCCTTATCTGGTTTTCCCGCCCTCCCGCATTGCATTATCTTCAATTTCAGGGCGCCAAACCATCTCGCAAAAGTCCAGATGCCGTCGCGTCGCAACATAATTTCCCATCTCGAATATTCAAGATGCAAACACCCCCATTTTCCGCTACATTCTCCTAACAACATTTATGGCCGGACACAGTCACTGGTCCAAAATCAAACGCGCCAAGGGCGCCACCGACGCCAAGCGCGGCAAAGTCTGGAGCAAGATCGCCCGCAAGATCATCATCGCCGCCAAAAACGGCGGCGACCCCCGCGACAACCTTTCCCTGCGATACACGATCGAGGAAGCCAAATCCGCCAACATGCCCAAGGACACGATCGAAAAAGCGATCATGAAAGGCACCGGCGAACTCGGCGGCGAAAATTACGAAGCCGCCGTCTACGAAGGCTACGCCCCCGGCGGCATCGCCATCCTGATCGACGCCCTGACCAACAATCGCACCCGCACCGCCCCCGAAATCAGATCCATCTTCGAAAAACACGGCGGCAACTTCGGCGCCAGCGGCTCCGTCGCCTTTCAGTTCATCAAGCAAGGCATCATCGCCATCAAATCCTCCGCCGCCGACGAAGACCGCCTCCTCGAGCTCGGCCTCGAAGCCGGCGCCGATGATGTGAAAAACGAAGGCGAAGTGATTGAAGTGATCACCTCTCCAACCAGTTTCATCAAAGTAAAAGAAGCCATCACCGCCGCCGGCATCCCGATCGAGGCCTCCGAGATCACGAACATCCCCACCAGCACGGTGGCAATCGATGCCGAGCGCGCCCAGAAGCTGCTGAAATTGATCGACGCCCTGGAAGACAACGACGACGTGCAGAGCGTGAGCCACAATGCCGAAATTCCCGAAGGAATCACCGTTTAGCGATTATCCCGCCTTCAAAAGCCGCCGCGGCTTGCCGGCTTCCGGCACCAATTCGATACGAAGCGTCGCATGGAGGGCAGTTGCAATCCTCCTCAACGTCTCCATCGAATGGCCGTTATAGTCCGCGTCCTCAATCCTGCTGATCTGCGACGGCTGCGTACCGGTCCGCTTAGCCAGCTCGGCCTGCGTCAATCCAGCCCGTTCGCGCAAAATGCGGATTCTGTCCCCAAGCGCCAACGCCGACATCGTCGCGTGTGCCTCCGCCAGCCGTTCCTTCGGCTTTCCGCGGTAATACCGCCGAAAAAGAATTTCGCTCGCCGTAACGGAGCGTCTTCGCTGTTGTGGACTTTGCCCATTAAATCGGGAAAAGTCCTGAATTTGTGGGCAGCCCGTCGATTTTGTGGGCAGCCGTTCCCGCAAGCATCGGCTCAATCTTCAACTCATACATCGCCGAAATCAAGCAGCAGATGTTGTGGCAGAGCACCTTGCACAATACTTCGTTTCGGGCCGCGACTTCGGTTTTTGATCGCACGGCGTCACCAAATTTCGATTTAATCATCATCACGGCTGATTCGACGTTCGACCGGCGATGATAGTGTTGTAGAAATTCGTCGCGCTTGAACTGGAAGAAATGGAACATCTTGCGGAACAAACCGCCCGATGCGCCGCTGGTGTGTTTTTTGAATGCGATAAATGGAGTAGCGCCGACCTTGGAAATGGCGTTATGGCATCGCCGGTCGGAGTATCCCTTGTCCGCGCTGACTTCTTTCACGTCAAAATTCTTGGCCGTGTTTTCGACCAGTGCCGGGAGTTGAAGCGAATCGGACGCATCGCGCCCGTGGATTTCGATGGCCGTCACCACGTTGGTTTTCGTTCCGCAGCAAATGTGAGCCTTAACCCACTGCTGTTCCGCCGTGAAGCGGTTGTACTTGATGTCAAACCAGCGGACGAAACGGGAGTAGGCAAAGCCAGTTGAATCGACCGCGAATTGCGACTCAACCGATTTCAGGGGTAGCGCCGTCTGTTCGATCATGGCGGTAAGGATCGGGAACAATTCCGGCTTTTCGATGTATTTGAAACAGGTGTTGTAATGGAGCGCCTTGGTAACGTGGCCATCGTGTTTCGCGTCCATCAGGTCGCATGAGAATCGACGCCCGCTGCGCGTGCTGTAAATCTTATAGACGATGGAGAACACCGCATCGGCCATCGAAACAGCCGGACGGCCCCGGCGCGGCTTGTCTTGTTTCGGCTCCTCAATCGTTCCGCATACGTCGCGGAGCAATTCCTGAAAGTGACGCTTTTCATTGACCTGCGCGGCGTTGTAATTCGGCCAATCCTGCGCGTATGTCTTTCGGGTTTTGGTGACGGTGATTGATTCCGTAACCGTGGTTGACCCGTCCGCATTCTGTTCGCGCTTAATTGCGTATTCGACGGCGTAAATGTGTTTGCAGCGGCAACCTCGCGTCTCATGGTCGGGACAATCGCATGTCGGATGCTCTGCATGATAGTGAACCTTGTATTTGGGATGACGCGGATCGGTCTGTGACGGCACCAGGTAAACGTCGTCTTGCTTGTCGATTCGGGCAAGCGCCGCAATTTCAAGGCCGCGATGTTTCCGAACGTCAACGCCCTTGGTAATTCCGTCTGTGAGTTCTCCGCCGTTGTAGGTCATAGCTCCCTTTCGTTTGTATACTAGTAGTATATACCAATGGTAGTTGACTTGTCAATACCAAAAGTATATCCTATTAGTAAACACTGAAAGGGAATTCAGATGAGCAAAAACAAGGAAATCGGAATGGTGCAGCTACTTGGATGCCGATGCCGGTGTGGCCACGAATGGCTGCCGCGGGAGACCACAGATAAGCCGCGAGTGTGTCCTAGATGCAAAAGTCCGAATTGGGATCGCTTGCCGCAGGCGCTGAGGGTCGGGATCAAGCAAAAGTAACTTCGACTTCTTGGATATTAATTCGCGAGATTATTACGTCGCTTTCCGAAGAGGATTTTTCCGAAAACGAAACGCCGTCATCCGACTTGTTGTATTGCGGAAGGCCGTAGCCTGCGCGCGTCGCGGTCATCTCGCGATGCGGTTGGTCCTTAACTGTCAGAAGGGGATCACGTTCGAATTGAGGGGAATTATCCATGACTGAGCCTCCAGCGAGGTTGTAAATAGTATCGACCGCGAATACAGAAGTCTATTGAATTTATGTTATTTTTGGTGGTTTGGGCAACTTGGACTTGGTTGGGGTCGGTTTCCCAGCCTTCTTAATTGGAGCCAGCGGAACATCTTGCCAACCACTTCGGACTGGCGTAATCGACACATTAAGCTTTTGATCCGGCGTCTTAATTGCGCTGACCTCGCCCTCCATCGTGTGATGGGTGACGTGGCGGCAACTCTCCATTATCACCGTCGTATTCCGTTGGCTCCGCCGGCCTTTCCTTGATCATTCCCATTCCTTTGAGCAACTGCAGGGCCGACCGCGCATCGCCCGCTTCCAGCGCCTTCTCCAGCGCATCGGCCGCCTTGTCCGTCATCGCCTGCAATCTCGATCGGCAGCTTTCCCGCAGTTGTTCGTGCCACTGGTTGTACGCTGCGCGAAAAACTGGATCGTGTTTCAGCCAGCGGTGGATCGTCATCCGCGACACTCCCGCCGACCGTGCCGTCTCCGCGATCGATTTTCCCGTAACCAACAGCTCAAGCGTCGCCTGCTGATGAGCCGCCAGATTATCAGCGGCCAATGTCCCGCCGCCGGTGACCGGCGATTGATCGGATTCCCTTTCCCCAACATTCGGCATGATATCTCCCGTGAAAAAGCCCTCCGTCAACTACCCTAACATTTACCAAACTATAGTCAAGCAAAAAATCTCACGGAAAACAGAGGGCGTTGCGTTTCTCGCCGTGTTACACATTTCCGCCTCGATAGCCTCGATCCCACGGCAAAACTCGCGCAAGCACATTCAAATCTAACGACTTGCAGGACACAGATAACTTAGTATACACTAGCTCATATCGGAAATGTGTAACAAATCGTCACAAGATGTAACACCGGCCCGAGTGCTTCGTTGGATCAAACTCCGACCAGAAAATCCCGACTCGCGATCAACCCCCGTTTTTCCCCCGCTTCGCTGCCGTTGAAATTCTGGTCTTCCAGTTCGACGCTGATCGCCCCCTTGTAGCCCGCGTCTTTTAACATCCCCAACAACTTTCCCCACGGCGCTACGCCGCGGCCGGGAATGGTGTAGCGCCAGAAATGGCCGCCGAACGGGTATGGATCGGAAAGCGCCGACTGCTGCAACGTGCCGAATTCGTAAATTCTCTCCTCCTTGATTTCCGTGTCCTTCGCATGAACATGTCCCACTCGGCCGGCGAATTCACCGAGGAAGCGGACCGGATCGATTCCCATGCGGATCAGATGCGAAGGATCGAAATTAATCATGAGGCAGTCCGAGGCCGTTTCTTTGAAGAACGCCCGCAAGCTGTGTGGCGTGCAGCAGAGGGCCGGATACCACGGATGGCTGCCGGGATAACCCTCGATCACAATTCTCGCTCCGCTGCCGGCAATGGCAGCGGCGAGCGCGGCATAACCATCGACCGCGAACCGGAAACTCTCCCGCACATTCCGTGAATCATCCTCGGGGAAAACGACCGTGAAGAAATTTCGCACGCCAATGGCCGCGACGGATTTGATGTGTTCCGCCGCCGCGGCGACCGCATCCTTGCGTTTGGCCGAATCGGCCGATGCCAGCGCCGGCCACGGCCGCTTCACATCCACCGATCCGACCCGCAGGGCCGCCGCGAGGATCGGCTTGATCTGATCGGCCGGCAGATCGCCGATGTCCAGCCCCTCAAAGCCGCTGGATTTGGCGAAAGCGATCACATTTCCAAGGTTTTTCTGCCAGTCGCTCCATCCCCGGCGGAATGCAATGGGGAATGATCCGGTGCGTGTTTGCGACATGGAATTGTTATAACGCCGTGGAAGATCGAAAGCATTTAATTTGGCATTTGGCAATCGGCATTCGGCATTGCTACACTGCAATGTTCCTATGTCTTACACCGTGCTGGCCAGAAAATATCGCTCCGCCAATTTCGACGAACTCGTCGGACAGGAGCACATCGCCACGACGCTGAAGCGGGCGATTGAATCGGGCCGCATCGCCCACGCCTATCTTTTCTGCGGCACGCGCGGCACGGGAAAGACCAGCACCGCCCGCATCCTCGCCAAGGCCCTGAATTGCCGCAGCACCGATGCGCCCACCGCCGAGCCGTGCGGGAAATGCGATTCGTGCCTGTCGATCGCGCGCGGCGACGATCTTGACGTCATCGAGATCGACGCTGCCAGCAACACCGGCGTGGACAACGTCCGCGAGATCATCGAGAACGCCCAGTACCGTCCGTCGCGGAGCCGGTTCAAGGTCTACATCATCGACGAAGTTCACATGCTGAGTAAGAGCGCGTTCAATGCGCTGCTCAAGACGCTGGAGGAGCCGCCGAGCCATGTGAAGTTTATCCTCGCCACGACCGAGCCGGAGAAGGTCCTGCCGACGATACTCTCCCGTTGCCAGCGATATGATTTCCGTAGCATTTCCAGCCGGGAGATCGCCGCGCATTTGAGGGAGATCTGCAAGAAGGAAAAGATCTCGGCGGAGGAGGATGCTCTTGCGCTGGTCGCCAAGGCCGGCGCGGGGTCGATGCGCGATGCGCTGTCCCTTCTGGATCGCCTGCTGAGCATGGGGGACAAAAAGCTGGGCGTCAAAGATGTGGAGCAGATGCTTGGGTTGCCGCGCGCCCAGCTTATTTTCGATCTGGTTGATTCCATCGGTGGCGGGGATGTGAAAAAGACGTTGGAGGGCGCTGGCGGTCTGATCTCTTCGGGCCTGTCGCCGGATGCATTGATCGCCGCGCTCTCGGACCATCTGCGCAATCTGCTAATCGCCCTCACCTGCGGCAAAGACAGCGGGCTGGTGGACATACCCGGCCTGAGCGAATCCGATCTTTACGCCCAGGCCGCCAGGTTCGATGCCTCAGCGCTCGCACAGGACATCGCCATTCTGGAGGAATTGCGGCGAAACATGCGGCACAACCAGACGGGCCGCGCGATGTTCGATGCCACGCTGGTCCGTCTGACATTGGCGGGGCAATTTTTATCCATTGGGCCATTGCTTGCTCAGGGCGTCTCCGCCCCGGCGACCGCGGTTGAGCAAAAAAAAAAGCCTGAGCCGTTAGTGCCCATTTTGCAAGGGGCTCCGACAAGCCTGTGGTCCGCATTGCTGGGCAAGCTGCAAGGCCACGCATCATTCAGCACCGTTCTGGGCATGGCCAGGTTCAATGGCATCGAAAACGACATGGCGACCATTCGCCTGCCCGAGACATTCGTCAAACAATGGAACGCCAACGGCAAGAAAGACCAGATCGCCAGGGCATTGACCGAGCTTCGCGGCCAGCCGACGGGCGTGCGATTTGAAATCGACGAAGAGCAACCGGAAGGTGCCGTGCCCAGGCCGCTCGAAGTCGATGCTGGTCCGATCGTGGAATTTGTTCTGAAGGAATTCGGCGGAACGCTGACCACAGTGGAGTAAACAAATGTTCGATGCACTGAAAAACCTCGGGAACATGGGCGAAATGCTGAAGCAGGGCCGCCAGATGCAGGAAAAGATGGCGGCGATGCAGGAGGAGCTTGCCCGCAAACAAATCGTCGCCGATGCCGGCGCCGGCATGGTCGAGGCGACGGTCAACGGGAAACAGGAGCTGGTGAAACTGAGAATCGACAAACAAAAGATCGACGTGAACGACACCGAGATGCTGGAGGCGATGATTGTTTCCGCCGTCCAGGCCGCCCAGGCGAAGGCGCAGGAAATGATGAAGGATGAAATGCAGAAAACGGTGGGCGATTTGGGATTGCCCCCGGGCCTATTGCCGTGACGCCCGTTTTTTCAATCCGGATTGATCTCCCGCAGTTTTTTCTCCAGCACATTTTGCCGCCGCCGCGCCGCCGCATCGAGCCAGTCGCGCAGGGCATCTTTTGATTGAGAATCCAGCATTAGCTCGACGATCGCCAGTTGAGATTGCAATCGGCGCAGGCCGGCCCTGAGATTGTCGGCGTTGTCCAGAAGGATGTCGCGCCAAAGTCCGCCATCGCCGCCGGCAATTCTCGTGGTGTCCAAAAATCCCTTGCCGCACAGTTCCAAACCGGCGTCATCCTGCATCGCCACCAGGGCGGCGGCCAGCAGATGCGGGAGATGGCTCACATCCGCCAGCAGCCGGTCGTGATCCTCGGGATTGATCCGCGCCGTGCGCATGCCGAGCGACTGCCAGAATTTTTCGATTTGCTCCAGCGCCGACGGTTTGGTCCGAGGCGTTGGGGTGAGAAGGCACAATTGATTGGAAAAGAGATCGGCCCGCGAAAACTCGACGCCCCGTTTTTCGCTGCCGGCGATCGGATGACTCCCGACGAACTCCACGCCAACGGGAAGCAGCGATTCCGCCAATCGCGCCACCGATCGCTTCGTGCTTCCCACATCCGTCAGCAGCGTCCCGGCCGAAAGCGACGGACCCAACTGTTTGAGCAGCGGTTCAAACGTGCCGACCGGCGTGCAGAGAATCACCAGGTCCGACCCAGTGGCGGCAACGGCTGGATCCATTTCGATCGCATCGACCGCACCGATTTCCAAAGCCTTGTCCAGGGTCTGGCGGCGATGACCCCAGCCGATGATCCGGCACTGCGGCGCCGCAGCGCGCAACGCAAGCCCGATCGACCCACCGAGAAGGCCGACCCCCAGAATCGTCAGTTGGCGCGGAATCATGGGATATTCAGAATTTACGTTTGGGCGCATCAGTGCCGCGCGGCGTATCCAGTTTCACGACGCTGAACGAATCGAGATTCAGCGTCGTAATCTCTCCATCCGGCTTTCTCAGTGTCAGCCGGTCGAGCCAGAGCTTGTTGTCTTTGCTGTGGGCAAACCAGCTTCCGGTTTGTTGTTGCTGAAATTCGACGACGGTGCCGGCCGTTTCGCTGCTCCAGGAATAATCGCGGGCGGCGATCTGCTGCACCACCTTCACCTTGGCGCCGGGAACAAGCTGCTGGCGGATCGATTCGTCCATAGTTGGTGAAGAGTAAGGCGCGTGGTGCGTGGGGGCAAGAGTGGGGCGATCTAGCGCCGGATTTCGTCCGCGACCCTCATCAACTCTTCCCACAACTGGCTGAGCGCCTGCGGCACGACGCGGGTTTCGCCGACAACGCTCATGAAATTGGTGTCTCCGCCCCAGCGGGGGACGACGTGCTGATGGACATGGCCGGGCAAACCAGCGCCGGCGACCTTGCCGAGGTTGATGCCGATGTTAAATCCCTGCGCCGAAACCGCCCGCTTCAAGAGGCGCACTGCCGCGATGGTCTGCGCCGATAGATCGAGCTGTTCCGCCTCGCTCAATTCCTCCAGATCGCATTTATGCGCTCGCGGCGCTATCAGCAGATGGCCGTTGGCGTAGGGGAATCGATTGATCAGGACGATGCTCTGATCGGTGCCCCACAGCACCAGGAGTTCGCGTTTTTTTTCCGCTTGCGTCGCGGCGGCGGCGTCGCACAGAAAACAGCCCTCGTCCTTGCCGAGAGATTTGATGTAGGGCATTCGCCACGGCGCAAAAAGAGGAGGAGGGTGCATGGTTAAATTCGAAATTCGAAACTCGAACGACGAATCAAATTCGAAATCATAATGACGAAATGGATTCCGTTTCGGATGTCGTCATTCGGGCTTGATTCGTCATTCCCTTCGACTCGCTTTGCTCGCTCAGGGCGTGAGCCTGTCGAACGCGAATTTCGGATTTCGAGTTTCCCTTCAGGGTTTTTATCGCCGGTTCGACGCTCACCGCCACGGCGGGCGCCGACATCTCCAGCACTTCCATTGCCAGCGCCCGGTAATCCGATGCGCCATGGCTGGAGGAATCGTATTGCATGATCGTCTGCCCAAAACTCGGGCTTTCGGCCAGCTTGATGTTCCGGCGAATGCGGCTTGCGAAAATCCGCGCGCTGGACCAGGGAAGATTCTTCCCCGCGGCCTCCTCAATAAAATTCTTCAAATCTCCAACCACCTCATTGGACAGCCTGGTCTGCGAATCGAACATCGTCAAGACAATTCCCGAAACCTTCAGGCCCGGATTCACCCGCCGGCTCACCAGCGCCACAGTCTCCAGCAGTTTCCCGACGCCCTGCAGCGCCAAAAAATGCGGCTGCATGGGGACGATGACTTCCTGCGCGACCGCCAGGGCGTTGATCGTCAAAAGCCCCAGGCTGGGTGGGCAATCCAGGACGACAAAATCGTATTCCAGATGGGCCGATTCAAGCCGGTTCTTCAGCAGCGTCTCGCGACCGGGGACGTTGACCAATTCCACTTCCGCGGCGGCCAAATCGATGCTCCCGGGAATCAGCGCGAGATTTTGGCCCACATTCTGCAGGGCGCTGGGCAGGCTGTTGCCGTCCACCAGCACCTGATACAGGCTGATCAGTTCCGGCGAAGGGTTCAGGCCATAATTGATGGTGAGATGCGCCTGCGGGTCCATATCGACCATGCAGACTTTTTTTCCCTGTTCGGCGAGCGCGGCGGCGAGGTTGGCGGTGGTGGTCGTCTTCCCAACGCCTCCCTTCTGATTCATGAACGCAATGATCCTCATGCGATGCGCGCCAGCCTTTTGAATTGATTATCGGACAGCCAGTGCACATTACAAGAGCGCGAGTGACTGAATCATCCCCAGTTTGGTACTGCCTCCTCTGTTGCCGCCAGAATGGCGTTTAACACTTTGGCGAGAGGCGTTTTCAGTCTTAGCAGCATGATTCT
>Ga0302325_10012189_pt1 | contig 18472 bp, 14 predicted proteins | sample Palsa_T0_2_FD_201948 | JGI IMG/M metagenome (GOLD analysis project Ga0302325, IMG submission 201948) | Peat permafrost microbial communities from Stordalen Mire near Abisko, Sweden - Palsa_T0_2 | ecosystem: Environmental > Terrestrial > Soil > Palsa > Peat permafrost | place: Sweden: Abisko...
CGAACCCCTGTCAGGCATCGAGCGTCTTATCCGCGGGGGAACCCTCAGCGGACGGCGGTCTCAGTGATCTCGTGGCTGGATCCCGGCCCGAGCATTGGTCTCTCTCGGGCGCATGAGCCGACTGTCTGAGCGGCGAAGCGACGGTCTCCACGCGCGGCCGCCGACCCTCCTCCCACGCGAACTCACAAGCCAGCGGCAGGCTCCCAGTGGCGGTGAAAGCTGAAGTCAACGGCGAGAAAAGCCGCCGGCGACAGCGCTCGCCAACGCGCCTGCTCGTGTGGCTGAGCGTACTTGTCGGACAGGACCATCAGCTTGTCGTTTGCCCGCGGTGATGTGCCGCGAGCCCGATGCTTGGCCATCTCTACGCCGAATGAGTCGCCCCAGCCGGGTACTGGCCGTATTCCCAGGGGGGCGAGGATGACATCGAGGCTCTCGATTCTCTCGACGACCCAAGGGGGAGAGGGATGTTAGCGAGTGCGGTCTGAAGGTCCCGCCGTGGAGCGGTCAGCGAAGTAGCCCGAGCGCTTTTCTCAAGCTTGCTAGAGGTCGTGCCGATAGGACTCCTAGACAATGGAGAGGTGGCGCAGGCAGGACCGGCTTCGGATCTGGCTCGTGAACGTGTTGATGAAGATTAGTGAGTGGGCCGACAAGCTGTCGATGGACATCGGAGGCATCGCTTGGCTTCGCTGTGACCGCCGCCGCGGAAAACGTAGTAGTGGCTGCCTCGTGATCGCCATGATCGCGTTCCTGTCCCGCGCGAGTCACGGCTTTACCAAATAGAAACCAGTAAGGGAAATAGATATGCGTATTCGCTATTTAGCTCTATTGATCGCAGCGGCATTAGCTGGCGGCGACATAGCCGTTGTCGCTAGCACATCAGCGCGCGTCTTGCCACCGCGTGCGTGCGTCAGGCATCGCTGTCGCCCGACCACACCGACCACACCGACCACACCGACCACACCGACCACACCGACCACACCGACCACACCGACCACACCGACGCCAACGACGACAACCACGACAACCACCCCGATCACTCAAGGCGTTGACATCGAGGCGTACACGACCGGATACGGTTGGCCTGACAACACTCCGCCCGGTGGTGCTATCTCGAACCCTGTAATCCACCAAACCGCAAGTGGTACAGGCACTTACGCCGACCCGATCACACTAGCCGTAGGACATAGCATCACCCACGGTGTAGACACGCTTGACTACCCAGCCGGGACCATCTTCTACATTCCTAACGTCCGTCGTTACTTCATCGTCGAAGATACTTGCGGCGATGGGCCTACGCCCCAGGATGAGCCATGCAACATCGGTTATCCAGCAGGGACTACAGCTTGGGTTGACATGTGGGTTGGCGGCGAAGGCGCACCGACATCGGCCGTGGAGGACTGTGAAAGCTTCCTGACCGATACCAACGGCGTAGCTCACCTGATCATCGAGAATCCCGTCAGCGACTACGTAGTCGTAACCGGTCCGCTGTTCGGAACTAACGGCGTATGTAGTCAGGAATATGGGAATACGCCGGTCACGGTGCCCTAGCTGAGAGAGCGGCCCGGACAGCGAGACGATCGCATCACCAGTATTGACTACAGCTGCCAAGCCGGCGCTGGCCGTGATCGGTTGCTCAATGCTCGCGACGCGGATCGCTGAGATTGCGGCGCTAACGGCCTCGCCGACCTGGACGGCGCCGGTGGTGTCGGTCGATGGGACGAGGATGAGGAACGCTTCTCGTCCGACGAAGTCGAGGGCTGGCTCGCCAGTCGCATCCGCGCACGCGCGTCGCCGGCCGAGACCGAGTAGCGCGCCGAGCTGAGGCTCGGGTAGCGATGCGCTGGCCGGAAGTCCGGCGTTGGCGCGTGACCGCGCGGCCGTGGCGGGGACCGCGTTTGACGTCAATCCTGTGCTTCTTCGCTTTCATGGCACGGGGCAGCGGGACCGAGGGTCCCGCTGCCCTGTTCGTCGATCAGCCAGTCAGGGAGTAGTCGTCCACGGTGAGGGTGCCGCTGGACTGGATGGCCAGCCCATAGCTGATGCCGTCGTAGCCCGCCGGGAGCGCTGGCAGCGTCCACGTCGCCGTCCCCCAGGCAGTCCCCGTGGTCGCGGGGAATGGAGTGGCGCTGTCATCTGTCCAGTACATCCAGCTCCCCGTATCGCTGCGGATGTAGACATCGAAGAACACCGGAGCGGCGGTGCTCTGGTAGTTAGCCGTCAGCGTATACGCGGTACCCGCTGCCACGATCGGTGAGCATTCGCCAAGATCCTGCAAGGTGATGATGCCAGCATCGCTCCCGCTGCTGGCGGCGGTCACCTGAATTTGGCCAACATCGCCAGCGGTCCCGCCAGGGTCAGTCACTCCTGTGACCACCGGAACATACGCTCCTGTCGAGTTAGTCCCAAAGGTGTTCGTCGCGCTCGTCACCGTATTGCTTCCAGATTCCGCTAGCTCGTAGCACGGCGCACCACCAGGACCGGCATACCAGTTGCCGGGATTCACTGCATCGCTGAAGGTCGAGTTGACCGCAGGGGTGGCCGTGGTACCCGTCACCGCTGACAGCCCTGTCTGTGTCCACCCGGTCACGTTTGTCCACTCGTTCGTGGGCGAGGTCGTTGCGGGTGCCACGGCAGGGTTATTCGGCCCGCCAACCACCTGCGCCATCCCCTTGACGACGATGTTGCCCGCGTCCTCTTGCGCCACCAGCCAGCTCATCAGGTTTTGGAACTCCGTCGTGTCCATCTGGTACCCAGCAGGGCTATCACACGTCGCCTGATTAGCTATGGTGCAGATATCGTGGAACGTGAGCGATAGCCAACCGTTCGACGATGCATCCACCGTCTGCGCATCACCGATCCACGTTTCGACCGATGCTGCCGTGGACGCATTGCTGATAGTGCCGATACTCGGTGTCGTCGGCAATGCGAGCGGATCGCTAGCGTTGGCAGCGATAGCGGCAGCGCCAGTGGGGTCGTATTGATCGGTTGATGTCAGTGGCACTGCCGCCAGATTGGTAGTGCCGTCATCGATACCGTCGACCGTGCGGGCGCTGTTATAGCCGCACGCCTTAATGATGCTCTCGATAGTGGTGGTACTCGCAGTGGTACTGCCAAAATCGCCAGACACATCAGGGCTGCCAGTAGCGATGCCCTCGCCATCGGGATAGGCCATGTCAGTGATCGGTCCCAGCGAACCGGGTGCCAAGCCAGAGGATGCTGGCGGGTTCATCAGGTCATACCGGTCCTGACAAATCTCCTGGATTGCCTCGTCGGCATTCACTTGCGGGAGAGCCTCGTGGAGGACGTTGTGCCCAGCGATTTCGTTGCCGTCCTGGTAAAGCGTCTGGAGCTGGTTCCAGCTCATGTAGGCGGGGAACTGGTTGTTGTTGTTGTTGAGGGCGCCCGAGATGATGTAGAACGTGCCGTGAAGCTCATCCTGCTGCAGGATGGGCAGCGCCTTGGTGATCATGTTTTCGTAGCCGTCATCGAACGTCAGCGTCACCACCGTTTTGGCCTGTGTGATCGTCAACGACTGCTGCACTTGAGACGCCGCGTCGTACTTCGTGCTGCCGGCCTGGTTGGCATCGATGACGCACCTACCCGCTGCGGTGAAGCTCACCGTCGAACCCGACATCGAGCACCCAGTGCTACTGCCATCGAGCGTCAGCGCTACCGGCAGGCCCGAGGTCGCGGTTGCGCGAGCCGTGTAAGGGAAGCCATTCGCGACCGGATGAGCGGGCATTGTCGAGGTGAACAAGATCATCTGGCCTTGCTGAGGCGTCGGAGTAGGCGCTGGCGTTGGCGTCGGAGTAGGCGTCGGCGTCGGCTGGGGAGTCGGCGTCGGCGTGGGGGTCGGAGTCGGGGTGGGAGTCGGCTTCGGCGCGGGCTTGGGGTCCGACTTGGGCGCCGACTTTTTGGTCAGCTTGAAGGTGAGGCTCACCGGATAGTGACCGTACCCCATCTCCCAGGTCTTCTGAACGAGCTTGGCGTGCCAACCCGTGGCGCGGTGAGGCAGGTTCGAGCCCTGCTTGAGCCAGAACCGTAGGTCGCTGCTGGCCACCGAGCACCGCAGGCGTGGGGTCACGCGAACGTTTGTCGCCTTGTAGCGACCGACAGTAACGCTAGAGCACGATCGCGTCGTGGTCTTAGCGGTGGCCGACCCGGCCAGGAGAAATGATTGCCCTACCATTGCCACGGCAGCGCAGAGCAGCAAGGTGCGTCTGAGCATTTTACGTCCTTCCTAGACGATGCTTATGTTGTTTGAGTCACGGGGTTTGTTCCCCACGTGCATCACGACCGAGGAGATTCTCGGAGAACGCCAACGACTGCTGCGGTACGCCCGAGCAGTAATCGCTTGGTTGCGATTGCGCGCCCGAACACTGTTGGTCGCGACTGAGCGACCACTCAAAAAGGCGCCCGAGATGATGCGCGACCGCAAACCTGTACAGCTTGTGAGCATCCGAGATATTCCACACCTGCCCGGCGGTATCTGTGCGACCCTCCATGATCGTCGCCCCCAAGTCAGGCCACACGCCCTTGGCACCGACGTTGATGCGGTTGGACTGATACAACCTTTGCAGCTGGGCAGCGGTTCCGGTCAGCGCGCTCTCGCTGGCACTGAGCATCGTTTGACCAGCCAAAGGCCCGTAGTCGAAAGTCATCACGTTCACGCCGGCAAGCTTGACGCCCGCAATTAGCATCTGATGGATGGCCGCCATCCCGGCTGGCTCCAGACCAGAAGGTGATACTGCCAGCGTCAGCCAGACGGCTAGCGGCGTGCCCGTTTTCGCCTGAGCTTGCTGCACGGCAGCGATCGCTTGAGCGCGACGAGCATTAGCGGTTGGGCTAAGCGATGGGGAGCCTTCGATGTCGAGGTCTATGGCACTCAGGTTGTAGCGGCCGATAACTGCTTGGTAGGCGCTCTCGAGCAGCGTCGGGTTGGTACAGCTCACAGCGAGCTCAAAACCCGCCTCGCCACCGAAACTGACGAGCAGCTGCTCGTTATCAGCTTGTGCCTGCCTAATGCGTGCATTGAGAGTCCCAGCCTGATCGAGCGTGCGTAGACCTCCCCATGTCGGCGTACACCGATTGTGGGCTCCATCGACGATAAAGCCCAATACCACATGACGGCTGGGATTGGCCGCCGGGTCCTGGAACTGGGGTACGGTGCCGAGCGTAACATCGGCGTATGGCGCAAACCACGGAGCCGCCCCGGCAAGCGGAGTATCAGGCGAAGCACGTTTGCGGCCGTCACCATTGATGACGACCACGAACGCTACCGCGGCGGCAATCAGCAGCGCAAGGCCGATCGTTAGTTTGGTTTTACCCATAGGTTTGTGAAGAATGGTAGATGGCTCTTGGTGGTCGACTTCCAGACCCCGAGCCCCATCCCGCCCCGAACACTGCCAGTCTGGAATGTAGCGACCGGGGACCCATCGACCGTGACGGTGAGCTGCTTGGTGAGCGTCACGTCCACGCGATGAGATGTCGCGGCGCGGAGGGCGCCGCTGAAGATGTGACCGCCATTCTCGTTCTGGATGGTGATATTCGTCGCCGAGATGGAGGCCGCGTAGCCAACGTGGGTGTCGGTATGCCCGACGACGACCGTCGCGGTGCCCCCCGAACCCCCTGATCCGAGGTTGGTGACCGTGACGCCGAGCGTGTAGTTCTGCCAGTGCGCAGTATTGAGCGGCAGCCAGTATGCGCCCAGCCAACCTCGACCCTGCCCGGGGAGCGATGGCCGGCCGTACGTCAGCGGACGCAGCACGAGCACATCATGGCTGTCGGTGGTGATCGTGGGCCCGTTATCAAGCGTCCACCCCTTTGTCGGCATGCTGGTGAGCACGGCTGGGATTGACGTCGGCGGTGAAGTGACCGTGAGCGCGTCGCTGACAGCCAGGCCCTTCATCTGCTGCGCTGCGAGCGTGCGTCCGTTCAGCGCCCAGCCCACGTTCCATCGACCCGCCAGGCTGATCAGCGGCTGGCTCGGATGCCACGCGCCCGCTGCGCCGGTTTGAGGGACTCCGACGAGACCAGATAGCTTGACGAACGCCGCGACCGGCACAGCAAACACGAGCAGCAGGCAGCTCCCACCGACCAGCTGGAAAGCCAACTTTCGCACACGCCGGATCATGCTCTGCCCTTTTCATACAGCTCGCGAGACCAATCGCCTCGGGTTCGGATGGCCGAGAACGGCATCGCCACCTGTGGCTCCGCCTGAGCGGTCGGGGCCTCGGTCGGTGTCGCAACACGGGTGCCCCACCTGTTGTCGCGAATCCGAATGATCGCCCAGAATACCTGGAGCGAGAATCCAACATAGAAGAACGCCGAGATGACCGCGTACTTCCAGATGCCATCTTTGCGTTGGCTGCGATACAGCAGCGCATAGCTCGTGTTCATCACGTACAACCCAACCAGGTAGAACACTGGCGCCGTCGCGTGAACGATCGGCTGCCAGGCGACTTGGTACACAGTCACCAGCGGGCTGGCGATCCCAGCGATGGTGGCGACAAGGATCGCCGGGAATGCCAGGGGATGCGAACGCCACGAGTGTCTGACCAAGACCAGGCTCTCGCCCACGAATGACTTCTGCCAGCGCAACTGTTGCTTGAAGAACTCGCGGTACGCCTCTGGCGCCTCGGTCCACGCCTCCGCCTCGCTGTCATAGATCACCTTCCAACGGCGCAGCACCAGATTTGTCAGTGCACGATCGTCTCCGTGTGACCAGGGGCGCCCGAATAGCTTCTGGTTCTCCCACTCGTCGAGAATGGGCATGACGGCGGCGCGTCGATAGGCAGCGAAACAACCGCTTGCGCACGACACTGTGTTCACAACCGACTCTGCCGCCTTGAACAGTTGGAAGCTGACGTAGTAGCTCGCCGCTTGCATGCGCGTAAGCAAGTTAGCGTTCGCATTGCGAACGTAGGTGATCCCGGAGATCGCTCCAACCTTAGGGTCGGCAAAGCCCTGCACCAGCTTGCGCATGGCCCGCGGAGCGGGAATGGAGTCCGAGTCAACGCATATGAGGAACTCACCCTCGGTCGCACGGATCCCCGCCGCCATTGCCGCCCGCTTCCCCTGGTTGGAACCCAAATCGATGCACGTCACTCGGCCGGGATAGCGCGCAGCGGCGACATTCATTTGCTCCCAAGTGTCATCTGTCGAGCCATCGTTGACCACCACAAGCTCAATCTTGTCGGCCGGATAAGCGATCATGCAACAGGAGTCAATGGTGCGTGCGACAGCTTCGCCCTCGTTGAAGGCGGGGACCACGATGGCGAGGCTGGGTTCAAGACCGGCATCCCGCGGTGGCTTATAGATTGCCGCGAATACGAAGCGACTAAAGACATAGCAGGCGACCACCAGGGTGTAAAAGGCTGTGAAATTGTTAAGCCCCGTATTGCTGAGTACCCCAACGGTGTGCGCTATCAACAGACCGCACAGGCCGGCCGTGACTAGCGCCGCCATCCACCGAATCGAGTGATGCAGGCGCCCCTCGTCGGGCGCATCCCACGGACATCCACCCGCATTACCTGGTGGTATCCGTTGCACTTTTCCATCTATGGCTGCTTTGCTACATGCGCTGGCCCCATCGTCCGGTGGTCCAGTGGCGTTCGGCGCCAGGATCGATGCGGCGAGCTCTGGCGCGATGTGCATTGATGGTCCCAATCGAGCTTTCGTCGTGTTCAGTGGACCAGCCGCCTCCGCACCCCGCCCGTTGGCGTCCTGACCTCCATGTGACGCAGAGGCTTGCAGGCTTAGCTGTGCACGTATATCGCCCACCCGGGCAATAGCCGTTCAGCGCCTGAACGGTGCCGCTACCATGGCGGTCCAGGGCCCGTCCAGGTGGCGTGCGTTCACGCACTGAACGGAGAGCGCCCATCTGGACCTTGGAGCGCTCGTGAGACCGGTGCTACCGTCAGGACATAGTTGGCGGTGTTCAAGCGATTAATTCCTGGTCTAGGGGAGTCGGAGTGGCCGAGATTGAGATGGATAAGCCGAGCGAGCTCAGGGTCGTGCTCGCTGACGACCACGCCGCGACGCGGGCAGGCATTTCCAAAGCGCTCGCGCCGCACGACATCCGAGTCGTCGCGTCGGTGGGCAACGCCGCCGACGCTGTCAGTGCGGCCCTCCGCTATCGCCCTGACGTCTGCGTCCTGGCGATCCGCATGCCGGGGAACGGCATCGAGGCGGCCAAGCAGATCAACGAAGCACTGCCCGAGACAAAGATCGTGATGCTGACCGTCTCAGAGCGCCCCGAGGATCTCTTCGCCTCGCTTCGCGCTGGCGCTGACGGCTACCTGCTGAAGAGCACCTCCGCGATCCGGCTCCCACACGCGATCCTCGGCGTGGTGAGCGGCGAGGCCGCACTCCCACGCGGGATGACGGCTCGGCTGATCCAAGAGTTTCGCGAGCGCCCCCGCCGCGGGCGCCTCCCCCTCTCGATCGCGTCCCAGGGCGTTACCTTAACCCCACGCGAGTTCGAAGTGCTCGAATTTCTGCGCACACACGAGCCGACCTCGAAGATCGCCGCCGACCTTGGGATCTCCGAAATCACCGTGCGCCGTCACATCTCGGCGATCCTCCACAAGCTCGGCGCGCCCAACCGTCGCAAAGCAATCGAGTTGCTCGAATCCGCCGAGAGCCTGCAATTGGCAGCCGAGACGGCGCCTTCCGCACAGAGCAGATCTGATCTGCCGCAGCTGCGCCCACGTTCAGTGGCCTGAACACGAGGACCTACCCGTATGCGGTCGGTGGCGTCAGCTCGTGGTGTGATGTCCTGATCGGGGGCTTGGCCACGTCGAGTGGGACATCCTGCCGATTGTCGCCGGCAGTAAGCGCATACTCGCAACTGCGGTGAACGCGAATCCCCCATGCGGCTCATTGACCGCAGTGCTCGACGCGGTGAGGATGGGGAGATGCCGATGCCCCGCAGCATCTCTCCTCGCTGGACCGAAACTCGGTGAACGGCGAGGGAGGATTGGGTCACCGACCGATATCCAGGTTGGATCCGCGCATGCACGACGCATTGACCGACCTGCACGCTTACGTGCTGGTTTTCGATGCCGAGTGGCAACGGTTGGGCAAATACGTGGAGGAGCCCGGCCAATCGGGCTTGGTGTCGCCCCAGGGCGTGCAGGTCCTCCGGCGCCGTGCCGAGATGACGGAGGAACTTCATGCGCTCCGCGCCACGGCCGCTGCACTGCGAGCAATAGCCGAGGCTGGCACGACGTTCTAAGGCGGCTTTCAGGCGTTTATACGAGGCCGCTGCGCACGGCGCGTACCGCGGCCTGGAGGCGATTCTCGACCTGCATCTTGACCAGAATGCTCGAGACGTGATTCTTGACGGTGTGCGGACTCAAGAACAACGCCCGCGCGATGTCGGGGTTGTCCATGCCGCGTGCGAGCAGTTCCATGACTTCGCGCTCACGAGGCGTCAACTCGGCCCCGGCAAGCCCCGGCTCGATCTCCGTCGGCTCGCGCAGGCGCCGCACCAGGTGGCTGGCGATCCGGGGTGAGATCGAGGACTCGCCGCGCGCCGCCGCCCTGATGCCCTCAACGATCTGATCGATTGGTGCATCCTTGACCAGGTAGCCGCAGGCGCCCGCCAGCAACGCCTCCGTCACGTTACGCTCGTCGGCGACAACCGTCAGGACCAGAACCGGCACGTGCGGAGCCGCCGTCGCCAACAGCTGCGTCGCCTCAATCCCTGACATCCCCGGCATGTTGAGATCCATCAGCACGACGTCGGGATTCAGCTCAGAGGTCTGCCGAATCCCATCGGCAGCCAGCGACGCCTCTCCGAGCACCCGGATCCCGCGTTCCTCCAGGAGCGCGACCAAGCCACCACGAAAGAGCTCATGGTCGTCGATTACCACCACCCTGGGGCCGTTGCCGAGCATTTCTTTCTTATCGGCACGAGCCCCGCCGCACTTCAATCGTCTCCCGCCACGCGGTGGCTTCGGCCCGTCCGGGCCCTGACGGGCCGGGGCGAAGGATTTCGCGATCAGGCGCTGAACGAGGGATGAGCCGCCGCGCTTATTGACCGCCGCCTCGTCTGGGCGTGTAATAGATCAGAGCTCTGGGGTCAGATCAAGGAGAAAGTTGTGTGTGCTCAATGCAAGTGACGGTGCTGGGCGGCGGGCACGGACTCGCTTCAGTCTTGCGCACATTGCGCAACACGCAGCTCGGACTGACCGTGATTGTCACGGTGGCCGATGATGGCGGCTCCTCAGGAGAGTTGAGGCGCCGCGGTGGCGGGCCGGCGGTCGGCGACCTACGACGCTCGCTCGAGGCGCTGACCGGTGACGAGGTTGTGCTTGCGCGCGCGTTCAGGCGGCCGTTGACGATCAACCGCATTGGACGACATCCGCTCGGAAACCTCCTCATCCGATCACTCGCAGCCGCCTTCGGCGACCTGGGCAAGGCGAGCGAATGGCTGGGCGATCAGCTCGGCATCTCAGGTGTCGTGGTGCCAGCGACGATCGAGCCGGTGTCGCTGGTCGCCGAAGTGGGCGGCAGGCTGATCCACGGCGAGTCGGCGATCGGTGCTACACGCGCCGAGATCTGCCGGCTCCGGTTCGAGCCCGAACGCCCACATGTGTCACCGGGGGCGATCGAGGCAATCGAGCACTCGGATTGGGTCCTGCTGGCTCCCGGTTCACTGTTTACGAGCGTGCTCGCCGCCAGCGCGTTACCGGATCTGGCCTTGGCGCTTGCGCGCACCGCCGCGCATGTAGTGTGGATCTGCAACCTCGAGCCGGATGCGGGCGAGACGGCGGGGATGACCGGCCGCGATCACCTTGCGGCGCTCCGACATCACGGTGTGCGGGTCGACACGGCGCTCTACGATCCCGACGCGGCGCTGCATTTCGAATGCGAGCAGCTCGCCCGTGAACGGGTCACACCGCTCCCCCGCCCCCTTCAGAGCGAGCGGCCCGGCATCCACGACCAGTCGCTCTTACGCGAGGCGCTCGAGGAGCTGTTCGCGGCGCCCACCACGGCGCAAGCGGGGCTCGCGCCGGCCGAAGCCGCCTTCAGCGACTGAACCGCCGGAACCATGGTCACAACCGGGCCGCCGTCACATCGGGCGTCGCGGTCACGGGTTTGCCTTCCCAGCTCTGACTTACCTACCGACGGACCCGCGTGACGTCGCTGCGAGCACCTCCAGCTCGGTTCCCCCAGCTGCCCGTCGGCGCGCAGTCAACCGGCCGCCCAGCGCGTCTGCGCGCGCGCGCATCGCCGGCATGCCAAATCCGCTTGCCGACGGCGCCGTGGACTGGGCGATCCCGCGGCCGTCATCGGAGACGCGCAGCAGAAGATCGCCATCGCGGCAGTCAAAGACGATGTCGATGTGGCGCGCCCCACCGTGTCGAATCGCATTGACGATCGCTTCACGGGCGATGCGGACGATGTGTTCCCGGTCGGAACGGTCGACGTCACCGTTACCCACACACACGTCGTCCGCCTTGACCTGCACCGTCACCTCAACGCCGAAGCGGGCCACGAACTCGTCCGCCACGCTGCGCAGAGCGACTGCCGTCGTCGGAGCCCCGGAAGCGGACAGGTCCACGATCGCCCCGCGCGAAGCGGCGAGCACGCGCTGGGCGGCGATCGTGAGCGGGTGCTCTGGCCCCATCTCGGCGTCAAGTCTCTGAGCGTGGTTGACAATCACCGCCAGATCCTGCGCGAGGCCGTCATGGAGGTCACGCGCAAGCCGCTGGCGTTCTGCACCGATCGCTGCGTGCGCGGCCTGCTCGCTTGTCTCGCTGTGCATGCGAACCGCGACCACGAGCAACAAGGCATAGGCGGCGACCCGCAAACCGTCGCCGGGAGTGACCCAGCCGGTTGGTACGGTGGCCAACCCGAGATACCCGAGGTTGGCTCCGGCGAACAGGAAGCACGCTCCGGCCAGGAGGCCGGCATCGCTGTCTTCAGGTCCGGCACGGCGCACGAACGCGGCTCCGGCGACGAGCAATGCTCCGCCCGATGCCAGTCCGACCGCAGTCGAGATCGCCGCGTAGCTCGGCACGAACTTCCCGGACGATCCGGGACCCACGATCAGACCGACCAGTGCGAACAGCCCGACGACTCCCATGCCCACGAGCGTGGCCAAGATGACGCGGCGCCGACCCCCTCCGACGAGTTTCCCGTCGGGGACAAGCGCAGCGCCGGTGAACGCGATCGACACAAGCACCGTGCAGCCGAGCCGAGCCCCCGTTCCAACCGCGAGGGTCTGAACTCCAATCAGGACCGGGACGGCCGAAAGCGCGAAATCAGTCAGCGACACCGTCACCAACGCGCCGAGCAGCAGCAGGTGACTGCGCCGCCGTGTGTGGTGGAAGTGGCCGAACATCAGCGCGGCGCTGAGCAGCGAGGACAGGGTGATCGCGGTCTCGAGCCCGGCGCGGGCGCCGGGATCATTGACGTGGACCGGATTCAGCAGCTGCACAGCGCCCACTGCGGCCGCCGCAAGGACCATCGCCGCCGCGGTCGCTCGCGCGCGACCCGCCAGATCGATCCTGCCGATCCTTATCAAGCCGTCTTCCACGATGCCGCTGCCGGCATCACCCGATAAAGCCCCCACGTCGCATCGCCCCTATAAGCAGTCCGCGCTCATATCGCTTGGGTAACCTTCCCTCCCAAGCCTCTACAAAACTGTACAAACCTTACCATAGCGATCAAAAGCTCTGAGACCGCCTGGCCTTTCTCATCGCGGGCCCTCCGTGGCCGCTGGCGATTCGAACGGTTACCGCTCCGATCAAGCCCCGAAACCGAAGCCTCCGCGCGCGAGAGGCAGGCGCAGACCCGATGGAATCGGCATTCATCATTCTAGCAGTCAAAAAAACGTGACCGTTCATCTGAGACGTGCGTCGTCAGCCGGGAACTCTGAGAACGGTTCGGCTTCCTGAACCCGCTAAGGGGCCGCCCGTAGGACGTCGAGCTCCACCAGGGAGGTCGTCGGCTCGAGCCGATCGGCGCTGTTGTTACGCGCGAGCACCACGGCGCGAGCGCCGTGATGGGTGCGCTCAACCTGCCGGCGCAGCAGCTCCTGGGCTTCGTCCTCGTACTGTGTCGCCTGCAGACCCTCTGAGGCGCCATAGACCGCGGCGGCCAGTCCGGCCGGGCCGGCGCTGATGACGACGAGGTCCGGGACCTGCCCGGCCTCGCAGACCCGGGCGCCGAGGTAGGCCGCCTGCCCGGTCAGCAGACTCAACTCGCCGACGAACCGCCCCGGCCCATGTCTGGCCACCACGGCCTCCGGCGCGTCGGAGGTCTCACCCCGGACAACGTCCACCTCACCAGAATCGACCAGAATCAGGTCAGAGCTGGAATCCCCAGAGCGGAAGAGCAGCGAGCCGGGCCGCGTGTCCTGCGGGATTCCGTATGACTGTAGCCGGGTCCACTGCTCATCGTTGAGCTCATGGTCGCAGGCAGCGGACTTCTTCCACATCGTCGCCGTTCCACTCTTGATCCGGCCGCCGCTCACGGCCGATTCGAGATCCCCAGCCGTTCGCCGAGCCACTGGTTGCTCGGGCAAGGTCGCTGAAGGCATCGGCAACCGAGAGGATCATCAGATTTCCGAGCGGATGGCTACCCAGACGGTTAACGGTTACCGACCGCTTGAACGCCGTCCTAATGCTACGTCGTCACCGGTCAATGCCACCAGCGAGCGCCGTAGATCACCGACCGCCGGGCCGGCCCCCCGACCTCTCAGCCCTCTTCGAGGAGCCCCTGTCATCGGCGATCGTGACGATCACGGTGAGTTCGGCAGTGTCGTCGCGCGCCGCGCGCAACACTGAGACGAGGCCGTGGGCGGCGCCGAGCACCGCGATTCGTTTAGTCACCGCGGCGCTACTCGACGGTGACGGTCGGATTCTTTTGGTCACCGCGGCGCTACTCGACGGTGACGGTCTTGGCAAGGTTACGTGGTTGATCGACATTCAGAGCGCGCGCACGAGCCAGGTGGTAGGCGAACAGCTGCAGCGGAACGATCCCGAGCACGACCTGGAGCAGCGGGTCGGTGCGCGGCACGTAAAAGACGTGCTCGGCGTAGTCGTCGATTTCCGTGCATCCCGCGGTCGCGACGGCCAGCACCCTGGCGCCTCGGGCGCGCGCCTCTGAGAGATTGGACAGCAGCTTCGGCAGCACGCTCTCCTCTGTCGCTACGCAGACGACCGGAGTATCAGGGCCAAGCATCGCGATCGGTCCGTGCTTCATTTCTCCCGCGGCATAGGCGTCGGTGGGGACGTAGGAGATCTCCTTCAGCTTCAGCGCGCCCTCCATCGCAACCGGCAGCCCCGAGAGGCGACCCAGGTACAGGAAGAACGGACTCCACGCCAGTCTTTCAGCTAGCTCTCGTGCGTCCTCGTTGACCGAGTTCACCACTGCGTTAATCCGATCAGGGAGCAGTTCGAGCTCTGACTGAAGCTCGGTCAAGCGCGCCGCGGGCAGCGCTCTTGTCAGGCCAGCGAGCCGAAGCGCGAGCGCGTACATGAGCACGACCTGCGCGACGAATGTCTTCGTCGCCGCGACCCCCATTTCAATCCCGGCACGAGTGAACAACACGGCATCAGCATCGCGCGTAGCCTGGCTTCCCACGGCGTTGGTAACCGCCACCACGGCAGCTCCCCTCGCCCGGGCCAGCCTCATCGCCGCGAGGGTGTCGGCGGTTTCCCCAGATTGCGTGATCGCCAACACGAGCGAGCCCGGCGCGATGATCGGATCGCGGTAGCGGAATTCCGAAGCAACCTCGACCTCTACCGGGATCCGAGCCCAGCGCTCGATCGCCTGGCGGCCAGCGAGGCCGGCATGGTAGGAGGTTCCGCACCCGACAACGATGATCCGACTCACCTCGCGCAGGCGCTCGTCAGACAGCGCTCCGGCGGCACCAGGGACGCGGCTGGCCCGCCAATGCGAAAGCGTCTCGGCGACAGCGCCGCCCTGCTCGTGGATCTCCTTGAGCATGAACGTCTCGAATCCGTCCTTGTCGCAGCGCTCGTCGTCCCAGTCGACTTCGGTCGAGGCCGGGCGGTGGGGGAGTCCTTCGACGTCAAACACCGTGACCTCGTTGGGACTCAGCACGACGATCTCGTGGTCGTGCAGAACCGTGACGTTGCGCGTGTGCGCGATGAACGCCGAGATCGACGAGGCGATGAAATGCTCGCCGTCACCGATTCCCACGACCAGCGGACATTCGTGCCGGACCCCGACCAGCGTGTCCGGCTCGTCGTCGCACATCGCCACAAAGGCGTAATGGCCGGTAAGATCATCCAGCGAGCGGCGAACCGCGTCGGCCAAGTCTCCGTCGTAATTGAGCGCGATCAATTGCGCTACGACTTCAGCGTCTGTATCGGAGCTGCACTCGATCAGGTCGGCGGCGAGCCGCTCACGCAGCTGGCGGTAGTTCTCGATGATGCCATTGAGCACGATGCGAAAGCGGCCGCTGGCATCCTCGTGGGGGTGGGCGTTGCGCTCGATGACACCTCCGTGCGTGGCCCATCGCGTATGTCCAATGCCGACCGATGAGCTCGCGGTCGACGTTGCGGTAGCCGAGCCCCTCCCTTGCGGATACGCTGCCAAAGCCGCCTCGAGCGAGTCGAGGTTGCCTACTGCGCGCACGCACGCGGTTCTATCATCCTCGCGCCAAGCGACCCCGGCGGAGTCGTAGCCCCGATATTCCAGCCGCTTGAGACCGGCGAACAAGACGTCCTGACAGCGTTGGTAACCAACGTATCCGATGATTCCACACACAGCTGGTCTCCTTCTCGGGGCCCCTATCTATGTGTCACTCATTAGAAGCGCTGGCGCCGAGATGCTCAATGGGCGTGGCGAGCTATCCGTCGTTCAGCGTCTGATCGCCGATCCTCCGGCCGGCCTACGCTGCGGTTGGTAGCTTTCCACCACGTGTTCGAGGATGCGGGCCTGACCTGCTTGGGTACCCCCACCGGCCCGGGGAAATACGACCCCCGCGCCCTGCGATTCCACAGCGATAGAGGTTGTCCTTCAACCCGTCCCTTGAACTGTGCGATCGTCACGCCGTCGGCCCCGGCCGCTCCGCCCTTCCCCTCGACCCTCAGCCACGCATCCCCCACCAGCTGAACTGCCCTGGGTTTCGCGGAGACTAGGTTTAGAGGTTTTGATCTTTGATGTGTGAGTGCTCGATCTGAAACTACCCGTCGGAGGCCACCCGCCAGCGCCCGTAGCTCACTGGCGGTCGGGGCGGCCTGAGCCAGCAACGCTCGGGCCCAGGTCGTGGACCATCGCGCTTCGTATTCGGCCGAGGTGAGGTAGCGCGGAGTGCAGGCGGGCGGTGTTGAACCAGCCGATGTACTCGATCGTCGCGAGCTCGAGCTGCGCGCGTGAGCGCCACACGCGATCGGCGATCAGCTCGTACGCCCGGCCGACCCCTGGAACCACGCTGAGCCCGTGCTAGCTTCACGCCACAGCCAGCGCTGTCAAGCCATTGCTGCTCGCCCAAGGGAGTTGACTTTCCGTCTCAGCACAATGCTCAGGGAGGATCGCTGGCAAGACGCGGATTGCCCGCGGAAGGCAGCGCCTGCGTAGCCCTTAATCACGCACCGCCCGCGTGAGCTACTCGTCTCGGCTCATGCAGCGTGAGCGGACGACGAGAACGTGATTACTTCATTCTCCAGCGGTAGTCGTCGCCATGATGCCCACGCAGCGCTGTGGCGATGACCGCGGCTCACCGGTGAAGAGGCGATCGAGCGGGCTCGTGACCGTACTTTCCGATGTGAAGGAGCGAAGCTCAAACGGGAGTCCGTCGGAGCTCAGCGGGCCTGGGCCGTTCATGATGTGGAAGTGAAGATGTGGTGCGTCTGAGTTGCCGGTGTTGCCCAGTCGTCCGATCATCTGGCCCTGCCTGACGTGCTCGCCCACGGCGACCAGCAGGCTATGCGGTTGCAGCCTCGGCGAGCACGAGCGCGTTGACCGTCAGCAGCCCGAGGTTCGGCGGCGTGTCGATCAGCTGGCGATCGTCATCGACGGCGATCAGCTCGGCCGGCTCGAGCCAGATCGCGAACGTGCTCTGACCAACCGCCTCCTTCAGCAGCTCGCGGATCCGCTGCCAGTCGCCGCGATCGGCGGTGGTCGGGATCCCGAGCTCCCGACGGACCTCGTTAAGGTCGATGCGAACCTGGCGTCGGCGACGACGTCCCCGCTCGGTGGTGTAGACCTGCTCGGCGATCATCGAGTCGGGCCTGCTCCCTCCGTCAGGGACGCTGGGGGGGCCTTCTTGGATTCCGGGGTTAACGGCGTTGATTCCGGGGTTAACGGCGTTCGTACCCGCGCGCACGCGTAGGAGCTCGGTCTTGACGACCCTTTCGGGCACCCTTTCGGTCGGGCTTTCCGCCGGGCTTTCCACCGGCGGCAGATCGAAAAGCGTCTGATCCTGACCACCCTTTGTGGCCGAAAGGCCGGCCAATGTCAGACGGTTTTCCGCCAAAACCGTCTGGGGCTGACCACCCTTTACGCGGTCCGTCGCGTTGCCCGCGTCACCGCCGGCGGATGCCGCCGACGGACCCGCGACGCCCATCAGAGGCCGCGCGCCCGCCGGCGGGACGGCCCTCCGCGACGCGCGTGGAGAGATCCCGCCGGCGCGCACGCGCGGGTCCGGAACAGTCCACTCGTTCATGTTGCCGCGGCCGCCGACCCCGTTCACGAGCACAAGCGCTCCGGACGCCAGCAGCTGCGTCTTCGCGCGCTGGTAGCTCTTCGCCGCAATGCCGGCGGCGGCGCAGATCTGCTCGGTCGTGAAGTCCCGGACAGCACCGTCCTCGTCGGCGAGCGCGGCCATCGCCGCGAGCAGCAGGCGAGCGACACCCGTCGCCGCGCTGTAGCCGAGCACCGCCTCGAACAACTCGACGTTGATCTCCCCCTCCCACCACGGCCCGGTCTGAGCAAACGCCATCACGAGCGTGCTCGACCGGCCCCGACGCCTCGGCCTCCATGAGCACCAGGCCACGGCGCACGAGCCGGTCTCGCGCCTGCAGATAGCGGCTGCGACTCAACCCCGCCCGCTGCGCCGCGGCGGCAGCGCCGGGCCACGCCCGGTGCTCACGACCAGCGAAGCTCGCAAGCGAGAACGCCGCGAGCCGGTCACCGCACGCGAGGTCGTCGCGCGCGAGCACTGCGGCGATCGCGTCGCGGCTCATCGCGCACCTCCTCGCCGAGCGTGGGGAGCAGCGATCGCGTGCCCATCTGGATCCGTCCGCGGCCGCGCTAGTCTGTGCCCCAGTCCCTCCACGGACCCAGAGCTTCGGTTGTTGCCTCGATCCCCCCTCAGCTGCGCCAACAGCTGGCCAGGGGGTCGAAGCCGTTAACGGGCGAACACCCGGACGTCGCGGTTGCCCGCGCGGCCGAGCCCCCGGATGTCGATCAGTCAAGCCCTCCCGTTCACCTCCTCGGAGCGGTCAAGCCCCGGGGAGAGCGGCGGGGGCCCCCCGGGGGGGCC
>Ga0302325_10012191_pt1 | contig 18471 bp, 16 predicted proteins | sample Palsa_T0_2_FD_201948 | JGI IMG/M metagenome (GOLD analysis project Ga0302325, IMG submission 201948) | Peat permafrost microbial communities from Stordalen Mire near Abisko, Sweden - Palsa_T0_2 | ecosystem: Environmental > Terrestrial > Soil > Palsa > Peat permafrost | place: Sweden: Abisko...
GCCGGACGGGTCGATCGATCTGACGGCTGGTGAGCACTTCGCGCTCGCTCATGCGGCCTTCGCGCTTGATGAAGCCGCCGGGAAAGCGTCCGCCGGCGTAGGTGTATTCGCGGTAGTCGACGGTGAGCGGAAAGAAATCGATGCCCTCGCGGGGATCGGGGTTCGCGGTAGCGGTAGCGAGGACGACGTTATCGCCCATTCTTACGACGGCTGCGCCGTGGGCCTGCTTGGCCAGTTTCCCGGTTTCGAATGTGAGTTGTTTTCCGCCGAAGAGGTCGACTGTAACTGTACTAACTTCTGGTTTCATGTTTCATCCTTGTTCTCGAATCAGGAGGGTGAATGTGCAGGAAATGTGGCCATGAGAGACCGGTCCCGATGTGCCATCGGAATTCTTCTTCGATATTGCGCACGTTGTGAAATGGCTCAATGCTGTACCGGCTTCAGAGGAAGGCGGCTTTCTCTCAGATACGTTGACGGGATATGTTTCCTTGGACGATCGTCCTTCAGTCGGAAGAAGATCGTTCTTAAAATAAGGGTGGACGCTTCATCGTGTCCCGGTATCCCACCCTTCGGCTTCGCCTCAGGGCATGCCTCTCGCAAAAGCCGCGAGAAACGGGGCAACCAGTTCTTTCCCCACCCACATTCCCAGGATTACTTGCGGATGCCGAGCTTTCCAATGACGGTCTTGTAGCGCTCGGAATCGTATCTCTTGAGGTAGTCGAGCAAGCGACGCCGCTTGCTGACCAGCATAAGCAGGCCGCGGCGCGAGCCGTGGTCCTTCTGGTGCGTCTTGAAGTGATCTGTCAGTTGACCAATGCGTTCACTGATAATGGCGATCTGAACCTCGGGACTCCCCGTGTCAGTCGCGTGCGTCTGATACTGGTCGATGACAGACTTCTTTTGCTCTCTGGCTAACACTAACCTGGTGCACTCCTGTTCTGGTTTCGATTTATCTTGGTGACAGTGATGAGGTTACCATGTGGCGGGAGGGGGTGTAAAGCGCGGCACGGGTCGGTTCCGGGTCGGTTGCGCGCCCTATATCCAGAACAACCTTCGCAAGAAGCGGCGCGTCGGTTCGGGCGGAATCGGTTTCTCTTGTCCCTCCCAAACATGTCACCAATCCGGTCATTCAGACTCGTCCGCAGATGAACATCAGGTTCCTCACCAGGCTTTCAGCCCGATTCTTACTTGTCAGTTGCGCTTGTCAGTTGCGCTTGTCACTTGCGGCGCCACTTCCTTAGTTGTTTCCAGGCCTGGACTAGCTCCTGGACAGCGCGCGCTGGCGGGAAGGTGCTGCTGTTAATGATGCGGCAGTCGCGGTAGGCTCGCTGGTAGAAGTCGAGAATGGCGTGCACGCTGAGGTGGGAAAGATTTTGAGCCAACTCGTCGAGATGTTCGCGGCTGAGAATCTCCTCGCGCTTTTCGACATCGGGGCGGCGGGCCATGGGAAAGCATCCTAGCATATTCGCTTTTTATTCTCCATGGCCTGTAGGACATCTAGGGACATCTAGGACATCTCACCCGCTTCATGGCGGCGTCTCTGGGAGTGAATTCACAGCGTTCTACAATCAAGGGCGACGCGAGGAAGCCATGAAGAAACATGTATGGAGGGCGGTGATCGAGGTCGGCTTTATCGTTTTCCTGTTCTACGCGAATCTTTTGATGGGAGAGTACGAGCGCTCGGGGATGGGGCGGCGAAGAGGAGTGACTTGGGCCATCGGAGACATTTTTACGGTCGCCAATTTTCAGATTGCCATGATCGCGGCTCTGGCGGGATACGGAATCTTTGAGTTTTTGCGAAAGAGGTTCTAATCGGCGAAAGAGGTTCGAATCGGCTACAGAATCATCCTGCGTTTGAGGGAGCGCGAGTGAAGGCTCAGCCTTTGCGGTCCTCGTCGGCTCGCATCTTCAGCACAGCGTCTGCTTTGACGTCTTGACATCGCGAGAGGCCTCACTTCATCGCGCCGCGGAACTACAGCAAACTCCCAAGCAGTTATTACTGCGCCTCACTTCCCCGTCTAAGGGATGCCCGGTATGGCTCGTGACTGATTCGATTGATAGCTTGAGATGTATTCGTGTGTCGAGCTGATTTGCATGTAACGCTGACTTATGAGGTTAGTTATGACAAGAACCACTCTTTTGATACTCGCCGAGTTGGTGCTGATGGGCGCGATGGTCGCGCAGGATAATCCCGGTGCGCCGCTGTATCCTAGTTCGCCACACCCGAGCCAGGCCGCGCCGTCGGATCAAGATGCAGCGCCGCGGGAGATGAACCAGAATACTGGACAGAATGATCCGTTACCGGTATTTCGCGTTAACGTGTATGCGCGCACGACGAAAGCAGTTAACTACCGGAATCGTGGCGGGTCCACCGAAGTTGATTTTCGCGGGACGGATTTGATGCCTGCTGTGGGTGGCCATGCCAAGGTCGAAGGAAAAGGCGGGAGGCTGGCGATCGACGCAGAATTTACTCACCTCGGCCTGGCGAGCAGTTTCGGAGGTCAGTTCCTTACTTACGTGTTGTGGGCGATTACGCCGGATGGGCGCGCGGTGAACCTGGGTGAAGTTGTTCCAGGCGATAACGGCAAGGACAAGATCGATGTCACCACCGACCTGCAGGCTTTCGGAATGATTCTGACGGCCGAACCGTATTATTCGGTGACGCACCCCAGCAACAAAGTGGTCGCAGAAAACATCGTGAAGCAAGGCACCAAGGGATTTGAAGAACCTATCGATGCCAAGTTCGACACATTGGAAGGTGGGCAGTACACCATAGATATTCCCGCCGAGCAGCTGCCCTCGAGCCAGGCGGTTGGGAAGATTCCGTTGGATCTTCTGGAGGCACGCAATGCTGTGGTCATCGCCAAGGCCGCCGGGGCGCAGGAGTTCGCGCCGGACAGTCTGACAAAAGCGGAGGACATGTTGCAGCGCGCGGAAGATTACTATCAGCGAAAACAAGGGCGAACGCCGATCGGCACCGCGGCGCGCGGGGCCACGCAAATGGCCGAGGATTCGCGCGTGCTTACCTTGCGGCGCAAAGAACAGGCACGGATTGAGGCGGACCGTAGGGCCCATGAGGAAGCTCAGGCGAAGGCAGAGGCCGATGCTCAGGCCGCGCAACAGCAGGCGGCATTAGCCCAGCAGCAAGCTGATGAAGACGCGCGTCGCCGCGCAGCGGCGGAGCAGGCGCAGGCTGAGGCGCAACGGGCGCAGGCGGCGGCGCTGGCGCAACAGCAGCAGGCGCAGGCGGAAGCGGCGGCAGCGCTTCAGGCCGCCAACCAGGCAGAGCAGCAACGGCAGGAGGCGATTCGCCAGAAAGAAGAAATGCGGGCTCGTCTGCTGGCGCAATTGAACCAGGTGCTGCAAACCCGGGACACGGCGCGGGGGCTGATTGTCAGCATGCCCGACGTTCTGTTTGATTTCAATAAGTACACGCTGAAACCTGAGGCGCGCGAGCGTTTGGCTAGAATATCGGGCATCGTGCTTGCCTATCCCGATCTGAAGCTCGAAGTTGACGGCTATACCGATTCGATTGGGAGCGATGAGTATAACCAGACGCTCTCCGACAGGCGGGCCGAGGCGGTAAGAGACTATCTGGTAACGTCGGGTGTCTCGATGAATAACGTTGCTGCTCGCGGTATGGGGAAAGCAGATCCTATCGCGGACAACAGCACCGCAGCCGGGCGGCAGTTGAACCGGCGGGTGGAGATGATCGTTTCCGGTGATGTGATTGGAAGTCTGACGGGGACTGGCGGTGAACGACAGTCACCGAATCGTTAGTAGGGGCGTCGACCCGGTACTGGGAGGGTCAAAGAGACATAGCTTGGGGTTTGGCGATTCGATGCAATGAGTTACAGGGAAAAGGTCAGGTTTTGCGATTGATAGGATTTTGGCCGTTCGCAGTGGGCGTGGTGCTGCTTGCAGTGTCAAGGGCATTCTCTTAGTGGCCAAAATGGAACAGATTAGACGAGACTGTTCTGCCACACTGCAGCCATGACCTCTCAGACGATTGCAGAATACCTTGAGGAAGAGCGACAAAAAGCCAACGACACTGAGCTACGAGCGGAGGAAGAAGCGGCGCGCATCCGGCCGCTGCAGCATGGCCACCATCGGACAGCAAAGCAGCCCAAGGTGGAATTACTGCCTCCGGTCGAAGCGGTAACCAAAAAGAGGAAAAAGACTGCCGTCGTAGCTCGGAAGAAAGCGCGCGCTGCGGGAAAGTTAGCGGTGAAAACCCGCAAGCGGGCGTGACTGGCTTCAACGGCGTTCAGAAAATACCGCAACCATAGAAAACAAACATAAGGAGAACTCATGAATAAGGATCAAGTGGCTGGCAAGATCGATCAGGCAGTGGGCAAAGTGGAGCAGAGCGTCGGACAAAGTGTCGGTAGCAAAAAGCTAGCCAACAAAGGATTGGTCAATCAAACCAAAGGTGCGGTGCAGGAAACTTGGGGCGATGCCAAGGACGCCGCGAAGCAGATCCACGAATCGCACAAGCAGGCCGCTTCCGAGAAGGCCGCCCAGAGGCGGGAGAACGTAAGCCAGTCTGTGGATGACACGAAAGCCAAGGCAAAGGTCAAGATTGAGGAGTTCAAAGACCGCCACTCGGCCTGACATTGGCAGTCGGGTTATCAGGGGACCCGTCCGGCGCGGCTTTCGGCGGGCGCCGCCGAGCTCGATCGTTGAGGTTCATCCGCGGGGACAGACCGGAGCGTTCCCCATTTCTCGCGGCGAGTCGACAGCGAAAGCGACCCTCAGCGGCTGAAGCCGGGTTGATTTTGTTGAATGCGTTACGGCGCGGCTTGAAGCCGCGCCCTTTCAAAACTTTTTCTTTTGGGCACGGCTTAAGCCGTGCCCTTCCCGCACTTGACGCGGCGCTTAAGCGCCGACTCCGGCTCCTTAATCCTTTGGTGGTTCCTTTTTGTTGTCCTTCGGGGGTTCCTTCTTGGCCGAGGACTTCGGTTTCGCGGGTGCCGGATGCGGCGGCTGCTTTGCAGCCGGGGGCGGAGTAGCTGGTCTGGCTGCAGGTTTTGGAGCTGGTCTAGCTGCTGGTGGAGGCGTTGCCGGCTTTGCGGGCTGCGGTCGAGCGGCCGGAGCGGGTCTTGCCGCAGCAGGCGGTGTAGCGGGTCTCGCTGCCGGCCGACCTGGGGACGCCGGGGGCGCAACGGGTCTCACGGGTTCGGCGGACTTTGAAGGCGGCGGCGCGGCCGCACGTGCTGCAGGCGCTCCCGGCCGACTGGGCTGAGCAGCGGGCGGTGCGGGCCGCGGCGGCGCTGCAGCGCGCGCGGGAACCACCGGAGCAATTGGTTTGCCTGCGGGAACGGGCTTGGCTTCCGCAACCAGAGCCGGTTTGCCACGATTGACGGAGGCAAACTGCTGGCGGTTTTCGGAGGCTTGCTGACGGACCTGAATTTGCGTGGTCATGGGAGGAATACGCTGCTCGCGGGTTGCAGCAATTTCGGTTGGCAAGGGCCGGCGAGTGACACCTCCTGGTCCGTTGTAGCTGGCGCGGCTGTTGGTAACGTTGATCGTAGTGTTGTTGATGATGACGGTATTCGTTACCGTGCGGTTATACACCTGGATGTTGGTGACGTTGGTTACATTGTTGACGGAACGGTTGTAGTTGAAATGATCTCCATTCCAGTACCCGCCTTGGTAGCCGGCGCCGACATAGCCGAATCCGTAGTTGACGCCGCCGTAGTAACCGATGTGGCGGCCCCAGAATCCGTAGTGATAGCGATATCTTCCGCCGACAAATCCCCAATAGCCTGGCGTCCACAGATAGCCGGGGTCGGGCGGGCGTACCCATGCGCCGGGCACCCAGTAGTAGCCTTGGGGAGCGTAGCTCCAATATCCCGGAGTCCAAAGATAACCGTCGCCGGGGCAGTCGGGCTGGGAATACTCCGGCAGCGGTGGTGGGGCGGCTGAAGCCTCAATGACCGGCTGGCCGTAGCTTGAGTCGTCGTCGTTGTCATTGTAGGAATCGTCATGATCAGAGTCGCTCCGGTCGCTGGTTGTTGCGGGTGCAGCGGGTTGGCTTGCCGGCGCCGGAGCGGGGGCCGGTTGGGTATCGCTGACGGGGGCGAGGTTGGCTGCGGCGGCCGGATCCTGCTGCTGGTCGGTCTGCGCGGGTTGAGTTTGAGTACTGTTGTCGGGGGCCTGGTTCTTGTTACACGCCGAAACACCAAGCGTCAGTGCGACGGCCGCCGCTGCCAAAAGAAGAAACGGTATTTTGCTGCTATTGCTCATGGAATTGTCTCCGAAAGGTTGAGTGCAGGATATCACTGTGAGTGATGGAAGAGAATCTTACGGTTGCCAGGTTTCGATGCCTTGAGGTGAGATCGGGGCTGCCTTCCGAATATCAGGTAGAGATCGCTCGACGGACAGCCGAAGTCAGCGGTTCCACTGGAGTGCCGGCAAAGAGCGGGCTAAACCTCGTCGCTCTCCTTTAACTTCGCGATTACGCCGAAATCTTCAAGCGTAGTGGTGTCGCCCTTTACTTCGCCGCTGCTGGCCAGTTCGCGGAGGAGGCGGCGCATGATTTTTCCGCTGCGGGTTTTGGGAAGCGTGTCGGTGAAGCGGATGTCGTCGGGCTTGGCGAGGGAGCCGATTTCTTTTGCCACCCACTTGCGCAGTTCTTCTTTCAGTTCGTTGGTGGGCTTGCGTCCGTGCTCGAGCGTGACAAAGGCGGAGATGGCTTGCCCTTTCAGTTCGTCGGGACGGCCGACAACAGCGGCTTCGGCAACGGCTTCGTGGGCGACCAGGGCGGATTCGACTTCCATGGTGCTGAGGCGATGACCGCTGACGTTGAGCACGTCGTCGACGCGACCCATGATCCAGAAATATCCATCTTTGTCTCTGCGGGCGCCGTCGCCGGTGAAGTAGACGCCGGGAATCTGCGACCAGTATTGCTTCACGTAGCGGTCGGGGTCGCCGTAGATGGTTCGCGCCATGGCAGGCCATGGCTTGGTGATGACCAGAAATCCGCCGGAGCCGAGCGGAACGGGTTGGCCGTCCATGGTCATGATTTCGGCCGCGACCCCGGGAAAAGCTTTGGTGGCTGATCCGGGCTTGGTGGCAATGGCTCCGGGAATCGGGGCAATCATGATGTTGCCGGTTTCGGTCTGCCACCAGGTGTCGGTGATGGGACAGCGGTTGCCGCCGATGACTTCGCGATACCACATCCAGGCCTCGGGATTGATGGGTTCGCCGACCGTGCCGAGCAGGCGCAGGCTGCGCATGTCGTGCTTGTTGGGCCATTCACTGCCCCACTTCATGAAGGTGCGGATGGCGGTAGGAGCGGTGTAGAAGATGTTGACCTGATGGCGCTGAATGATGGACCAGAAGCGGTCGGGCTCGGGGTGATTGGGCGCGCCTTCGTACATCAGGCTCGTGGCGCCGTTCTGCAAAGGTCCGTAGACGATGTAGCTGTGGCCGGTGACCCATCCGATATCGGCGGTACACCAGTACGTGTCTTCGTCTTTGAGATCGAAGACCCATTTGGTGGTGAGGTAGGTGCCGACGGAATATCCGCCGGTGGTGTGAACCAGACCCTTGGGTTTGCCGGTGGTGCCGGAAGTATAAAGAATGTAGAGAGGGTGTTCGGCATCGAGCGGCTCAGCGGGGCAAACGTCGGAGGCAGTGGCCATGAGCTCCTGCCACCAGTGATCGCGGCCGGGTTGCAGGTTGATGGGCGATCCGGTGCGCTTGTAGACGATGACGTTCTTGACGCTGGGACAGGATTTGAGGGCTTCTTCGACGGCAGGAAAAAGTTTGACTTCAGCACCGCGGCGATAAGAGCCGTCCTGGGTGATGACGGCGGCGGCCTGGGAATCGTGGATGCGATCGACGAGGGCGTTGGAGGAGAAGCCTCCGAAGATGACGGTATGGGGGGCGCCGATTCGCGCGCAGGCGAGCATGGCGATGGGCAGTTCAGGAGTCATGCCCATGTAGATGGCGACACGGTCGTTCTTCTTCACGCCCAGCGTCTTGAGGACGTTGGCAAACTTCTGGACCTCGCGATGCAGTTGCTGATAGGTGAAGGTGCGAATTTCTCCGGGCTCGCTTTCCCAGATGATGGCAGCTTTATTTTTTCGCGGGCCGAGTAGGTGCCGGTCGAGGCAATTGTAGGAGAGATTGATCTGGCCCCCGACGAACCACTTGGCCCAGGGGAGATTCCATTCGAGCACTTTGTCCCACTTCTTGAACCAGTGGAGCTCGCCGGCAATACGCCCCCAGAATTGTTCGGGATCCTGAATCGATTCTTTGTAGAGCATGGCGTATTCTTCGGGGCTCTGGATGTGAGCCCGGCGGCTGAATTCGGCGGGCGGCTGGAAGCTGCGCTGCTCCTGAAGAATGGAATCGATGCTGCTGGCCTGGAGATCGGCTAGGGCTCTATCGGACATGGGGAGATACCTCGGCTTGGAGGAATTTGGAAGTTCGTCGAACGTCAATGGCAGTTCGCTGTTGCTGGCGCGGGGGCAGAGTTGAGCTCTTCATGGGCGTGCGCTGTTTCGTGCCGAAGTTAGCGGCGCTGAAAAGTACCCGACATTCTACTCCTAGAACCGCTCAGATGAGTATTCGGGACGGGTCCACAATCCCGGGGCTAAAGCCCGCTTTTCAGGCGGTGGGCGGGGTGGCTGAAGCCACGCCCTTTCAGAGCTAAGGCGGATTCGAAGCTGCACGTGATCGTGTCGTACTTCGAGGTCGCTTGCTTTCGGCGGGGCGAGGTTGCGAACCGCTTGTGCCGGGCATTACTTTTGTGTCGTCTCTTCTTCCATCCACACTTCTTCCATCTACACTTCCATCCTCCTTCTTCCATCCTCCTTGCGATTGCGCTATAGTCCTCAAGCCGGCGCAAGGAAGCGACCGGCTTTCGCTGCGCCAAGAACGCTTGTCCGGGACGACAAACGAGGTGGGGAGGTTCAAATGTCCACACAAACCCGCGCGGAAGGCAAAGCTCGCAGTTTTGGGGAGAACATTGAAAGCGATCTGGCGTCGCGATTTCTGCGGGTGGTGGAAGTGGCGGCGATCGCCTCGGCGCGCACGATGGGACAGGGTGAGCGCAAACTGTCGGACCAGGTGGCGACCGAGGCGATGCGGCACAGTATGGAATCGATCCCGATGCGCGGGACGATCGTGATTGGTGAAGGCGAGCGTGACGAGGCGCCGATGCTTTACATCGGAGAGAGAGTGGGTGCGGAATTCACCGACGGCCGCGAAGTGCCTGAGGTTGATATTGCGGTCGATCCACTGGAAGGCACGAACCTTTGCGCGACCGGTGCGCCGGGGTCGATCACGGTGCTGGCGGCGTCGGAGCGTGGCGGGTTGCTCAATGCTCCGGACTGCTACATGGAAAAAATTGTGGTGGGTCCGTCCTGCAAGAATGCGGTGGAGCTGGATGCTCCGGTGGCGGAGAATCTGAAGAATATTGCCAGGAGATTAGAGCGCGACGTGGAGGATCTGGTGGTGATTGTGCTGGACCGTCCGCGGCACGAGAAATTGATTGCCGACATCCGCGCTGCGGGGGCTCGAATCCGGCTGATTGGCGATGGTGACCTTTCGGCCGGGATTGCGGCCGCCGTGATTGGAACCGGGGTGCATGCGGTGATGGGATCGGGGGGTGCGCCGGAAGGCGTGATTACGGCGGCCGCGATCCGGTGCTTGAACGGCTACATGCTGGGGCGGCTGGTCGTGAAAGAGGAGCACGAAGAACGGCTGGTCCGCATGGGCATCAAGGATAAGAACCGCATTTATGAAGCGGAGGATTTGGCGCCGGGCAAGCAGCTTATTTTTGCCGCAACCGGCGTGACCGATGGGGCGTTACTGAAGGGAGTGCGGTTTTTCGGAGAGGGGACGCGGACTTCGTCTGTGATTCTCACGCAGCAGACAGGCAAGGTGCGATTTATCGAGAGCATTCATTTGGAGAAAGGGCCGGATGTAAAGGTGCGGTTCGCGTAGAAAAACTCATTTCAGATACTCCGAATCTTTCTTCAGATCCTCGGGGATGTAGGGGAACGGTGGGAAATCCTGCGAGAAGCCTTCGAGCAGGTTTACGGTTACCTCGGCGCGGTGAGTGCCGTCGTGAATTGCGATCTTGTGCGGATTGCCCTTGGAGTAGCCCTGCCAGAGGGAAACACCGGCGTAGGCTCCGTCTTTGCGGAGGATGTAGTATGTCATGTCGACGAAGCGCACCTTGTTCATGTCGCCGTTGTAGTTGCGGACGATGCGCTTGAGGGCGTCGAGACCGGCTTCTTGTGGCGACATTCCGTGGCGCATATTTTCGACGATGGTGTGAGCGCCCGCAACCTTGATGTTTTCCTCTCCGCTGCCGGTGGCGCCGGCGGAGCCTACGTCCTGGTCGGTATAGCAGCCGGCGCCGATGATGGGGGAATCGCCGACGCGTCCGGGAAGTTTGAAGGCCAGTCCACTCGTGGTCGTACAGCCGGAGATTTCACCTTTTTCGTTGAGCGCGGAGCAGTGGATGGTGCCCGTCGGCGGAAACAGAACCTTGCGGACGGCCGCGAGTTGAAGTTCGGGTTCGATGCCAAGGTCGCCGGCGCGCGCCTCTAGCTTCTGAATGCGCTGTTGCCAGAGTCGTGAGTGCGGCTTGCTTTCGGGAGTCGAATCAGGCGGCTGCCAATGCGGATCGGCGAGGCCCGGGCCCCACCAGTCACCCGTCGAGTGAAACTCTTTCCATAGCAGCCAGATTTTGCGGGAGTGCTCGGTGAGCAGGTTCTCGCGGGGAAAGCCCATGGCGAAGGCAAAGCGCTCGGCACCCTCGCCTACGAGCATGACGTGGCCGGTATGCCGCATCACGGCCTTTGATACCAGCGACACATTCTTGATGTTGCGAACGCCACCCACCGACCCGGCGCGGCGAGTGGGGCCATGCATGCAGCAGGCGTCGAGTTCGACCACGCCTTCTTCGTTGGGCAGGCCGCCGAGTCCGACGCTATCGTCTTTGGGATCGTCTTCGGGTCCTTTAACCACGCGAAGAGCGGCGTCGAGCGTGTCGCCGCCGCTCTTCAGGAAAGCGAACGCGTCCTCGAGGTAGGCATAGCCGTTGTTGGCGCAGACGATGATGGGTCGCTTGCCGGGTGCGTCATGCTCCGGGGCGGGGAAGTTCGGATCCTTCGCGTGGGCTGAGGTTCCTACTTGGGCAGCGACTGCGCCCAGCAGGGAAGTCTTGACGAAGTCGCGGCGCGAGAAAGTCATAAGCGGCTCCTCTGAGTGGTGCAAAGCGCGAAGCATATCATGGGGAAGAGCGGCCCGATGAACCGGGGCCGCATGGACAGCCGAGGGCGGCTGTTCCCCACATTGATGCCGGGCTGAATCAGCCGCTGGCCAGGCCGCGGTAGCGACCCACGAGCCTGGATCGAGGGCCGGGCGGTTGATGGGCGGAAGCGGCGGCGATCGGGCGGGCTGGAGAGTCTGCTTCGGAGCGAAAGCGCAATACGGCTGCGATGTTGCCGATCTTATCGAATTCGGGGTCGTTCTTGACGTAGAAGAGTTCGATGTCGTGGCGGATCACCCAGGGTAGGATCGCTTCCGCGACATCGACCACGGCGCGAGTCTCGCGCCCGCAGACTGGACAAAAGTGAACCAGGTGAGCATCGAGATGGCCGCAGCCGGAGCACTCGACGGCCTGCGCGGAATAATTGTCGCCAAGAAGCAGAGTTTGTACTTCGCCCAGCTCGAGCGAGCGGAGAACGCGGCGCAATCCGGTGACGCCGCGGGCATTGCCGCGGGCCTGGTTGATGGCTTCGCGAACCGCTTCCTGGCAGCGGCGGTTCTGAGCTTCGGTGAAAATTTTTTCGGCTTTGCCGCGAATCGCATCGCGAGTCACATGAACGACGTCGGCGGAAAACCTGCCCAGCAACCGTTGCGAAACGTAGGGATGCAATTGTGCCGCGAACTGCGGCCAATGAGTGTCCTGGCAGCCGAGGATCCACTGCTCGAAGGTGCCTCGATCTTTACTCTTATCTTTATCGTTCTTATCTTTTCCTTTACCTCGATCTCTATCTCTATCTCTATCTTTATCGCTATTTTTAGCCAGGGCATTCATGAGGAACTCCGCGAGACGTTTGAAGTGCTGGCGGGTCTCATCGGCGACGCGCCGCTGGGCGTGACCTCCGTCATAGCCGGCGAAGCCATCGCCGCGGCCGCGGCGGGAGAGCGCTTGGAAGAATCCCTCACGCTCGGTCAGTTCGCCGAGACGCAGATCGAACAGACGAGCACGATGACGGTCGAGCAACACGATTCCGAGACGAGGAAAGGCTCCCAGCAAGCGGGCCAGAGGCTTGAGGTGGAAATGGCGGTCGACGAGAAGCTGAGTGCCAGGGAGTTGGGCGGGCAAATCATATTCGCGCCAGAAGCCCTGCGCCGAGCAGGCGAATACCGCCTTGGCATGAGTTCGGTTACCGCATAGATCCTGTGATAAGCGCAGGATACGGTCAAGGTCTGCGCGGGCCGATTCGCATTTCCCGCTGCCTTCCAGCCGGCGTAGCGCTTCCCTAGCCAGATCCTTGGTTAGGATGACCTCTTCCTTATGGGCTTTGTTCCGTGGCGGCGTGGGCTGAAAGTAGAAACTAAGGGCGCACGCACGCTCATCTCCAAATTGAGCTAATTCACGAACTTCTTCGCGAGAGATCATTAGGATTCCCAGTCCCTATTCGATTGAAATTGGTTTTATGCGGTGCCGGTGGATGCGAGTCGCCTTTTGAATTGCCGGGCGAGGCCGGGCGATTTGCGAAGGTGATCGCGGGCAGCGGAGATAGAAGCTCGGACGCGTTCGGGGGGGACGCCAGTGATGGCGGAGATTTCGCCGACGCCGAAGCCTTCGAGGGCGTGCAGAATGAACGCCTCACGCTGTGCCGGGCGTACGTCGCGAAGAGCGGATGCGATGAGATGCACCATCTCATCGGAACCCACGATCTGTTCGGGAGTCGCCACGCGATCGTCGGCGATGATGGTTTCTTCGGTGATGGCTTCGTCAGGCTGATGGAATTGCAATTCGGGTTCGTCGCTGGCTTTGATGTTCTGCTTGCGGGCTGAGTCCGCGAGGCGCACAGCCGCGGCGTCACTCTCGTCGGAACGGGAGAGTTGATCGAGTGCGTTGAGCGCGAGGCGGTAGAGCCAGGGCTCGAGTGCGAGGCGCTCGGGTTTTTCGTGTTCGTTGCCGAGCGCGGCGGCAATGGTTTCGTCGATCACTTCTTCTTTGCTGATGGATTCGGGCGCCACCAGGTCGTAGATTTCGCGGAAATAAATTTCGCGTTCCACAAAGCGCTCCAGGCGCGAGAGATTTACGTTGACGTAGGAGCGCACGTCTTCGGGGGTCACCGCCGGCGGGAAGACCGCGGCCAGAGTTTGCTCGAAGGGGACAGAGAGGTTGCGGCGTGCGGATCCTTCTTTCTGACGCCGAGTCCACTTGTGAGTGGAGCGCAGTAGGTCCTTGTGTTTGCTGACTTGCTGCAAGAGATCTTCAAATGCGCTCTTGATCGCGGCCGCGGTGATCGCGGCTTTGGCCTGCGCCGCCATCTGGCCTGAGGGCAGACGCAGGTTGAGGGAAACGCTGGTTCCCTCGCGGGCGGAGACTTCTTCGATCATGCCTTTGAGGTGGATGAGCTCGGAGCGAAACAGCTGCAGTCGCTTGCGCAGTTTTTCGATTTGATGTTGGATGTTTTTTTCTACCGCGGGAGTTTTATGAATGCGGTAACTGATGTGGACGTTCATAAGCACCTCGGGCTTGCCAAAACGAAGGGGCGCAACCAGTGCTTCCTGAGGCGATTGTACACCCGGGAGAAGCAGGCAATGGCGCAATAAAAAATCGATAGGAGGCAGCGGAATTTGAGAATCGATTGCGGAAAACAAGGCTGGACAAAATTGTCGAGGGCCACGTGGGCCGCGCGTGGAAAAGCTCGTGTTGGTTCGAGTGCGCGCGAAAAACGCCGGCAACCAAGGCTTGACAATCGGGGAATCAGGCCAGGCGTACGGGCATTCCCCGATTGAGTTAGAATCGGGGAGCTGATGTTTTCTATCTGATCGGCTTTCATCGAATCGTGTTTTCATCTGAAGTGTTAAGGAGTCGACGCGAAATGTATCCGGAAATAATGGTGATCCCCATGCGCGAAGAGTTGACGCGGCTGGGCATTGAGGAATTGCGTACGGGAGAAGAGGTGGACCGGGCCTTAAAGGCTCAGTCGGGGACCAGTCTGGTGGTAGTGAACTCCATTTGCGGATGCGCCGCCGGGCGGATGCGTCCAGCGGTGCGGCTGGCGCTCGAGAACGCGGTGCATCCCGATCGGGCGTTCAGCGTGTTTGCTGGCCAGGATTTGGAAGCGACCGAGCGCGCGCGCAGCTACTTCACGGGACAACCGCCATCGTCGCCCTCGATCGCCATTTTGCGCGACGGGCAACTGGTCTATATGATGCCGCGGCGCGATATTGAATCACGCGAAGCTCCGGCGATTGCCGCGGAGTTGAAGGCGGCGCTCGATAAATTCTGCGGGAAAGCGGTCGCGGCACAATCGTAAATACGACCAGGGGCCCGGTCAGACCATCGCACCGGCTATTGCTTTGAGGGTCCGCTCATGGGCTTGCTGAGCCCTGCCTTGCCGACCATGAAAGCCTTCACCACAATGGCATTGGGCTGAACTCCGACTGGAATCATGGTCAGCAGCGAATACTCCGTCGGCTCGAGTTTGCGCGGAGTTCGCCTCTGGATGACCGTGACGTCGCCGGCCTGGGTGTCCAAGACCAGAAGGTACCTCTGATCCTGCGACAATGCGAGACCATCCGGACGGCTGCCCACGGCCAGGGTCCAAATGCGCCGGCCGAGATCGATGTCATAGACGGCGACGCTGTTGGAGCCGAAATTGCTCGTATAGAGCCGAGAGTTATCGCCGGTGATCAGGGCGCGGGTGGGATGCTGTCCGATGAGGGCGCTGCTGCCGACCTCGTCGTTGGCGGTTTCGATGATCGAAATGCTGTCGGAGTCGAAGTCGCAAACGATGAGTTCGCCGCCGTCAGGTTTGAGGGCGAGGCTCACCGGGGTCCGCCCGACATCGAGCAGCGCCAGGACGCGGTCGGCCTTGGGCGCGCCGTTGGTTTCGGCTCGGGCCAGGGCAATGGAAGCCACCTGCGATGATCCCGAACAGGCCACAAAGGCTTTCCTAGAATCGGGCAGGATGGCAATGTCCTCAGGCTGCCGGCACACCGGCAAAGTGGCGCGCACCTGAAGAAGTTTGGCATCGATGATCGACACCGTGTTGTCGCCGCGATTGGACACCACCAGGGTCGAGCCGTCGGGTGCAATCCGCGCCAGTCCGGGCGCGGAGCCTACCCTGACGTTGCCGATAAGGGTGCGCTTCTCGAGATCGATGATCGAAACGTTGGCCGAGCCCGAGTTCGCCACGTAGGCGCGCTTGCCATCTTCGGAGACGTCGATGAAGTAAGGCTTGCCATGTACCCCGATGGTGGCCACCACTGCGTTCTTCTCGGCGTCGATGACGCTGACGCTATTCGAACCAGAGTTCACAGCGTAAATTTCATTTTTTTGGAGGTTGGCCGCAATGCCTGTGGGCTCGAGGCCGACAGCGATGGTCTTTGCGGGTTCAAATGTGCGCAGATCGATGACGCTAACGGTATTGCTTTTGCCGTTGGTGACGTAGGCGTATTCACGATAGGCGGGCCCGTAGTCGGGCAAAGCCCGCTCACGGAAGTACCACCACCCGAGGCCGCCCAGGAGCGGGATCAGGACGATTATGATGAGGAGCTTTCGCAAGATGCAGGGGTCGATTCTTCGGAAGCCACAAGATTACCAGAGATGATTGCGACGGCGACAGTTCGAGGCATGTTCAGCGAGGCATGAGTTGCGGGAGAGTTTGCGACGACGACCGTTGCTCGAAGTCGCTGGTGACGGATGATACTTTGTCGTTGGAGACCAGGATCTCTCCGTGCAGCACCAGCAACAACCTACCCGACCCGGTGCCTTGAAATTCCGCACGCTGAAGGGCGGCATTTTCTTGCGCCGAAGCGGGGAGCGTCGTTTTAAAGTCGCCGGCGCGCAGCATCGAAGAAAACAGCGAGTTCGCCACCTTGGCGCGAACCGTATCTCCCAAGGACCCGGAGCGCAGCAATTCTCCGACCAGCCCCTCCGCGTGAATGCCACCGAGCGCCGTTTCCAGGCGTAATTTGCCGTCTTCTCCGACCCGCGGCGAAAGCTTTACTTCGATTGTACCGCTGCCTTCCACCATTTCATTGACGGCCGCGCCAAAGCATGCCCAGCGCTCGTAGTGCAGGCGCACAAAGGCAAGACTCGCGGGCGCCGAGGGAGACAGGGTAGCGTCCTGAATCGCAATCCGCTCCCCGCAGCGGTCGGCCTGGTTGAGTTGCGCCCGCAAGATCTGGGTGATGTTCACTTGCAGGTCCGATAGGTCCGCGGTCAACTCAAGAGCGAAATTGTTCTGTCCGGCTTCGGCCACACCCCTGGAAACCACTCCGGAGGTTGTGATTTCGACGGGCTGATTCTCGACACGGATCGAGGTTTTTACAGGCGGAATAGTGTATGTGAGTTCCGGTGCGTGAGTTGCCAACCCGATACTCATTTCCTTCCCGAGATCGAGTTCCAGGTTTTGAAAGCCGTCGAGAGTGTGCTCCAGACTCTGCCCAGTGCCGGCGAGTTGGCCCAGTTTGGTCGGATCCCGAAGTTGTTGATCGAGGGCCTGGCTCTGTTGCGCAAGCTCGGAATCGATCTTCGTCAGTTTCTTCGTAATTTCCTTGAGACCGGATTTCTGGCGGTCGGAGAGTCCCTCGAGAAAACGCTTGTTTAGCGTTCGCGCGCTGTCGATGGATTGGGTGAGGGCGGCGCCGCGAGTGGCGAGTTCGGATGCCGGACCCGGCTTGCCGGTCGGGTTCAGAAATGCCCGCAACTCTGCCTGGGCGGCGGCGGTGCTCTTTATCATTGCAGTGTAGGCGCCGGTCTGTTCGCCGCTCGCCTGCAGGGCGAGGACTTCGTGAAAGTCCTTGAGGTCGTCCTTCATGTCGACGCCCGTGGGTTTGCCGCCGCCGCTCAATCCACCCCCGCTGGCGGTGCCGCCACCAACATGCCCGCTGCCGGCGCCACGCTGGGCCAGGGTCTGGCGTGGACATGCCAACAGCACGGAGGCCGCTATCAGGCCGGTTACTGCGGAAACAGTGCAGCCTCTGCGAAGCATGAAAGTGAATCTCGAACAGAACATAGAAGCGGACGCGCCAGGCAAAATCTAGATTGGCTCAGGGCACGAAAAAATTCCAGATATTTTACAGTTCTTTGCAATTAGCCCAGCAATTTCGTCGCCGTTTGTGTAAGCCCTTTGTTTTCGCCGTGCATATCGGTTGTTTTCCACAGCCCAGAAACCCAAATGAATACAGTGTTATCAATGTTAATCTACGTTTTCCTCTACGTCATTTTCCGCGCTTCTGGGCCTTCCACCAAGCCTTTTTCGCCGCACTAAGTCTAGCGCGTACTGCCTTGCTCATAGCCCTGCGTCGGCGTTGCTTTATTCTAGGCGTTCCCTCTGAACCACGCAGGGCATCCGCTACGCGCTGCAACTTTGCTATCTCCGCTTCAACTTCCTTCAAAATTCTTGTAATGTCCATGGTCCCTCCCGCTTTAATTCGGCAATATATAGCACAGCCCAAGAATTTCCTAGGAATGACGCATGGCTCACCTCTTATAGGCAGAAAGCCCAGCGGTCCCCCCCGGCTCAGGCTACCCGGTGCTGCCCTGTTCGCTAGGCACCTCCTTGGCCTTTACTAAGCGTTTCCTAGGCATTTCCCGTGCATTGCGTGGCGACTTGCCGTGGTCCTAAGCCTTGGAAATGCAGGGGTATGCCTAGGGAACGCATGGCAAGTGCCACGGTCAGGGCTGGGAGGATGGGCTTGGATGGGGCTTGGCTGGCTGGTGTCTGCCTTCAGTAGGAGGGTCACAGGTTACGGCGGCGATTGCTGGCGTACGCCGACGCGGGAGATGTTCCGGCGATAGAGTGGAGGGTAGTGGCTGAATTTGACCCTAATCCCGCAGCGAGAATGGCAAACGGATTGCCTTATTCCTCTATCCGCTCCCACTCGACGTTAACCTTTGTCGGGGTCACATCCTCAGTCCTAATGACAGCACCAACTGAATCGTAAAACGTCACGATGGGTTTGTAGTGACAGTGTTTGTTCCCGATGGGCGCTGATCCCCACTCGCAGTTGTGGGGCTTGTGCTCAATAACAACTTTATCGGTATCCAGCATGTACTCAGCAGCGTACTTGATTCGCCAATCGTTCGGGAGTAACCACCACGCAGCAAATGCGGAAATACATATGACTAACACAAGCACGAATAGCTTTTTCAGTAGGTGTCCAATGTCTACCAAGAAAGCCGTGATTGGGGCGAGAGCATGGTTTACGGCAGTCTTCCACCTCGTAATTGGACTTGCCATAAAA
>Ga0302325_10012192_pt1 | contig 18471 bp, 17 predicted proteins | sample Palsa_T0_2_FD_201948 | JGI IMG/M metagenome (GOLD analysis project Ga0302325, IMG submission 201948) | Peat permafrost microbial communities from Stordalen Mire near Abisko, Sweden - Palsa_T0_2 | ecosystem: Environmental > Terrestrial > Soil > Palsa > Peat permafrost | place: Sweden: Abisko...
GCCCCCGTGGAGTCGAATGGGATTGGTGAAGGTGAACTCCTTGAACTGCTCGGGCGAGAGCAGCCCGCGCTCGAGCAGTTCGTAGGCCTCGACGATCACCTGGTTCATGATCGGCGCATCCCAGTGGCTCACGTCACTCCCGATGATCGGTCGCAGCGCGGCCCGGCGCCCTTCGAAGTTGAGGCCGTAGCCGACGCCGATCAGCGGGTCGTCGGCCTCGCACCCGAAGAAGAGGCGATGCTCGAACGGCTCGAGGATGTCGTCGAGGCTGGTGATCCCGGCCTGGGCGAACTCATCGAGCACGGCCGGGCGCCCGGGCTCGCGCGAGAGGTGGGCCGCCAGCCGGTCCCGCTGGCCCACCATGTCCGACGTGCCGTACTTGTCGACCAGCTCCAGCACGGCCTCCACGTCGAGCTGGGCCGGGTCGAGTCCACCGATGGCGTGGGACCCCCGCTTGTCCCAGTGGCCGATGAGATCGGCCAGCAACGACGCCGCCCAGGCGATTCCTCCTTCGAGAAATCCGACGCGCAGTGTCGGGAACCTCCGGTAGACACCACCGAGGAAGAGGGATTTGCAGAGCATCTGATGGGCGCTGGCGATCCCGTTGACGTGGTTGTAGACGTAGTTGGTGATCGAACGGCCCGAATGATGGCTCTGCAGGGAACTATGGAAGGCCGGAGCCAGGTTGTTGTCCACGCAGGCAGCCCAGACGGGGTCGTAGTCGAACGGGCTGTCGACACCGAAGAAGTCGAGGCGCGAGGAGCCCGACCCGACCGCTCGCTGGGCGAAGCCGTAGAGGACCACGGACTTGAATCCCAGCTCTTGCGCCGCGAAGTTGATCTCCGCCACCGCTTCGTCGGGCGTATGCATCGGGATCAGGGCCGCCGGTTCGAACCTGTCCCGGTGGCCGGCGAAGAGGCGGGCGAAGTAACGGTTGGTGGCCCGGCACACCGGACCGCGCAACGCATCGTCGTGTGTCTCCATGAGTCCCAATGTCCACGACGGGTAGATCAACATGAAGTCGATGCCCAGCTCGCCGAGTCGTTCGCCCATCAACTGGGGCAGGTACGCCGTGGCCCGGTCGAGGGGATCCGACACCGGGTTGCCCCACCATGACGGCATGGCGCGCCAATTGTCGACGACGGCGGGATCGGATCGCCGGTCGGCGAAGACCGCTGTGTCCATGACCCGTGATTGGCTCGAGAGGAAGCGATCGCGCAGCGCAGCCCCGCCGGCCTCTTCGAGGTAGGTGACGATCTCGTCGTCGACCAGTGGCATGAACTCCATGAAGTGCCCGTCGGCGTCGACGATCGGGTGACCGACCCGCTGGCGGATTTCCGCAGCTGTCAGGTGTGCCGCCTCGCTCATTGCGCAGTCCTCCCCGTCGTTTCCTTGCTCAGCCGAGCAGGCCGAGGTCTCTCGCCCAGGCCAAGTTCTTGCGGGCCGAACCGACATGGGCCAGGTGCACCACATGGCCTTCGCCCTGGTTCGGATCGCCGTAGAGGACCGGACCGCTGCCCCGTTCTTCCGCCTCGGTGGCCAGGCGGTCGAGATCCTGCCAGTAGGTGATCTCTGATGCGGTCGGGCTGAAGATGGCGTTGACCAGGGCCACGTGCGCCGGATCGCCCAGCATCATGCCGAAATACCCGAGATCGCGCAGTTCGTTGGCCCAGCGCTCCAGGCCCTCGGTGTCGTCGGTGGCACCGCCCCACATGCCGCTGATCGGGTAGCGGATCCCCGCCGCCCGGGCGTCGACGAGGACCTTGGAGCGGAGGAACAGCGTCTCGCGCCCCTCCTCGGTCCAGCGGTAACCGAGGGCTTGGTGGATGTCGCCGAATCGGGAGACCGCACCCCCCATGTACTGGACTCGGGGCGACGCCACGGCGATGTCGTAGGCCAGGCGCAGGCTCTGGGCCGTCTCGAGGATCGGGTAGACGACGGTGGAGCCCAGGGCACGGTCGGACTCCGCTTCCAGGCAGGTGAGCAGGGAGTCGAGGCGGTAGACATCCTCGGGGCCGTAGACCTTGGGGAGGAGGACACCGGCCAGGTGGGGGCTCATGACGGCCCGCAGGTCCTTGAGTGTCTGCCCGGTGTCGGGTGGTTGCACCCGCACGAACCAGCGCGGTGACCCGGGGTCACCCGCCTTCTCGTCGAAGAAGGTCCGGATCCGCTGGCGGGTGGCTTCCCGCTCGTGCTCGGGGTACGGCGTGCGTGGCTCCTCCAGGTCGATCACGATGGCGTCGGCCCCGTGACCGGCGGCCCGGAGGACCTCCTCGTGTTCGCTGCCCCCCACGAACAGCAGGGTTCGGATGGGGGTGGCGTCTTGCTTGGACATGGCGGCCGTTCGGCTCAACTGGTGGGGGCGAAGAGTTCCACGTACGCCGCGGGCAGTTCGTCATGGGCCAGCTTCCGGGCGCCCTGCGGGTCGAAGTTGGCGTACCCATCCTCTCCGGTCATCCGGCCCTCGGCGTCGAAGGGCCAGAAGATGACCACCCGTTGGGTGACCAGATACGTGGCGTCGTCGTCATCGACGACCCAGCCTCGGGCCCGGGCCACCGAGCCCAGGTTCAGCGCCCGGATCCACCCTTCGGTGACGACGGTGTCGTGGTCGACCACGATGCGGTCGATGTCGAACTCGAGGATGTGCCGTTTGACCGCTACCAGGTCCTGGTAATACGCCAGAACTTCGTCGAAATTGTCCGGACCGATGTCGCGGCCGGCGTTCCACAGATGGTAATTGGGCTGATCCGACAAGGTGGAGACCAGCCGGTCCACGTCGACATCGGCCTCCGCCTGGAGGTGCTCGCGCACCGTGGTGAGCATGGCGCGCACGCGGGCGTCATCGGTTCGGTCCAGACGTTCCTGGACCCGCCGCGCGCTGAGCCCCCGGTCGACGATCTCCATACCCGTTCCTCCCCTCGGTGCCGGTGCAGCCCCGTGCGCTAACCATAAACCTTCGCCCGTGGCCGAACCCGGGTCGAACGATCCCACCAGGCTGATCGGAACGACGCCGTCCCCACCTGGCCGGGTAGCCGAAACCACCCCATCGTATTAATCATGATAGAGAAAGAACCCGAGAATTGACATTGGCCGGCCCGACCGAGGTGACCGTGACGAGAAGTGGCGAGCGAAGTGACCCGGCCGTCCTGGTCGAGGAGATAGAGCTCGGAGTCGACGGTGGAGAACCGGGTACCTCACGGGTCACGGCCGTCGTCACCTTGTCCAGGCCCGATCGTCTGAACGCCATCGACTGGGAGATGCTCCGCCAGCTCGATGCCGTCATTGCGGGCCTTTCGCAGCGGAGCGACCTGTGCTGCGTGCTGGTGACGGGAGCGGGCCGGGCCTTCAGCGCCGGCGGCGACCTGGAGAGTTACATTCAATTGCAACGGGACCCGGTTGCGTTTCCCCGTTTCGTGGCCGACATCCACCGGGTGTTCGGAGGGCTGCGGGATCTCCCTGTTCCCGTGGTGGCGCTGGTCAACGGGGTGACGGCGGCCGGAGGGCTCGAGCTGCTGCTCAACTGCGACGTCACCTTGGTGGCGCGCAGCGCCCGCATCGCCGATGGCCACCTCAATTTCGGTCAGATGGGCGGGGGTGGCGTACTGACCCTTCTGCCCCGGGTGGTCGGGTTGCAGCGTGCCTCCGAGTTGATCTTCTCGGGCCGCTTCCTCTCCGCCGATGAGGCGGTCGAGTGGGGCCTGGCCGTCCGAACCGTGGAGGACTCGGAGTTACGGGAGGCCGGCGTGGCCTTCGCCCGGCAGGTGGCATCGAAGAGTCCGTTGGCCGTGGCCAACGCCAAGTCCGTGCTGCAGGGGTTGTGGGCGGCCAACGGGGATCTGACCAGCGGCCTGCGCTTCGAGCGGGAGCGCAACGCCTACTACTGCCTCACCTCCGAAGATGCCCCCGAGGGGCTCCAGGCGTTCAGCCAGAAGCGGCCGCCCCGGTTTTTGGGGCGGTGATGCGGTGACCGCCTCGAGCCCTGTACAAGGACCGGTTCCCCAAACCGATCTCGAGAGTGCCGCGTGGTGGGAGGGCCTGCGGGCGCACCGAGTGCTGCTGCAGGAGTGCGGGGACTGCGGCCGTCCCCGCTTTCCGCCCATGCCGTCGTGCCCGTGGTGTGCCTCGAGGGCATTCGACGTGGTGGAGTCGACCGGCCGCGGCGTGGTCTATTCGTTCGTGACGGCGCATGTCGCGGTGTCGCCGGGCTACGCGGGAGCGCTCCCGTACTCGGTGGCAACGGTGGAACTGGCCGAGGGCCCCCGGCTGCTCGGACGGGTCGAGCCGCCCGCACCTCTGGCCATCGGCGACCCCGTCGTCCCCCGTTTCCTCGACCATCCGACATGGACGGAGCTGTACTTCGTGCCGCAGGCGGAAGGCGCATGAGGGACGTCGTCGCCGCACCCGGTCGAGTGGCGGCGGTGGCCGGGGTCGGCTTCACGCCGTTCTCGCGCGCCTCGGGGCAGAGCGTGTTGGCCCTGGCCGCTGAGGCCGTGGCCGGTGCCGTGGCCGACGCCGGGCTGCGGCTCGACCAGGTTGACGGCCTGCACAGTTTCATGGTGTCGGACGACTCGGTGCCCTGCGTCGCCGTCTCCAGCGCGCTGGGACTGGGCCAACTGCGCACCGTCCTCGACGTGCAGCTGGGCGGGCAGGCCCCCTGCCACCTCGTCTGGCAGGCGGCGCAGTCCGTCGCACGCGGCGACGCCGAGGTGGTCGTGGTCTACCGGGCCCTCAACGGCCGCTCCGGGGCCCGGGTCGGCTCCATGCAGTTCGCCGGCATGGGGGGGCAGTACCGCTATCCGATCGGCTACGGCGCCTATCTGATGTACGTCGGTATGTGGGCCCAGCGATTCCTGCACGAAACGGGACAGGGTCCCGAAGATCTCGGGGCGGTGGCGGTCAACCAGCGCCGGTACGCCGCGGACAACGAGCGGGCGGCGCGGCGCCAACCGCTCGAGCTCGAGGCGTACCTGGCCGAGCCCTATGTCGTCGAGCCGTACCGTCGTTCTGATTGCACGGTGGAGGTCGACGGCGCCTGCGCCGTCGTGGTGACCTCGCTGGAGCGGGCGCGTGACCTGGTCCACCCGCCGGCGGTGGTGGCATCAGGCTGTTATCGGGCCGGGCCCCGACCTGGTCTCGACATCGGCGACCACCTGCTGTGGGAGGACTACACCCGCAACTACACCACTTGGTTGCGCGACGAGCTGTTCGGGCGGGCCGGGATTGGCCAGGGTGACGTGGACGTGGCCGAGATCTACGACTGCTTCACCAGCACGGTCCTGATGGGGCTCGAGGGATTGGGACTGTGCGCCCGCGGCGAGTCGGGCGCGTTCGTCCGCTCCGGAGCCACCGCGCTCGACGGGCGCCTTCCGACCAACACGGCCGGTGGGCTCTTGGCGGAGGGCTACCTGCACGGGATGAACACGGTGGCCGAAGCGGTGCTCCAGGTGCAGGGGCGGGGCCGGGTTCGCCAGGCGCCCCGCCACGAGGTCGCCGTCGTCACCTCCGGGGCGTTGATGGACGGGTCGGCCATGATCTTGACGGCTGATCGCTGACGGGAGTGCCGTTGGCGGACCGCCGGCGCACAGAAGGGGAGGGCGCAGGAGAAGTGCACGTGCTCGAAGACATGGTCACCGATCCGCAGCGCCGGGACGCGTACCGCCGCGACGGTCACTGGGACGACGCCACACTCTCGGGTCGTCTGGTCGAGGTGGCGAGCCGGCACCCGGCGCGGGATGCCGTGATCGACCGCGACGGCCAGGCCGTGCACAGCTACGGCGAACTGGCTCGCCACGTCTCGATCCTGGCCGATTGGCTGGAGCGGCGGAGCGTGGGTGTCGGGGACGTGGTGTCCATCCAGTTGCCCAACTGGTACGAGTTCGTGGTGCTCGCCGTGGCGACACAACAGGTGGGCGCCGTCATCAACCCGTTGCTCCCGATCTACCGCCGCAAGGAGTTGCTCCACGCGTTCACCGTGGCCGAGTCGAAGGTGGTGTGCACGCCGGCGCAGTATCGCAACTACGACCATCTGGGCGCGACCGGCGCGGTCATTGCCGAGTCGGGTCGTGCCATTGTGCACGTGGTGGTCGATGACACCCGACCGGCGTCGGAGGGGCCGACCGACGGTCCGACCGTCTGGTTCGGCGACCTGCTGGCCGGCGGGGCGGAGAACGGGCATGCCGCCACGAGCGGGAACCCCGGGGGAGTCCGACAGCCCGACGCGGTATCCGAGCTGATCTTCACCTCGGGCACGGAGGCGGCTCCCAAGGCGATCATGCATACGGAGCAGACGGCGAACTTCAGCGTCCGGGTCGCCGCGGCAGACCTCGGGATCGGCGACGGCGACGTCGTGTGGATGCCCTCGCCGATCGGGCATTCGACCGGGTTCAACTACGGCGTGCGCTTTGCCGTCTATCACGGGTTGCCGCTGGTGCTCCAGGATCGCTGGGACCCCGGGGTGGCCTGCGATCTCATTGCCGAGCACGGGGCGAGTTACACGCTGGCCTCGACGACCTTCCTCCAAGACCTGGTGGCCGAGGCCGAGCGCCGGGGGGATCACCGGCTCGGGTCGATGACGCGTTTCGGGTGCGGAGGCTCGCCGGTACCACCCGAGCTCGTGCGCCGCGCCGCGGCCTGTGGGATCGGGGTGCTGCGGCTGTACGGCTCGACCGAGGTGCTCGTCGCCACCTGGAACAGGTCGGACAGCCCACCGGAAAAGATCGTCGCCACCGACGGGCCGGCGCTGCGCCACGTCGAGGTGGAGGTACGGGACGAGGACGGAGCGGTCTGTGCGGCGGGCGTCGCCGGCGAGCTCCACATCCGGGGCCCGAACACCTGCGTCGGCTTCTACCGCGACCCCGCCCGCACGGCCGCCACCTTCGTGAGTGGAGGGTGGGTGCGGTCCGGCGACCTGGTCACCATGGACGAAGACGGCTATCTCACGGTGGTCGGACGCAAGAAGGAGATCATCATCCGCGGCGGGATGAACATCACGCCGCGCGAGATCGAGGATCTCCTCCTGGACTTCCCCGAGGTGGAGCGGGCCGCAGTGGTCGGGTTGCCGCACGAACGTCTGGGGGAGCGCGTGTGCGCCTGCGTGGTGGTGGCGCCGGGAGCAACACTGGACTTCGACACCATGGTGGCGCGCCTGAGGGGCATCGGCCTGGCCACGTACAAGCTGCCCGAGCAGCTCGAGGTCCTCGAGTCGCTCCCCGTCACCGCATCGGGCAAGGTGCAGAAGTTCGAGATCGTCGACCGTCTCACGGGCACGCCGCTGAGCCCGCAACCTACGAATCCGCCGGGAGGCAGCCAATGAGCACCATAGATACGGGCCAAACCGGCCAGCCGGGCCAAGCCGGGCAGCCCGGCCAAACCGGGCAGCCACGGAGCTACCGGCTGATCGACGCCGATACACACGTCAACGAGCCGCCCGATCTGTGGACGTCCCGGGTGGCATCGAAGTACCGCGAGCGCGTCCCGCACATGGAGCGTTTCGAACAGGGCGACGCCTGGTTGGGCGAGGGCGTGAGCGAGCCCATCAACTTCGGGTTCAACGCGTCGGCCACGCTGCCCCGGGCCGATCGAACCCCGTGGGTCCGTTTCGAGGACATCCCGGCCGGCGGGTACGACCCGGTGGAGCGGCTCAAGGAGCTCGACGAGGATCTGATCGACGCCGCCGTCTTCTATCCGACGCCCCGCCTGTCGCACATCGTCATCGCCAATCAGGATCCGGCCCTGCACCTGGCCATGGTCCAGGCCTACAACGACTGGCTCATCGACTACTGCGCCCACGATCCCTCCCGACTGGGGGCGATTGTGTTACTGCCGAACCGCGGCATCGACCAGGCCCTGACCGAGATCGAGCGGGTGGCGCAGCGCACCGGGGTGACCGGTGCACTGATGGGCTGCTACCCCCACGGTGATACCGACCTGGCCGAGGAGGACGATCAGGTGTTCCATGCCCTGGGCGAGGCTGGGCTCCCCCTGCACGTGCACGTCGGGCTGGTCAACGAATTCCCGGTGGACTCCTACGCGCCGGGCCGGATGACCGCCGGCCGTGCCGCGGGCGACCTGCGGTTCATGCAAGCGGTGCCCGTGCTGGTCCAGTTCCTCAACTCGGGCGTGCTCGACCGCGTCCCCGCGCTGCCCATCGTGTTCGTCGAGGTCGACGCCGGCTGGGTGCCGTATATAAAGGAGCAGATGGACAACCGTTGGCGGCGCCGGGCCAGCGGGCCGAACGCGAGATTCGCCCGGTTGCCGAGCGAGTACATCGAGGAGCGGTTCTCCTTCACCTACATCACCGACGAGTTCGCGATCGCCAACCGGCACCGCATCGGGGTGGACCGGTTGCTGTGGTCGAGCGATTTTCCGCACAGCGGGAGCGACTGGCCCAATTCGTGGCGGACCATCGACGCCAACTTCGCCGATGTCCCCCGATCCGAGCGTGACGCCATTCTGGCCGGCAACGCCCAGCGGCTCTACAAATTCGGGAGCTGAGGGGGCCGCGCCTTCACGCTGATCAACGATCCGGAGCCACCACCGGCGCCATACCGGTGGCCCGCCCTCCTTCGAGGAAGGCGGGGGCGCCGTCAGAGCCCGAGAAGTACGAAGGGCCGGGCCGGTAGTTCAACAGGGCGAACCCGGCCTCGTCGCCCCGGAAGCCGTACCTGCGGTCAGCGGGCACGGCGATGGCCGAGCCGGCCGGAACCAGCCGCGCCCCGAACGTGAGGCTTCCCGCGGCCACGTAGACGATCTCGTCCTGGGAGTGACTGTGGGGCAGGGATCGAAAGGAGCCGGTTCTCCCGGTGTAGAAGAACGTGGCAGAGAAGTCCTGGTCGGACTCGGCATAGAAGCGGGTGTCCCGTTGCCCGTCGGTGGTGGCGTACCGGCCGGCCGGTCCGACCATCCGCACCGGTGGCCGGCCGGCGCCGGGCGCGGCGGGCGCGAAAGGGCCCTGCCGGCCGAAATGCAGCAGCACCGTCTCGCTCGTCGCCTGCAGGTGGAGCTCGGTGCCCTCGGCAACCAGGAGCACCCCGCCGGTCGGGCACCGGTCACTTCCGGAGGAGAGTGAGCCCGCCACGACGTATACCACCTCGTCGCCGGCGCGGGGCGACCCGTGCAGTTCGCTCCCGCCGGCCAGCGTCGCCCGCACCATCTGCAGCGCGAACTCCGGTGGGGCGAAGAGGGAACTTCGACACGGGCCAACCGGACGCACCCCGGGGAACCGGTAGCCGGGCTCTTCGGTGCGGCCCAGGTTGTCGTCGATGGCCAACTGCTTCTGCTTCATGCCGGCGCGCTCATCTGCCCAGTCCTACCAGGCCGACGCCGACGCTTCCACGCCCGAGAGGCCATCCACTCTGCGGGTTCGACCGGGGGAAGGGCCTGCTTTGTAGGCTGCGGGGCGCCATGGCGGATCCGATGTTCGATCAAGCACTCATCGACGCCTATGTGGGCGCCGGGTGGTGGGGCACCGAGACCCTGGGCGATGTGGTGGCGCATCACGCCGCGAGTCGTCCGGAGGACCCCGCCTACATTGTGGTCGACGGCGTCGCCTCGCCCGCGCTCACCTGGGCGCGCTATCACCAGTGCTCGTCACAGCTGGCCGCGGTGTTCGCCCAGGCCGGGCTCGAACCCGGCGACCGCCTCGGGGTGGTCCTGCCCGATGGGGCGACGGTGCACGCGGTGTTCCTAGCCGCCGAGAAGGCCGGCCTGGTCGTGGTGGGGATCGGCGCCCGTGCCGGCCCGGCCGAGCTGCGCCACCTCTTGACGCGCACCGGAGCGACCGCCTTGGTCACCCACGAGGCTTCCCTGGGGCAGGCGGCCGCCGATCTGGTGGCGACGCTCCGGGTCGACGTCGGGCCCGGGCTCCGTCACATCGTGGTGCCCGACGTGCTGGACCCGGCGGCCGCTCCGGTCCTCGTCGATGGATCCCCGGTCGAGCCACCCGGGTCCGCCGCGGCAGGCGACCTTTTGGCCGGGCGCGCGCTCGGGCCCGACGACCTGTTCATGATCAACTCGACCTCGGGTACGACGGGGCTGCCCAAGTGCGTGCTGCACACCGAGAACCGGTGGGTCTACTTTCATCGGCTGGCCGTCGAGGCCGGCGCGCTCAGCTCTGACGACGTCTTCTTCGGCGCGGTGCCCGCCCCCTTCGGCTTCGGACTGTGGACGGCGCACTTCTCTCCCGGCCTGCTCGGGTGCCCGACCGTGCTGGCAGCGAGGTTCGACGTCGAGCGGGCCCTGCGGGCCGTGGTGGCCCACCGGGTCTCGGTGCTGGCCTGCGTCAGCACGCAGTTCATCATGATGCTGAATTCCCCACTGCTCGACGAGCTCGACCTCTCGTCCTTGCGGGTGATGTTCACCGGCGGCGAGGCCGTCCCCTTCGCCCGGGCTGCCGCCTTCGAGGACCGGACGGGGGCCAAGGTCCTGCAGTTCTACGGCTCCAACGAGACGGGGGCGCTCAGCAGAACCACCCTGGCCGACTCCCGCCAGCGGCGGTTCGGCACGGCGGGCCGGGTCATCGAGGCCATGGCGGTGCGGGTCTACGACGACCGGGGAGTGCAGCTGGCGGGGGCCCCGCTGGTGGGGATACCGGCCTGCAAGGGCCCGGCTACCTGCGTGGGGTATCTCGACGACGACGAAGCCAACGCCCAGCTCTTCACCGAGGACGGCTGGATGCTGATGGGCGACGTGGTCGAGATCGACGAAGAGGGCTACCTCCGGGTCATCGGCCGTACGTCGGACATCATCATCCGGGGTGGCAAGAACATCAGCGCACCGGCGCTGGAGGCGGAGATCGCCGAGCACCCCGACGTGGAGCTGGTGGCCGCCGTCTCCATGCCCGACGAGACGTTCGGCGAGCGGGTCTGCGTCTATGTCTGCACCAAGAACGGCGTCCCCATCACCCTCCCCGAGGTCACGGCGTTCCTCACCGCCCGCGGGGTCGGGAGGGAACAGTTCCCCGAACGCCTGATCCAACTCGAGGCGTTGCCCCGCTCGTCGGGAGGCAAGGTGGCCAAGGGGGCGTTGCGGGCGGACATCCGCCAGCGCCTCGCCGCCGAGTAGCGCCCCGAGCGCCCCGAGCGCCCGCCACACCCAGGGGCAACCGGGACTGCAACATTGGTTGTGGGGCGGAGGCCCGGGGCCGGGTCCGGCCGCATCTAGTCTGTGCGGTCCGATGCGTCATCGACCGTTCGCGCCCGTGAAACGCCGGCGAAACACAAGGCTGGAAGGGTGAGCGGAGTGGGCGATCTGTTCGATGGCTACGGGGAGACCGCACGCGGCCTGACCGCGGCCGCATTTGACGAGATGGTCGGCCTCGGAGCCGCCACCAGGTCGCCGTACGCCGCCGTGGCATCGTCGCTGTCGCAGATGGGCCCCGAAGACGTCTCGGCCCGGGCCACCCGTCTGGCCAGGGCATTCATGGACCAGGGGGTCACGTTCGACCTCGACGGCGAGGAACGGCCCTTCCCGCTCGACGTGGTGCCGCGCATCTTCACCTCCGCCGAGTGGAATCAGGTGGCCGCCGGAGTGGCCCAGCGGGTGCGGGCCCTCGAGGCCTTCTTGGCCGATGTCTACGGGGCCGCCCGCATTGTGAGCGACGGTCTGATCCCCCATGAGGTGATCACGAGTTCTCCGGGCTTCGTGCGCGCCGCCTTCGGCCTTTCGCCTCCCAACGGTGTCCGCATCCACGTGGCCGGCATCGATGTGATCCGCGACGAGGAGGGCGAGTTCCGGGTCCTCGAGGACAACGTGCGCAGTCCCTCGGGGGTGAGCTATGTCCTGGCCAACCGGGCCGCCATGTCACGAGTCCTGCCCGAGCTCTTCTGGGGCCAACCCATCCAGATGGTCACCGACTATCCGGCCCACCTGATCAACGCCCTCCGCCGGGCCGCCCCCACCGGGGTGCAGGACCCGACGGTCGTCGTGCTCACGCCGGGCGTGCACAACTCGGCCTTCTACGAGCACGCTCTCCTGGCCCGCCTGATGGGCGTCCATTTGGTCGAGGGACGGGACCTGGTCTGCCACGGCACCGAGGTGTTCTTGCGCACGACCGAGGGCGAGGTCCCGGTGCACGTGATCTACCGGCGTATCGACGACGACTATCTCGACCCGCTGCAGTTCCGGCCCGAGTCGCTGGTCGGCTGTCCCGGCGTGGTGAACGCCGCCCGGGCCGGGCGGGTCACCATCACCAACGGGGTCGGCAACGGCGTGGCCGACGACAAGCTCGTCTACGCCTACGTGCCCGAGATGATCAAGTACTACCTGGCGGAGGAGCCGATACTGCGCAACGTCGACACGATGCACCTCCAAGATGCACGGGTCCGCGCCGAGGCGCTGTCACGGCGGGATGAGCTCGTGTTCAAGCGCGTCGACGGTTCAGGTGGCAAGGGACTCGTCATCGGCTCGGCCGCGTCGGGCGAGGAGCTCGACCGGCTGGCCGTCGACGTGGAGGCCGAACCCCGGCAGTGGATCGCCCAACGCGTGGTCGCCCTTTCGACCTCTCCGACCTGGGTCGACAACACGATGGTGCGGCGCCACGTCGACCTCCGACCGTTCGCGGTCAACGACGGGGAGAACGTGTGGGTGCTGCCCGGTGGGCTGACCCGGGTGGCCCTCCAAGAGGGCGGGCTGGTGGTGAACTCGAGTCAGGGCGGCGGGTCCAAGGACACCTGGGTGGTCGGGGGCGGGCCGGCGACGCCCGTCCTGCCCCCCCGCCAGCAGTCCCTGGTGAGTGCGGGTCCTCCGATGGACGCCGGTCCCGGCGGCGATTCGGAGCACCGGAACCAACAGCAGCAACAGCAGCAATGACCCAGGCCCTCCTGAGTCGGGTGGCCGAGTCCATCTTCTGGGTTGGCCGCTACGTCGAGCGGGCGGAGGGAACGGCGCGCATCCTCGACGTCTCGGTCTTCCAGGCTCTCGAGCAGAGCGACACCGAAGGAGGCCACGCGGCCCGCCGTCTCTTGGCCGTGATGGGCCTGCCCGACGACGAGAACGAGACGCTGTGGCAGGCCACGGAGCGGCTGGCCACCGATCCCAAGAGCCGCTCCTCCATCGCCGGCGCGCTGGCGGCCGCACGCGAGAACACCCGCGGTGTCCGCCACGTCGTCCCGGTCGAGTTCTGGGAGCACATCAACGCCACCTGGTCGGCCTTGCCCCTGCAGTGGGAGGCCACCCGGCGCGCCGGTCCCGCCCCCTATCTCTCCTTCGTCAAGACCCAGGTGGCCGGGATCACCGGCCTGGCCGACACCATGATGAGCCGGGACCAGACCTGGCTGTTCTTCACGCTGGGCCGCTGCCTCGAGACCACCGACGTCGTGGCCCGCCAGTTGGCCACGGTCGAGTTCGACCAGGTCTTCGACAGCGGCCTGGTCATGCTGCTGCGCTCCTGCGGGGGCTACGAGCCCTACCTGCGGCTGTCGCAGGGGGTCGTGGAGCCCGGGCGCGTGCTCGACTTCCTCCTGCGCGACCGGCTCTTCCCGCGTTCGGCCTACGCGTCACTCACCTTGGCCGAGGAGTGTCTGGACAAGATCAACTCCGGGCGCCACGGCACCTGGGAGGACGCCCGCGGTCTGGTCGGCCTGGCCCGGGCCGAGCTGGAGTACTCGTCGCCGGCCTCGCTCTCCCGGGGCCTGGAGACCCGGCTGGAGCGACTGCAGGGTTCCATCTCCTCGGTCTGCGACGCCGTGACGCGGCGGTACTTCGCCCAGGACCTGCCCACCCAGTGGCGCCGAGGCGGTGGGGGCGCATGACGCGGGCGGACGGGTGGCGGCTCCACGTGGCCCATGAGACGCGCTTCGACTACAACGCCCCGGCCCGGGCCTCCTATAACGAGCTGCGCCTGACGCCGCGCACCGAGCGTCGCCAGACCGCACTCGAGACCAAGGTGGTCACCGTGCCGCCGGCACCCCAGTACTCCTACGTCGACTACTGGGGTACGCAGGTGGTCGCCTTCAACATCGACCGCGGTCACGAGATGCTCTCCATCACCGGCTCGGCACTGATCGATACCCAACGGGCGGAAGCGCCCGAGGATGCATCGTGGACCGAAGTGGCCGACGCGTCGCTCACCATGGCCGACCATCTCTCGCACAAGCTCTACACCGCCCCGGGAACCGAGCTGGCCGAGCTGGCCCAGAGCTTGCGGGCCGACCGCCCGTTGACGACGGCGCGCCAGATACTCGAGCGCACCCACGACTCGTTGCGCTACGTACGCGGCGTGACCAGCGTGCACACGTCGGCCTACGAGGCCTTCGTCGACGGCGCCGGCGTCTGCCAGGATTTCGCGCACCTGGCGCTGGCCATGACCAAATCCGTCGGGCTGCCGTCACGCTACGTGTCGGGCTATTTCCACCCGGAATCCGAGGCGGTCGTCGGCGAGCAGATCGTCGGGGAGAGCCACGCCTGGGTCGAGGTGTGGACCGGCGCATGGTGGGGGTACGACCCCACCAACAACTGTCCGGTCGGCGAGCGGCACGTGGCCATCGGACGGGGACGGGACTATTCCGACGTGCCGCCGGTGAAGGGGATCTACGCCGGCAACGCCGAGCACACCATGGCCGTCAAGGTGCACATCACGAGGACCCACTAACGATGCTCGCCCGCATGCGCATCTGGCTACCCGACGTTCCGGGCGTGTTGGGGGCGGTGGCGGCCGAGATCGGGGCCGTCGACGGCAACGTGGTCGGGCTCGAAGTGCTCGAGCGTGAGGCGGGTGTGGCCATCGACGAGTTCGTCGTCGAGCTGCCCGACGTCACCGGCGCGGTCGACGCGGTGTGCAAGGGGATACGCAACATCCCCGGGGCCGGGGTGGAAGAGGTGGGAGTCCTGGGCGGCGCGGTCCAGGACCGCGAGGACGCCGTCCTCAATGCCGCCGCCGCCATCCTGCAGGCGGCGACGCCGACGGCGGCGATGAACGCCCTGTCGGGGCAGCTCATCTCGCTCTTCGACCTCACCTGGCTCGCCGTGGCCGACCTGGGTACCGAATCCTTCGTCGAGGTGCACGGCGAGGTGCCGACGATCGCCTGGGTCGCCGCCTTTGCCACGGGGTCGCAGAGCGGGTCCGACCCCTCCAACGACACCACCAACTCGGGCGTTTTCGTCGAAGGCGTGCCCGAAACGGAGCTCACCGTGTGCGGAGGAAGACCGGCGCCGATCCGCCGGCGCGAACGACGGGGTATCTCCATGCTGGTCGTCGTCACCGGACGCTTCGTCGACGCCCTGGGGTGGCGCGAGCACGCCCATTGACCGCGGCGACTTCCGTTTTTGTTCTCACGCCGAGACCGGAGCCGGCGTAGTGTCGGCGTCGTGCTGCGGATCGGGTTTGTCGGGACCGGTCTGATCGCCTGGGCTCACGGGCTGGGGCTGCAGGCGATGATCCAAGCCGGCGTGATCGAGGCCGACGTCGCCGTAGTGCTCGACCGCAATGCACAGCGGGCCCAGGGATTTGCGGCGGCTCATGGGGCCGAGGTGGCGGCCGATCTCAACGCGCTGGTGGAGCGCTGCGATGCCGTGTGGGTCTGCACCCCGACCGTGGCCCACCGCGACGCGGTCGACGCCGCCGTAGTGGGACGCCGCGCCATCTTCTGCGAGAAGCCCTTGGCCACCGACCTCACCGGGGCGCGGTCGCTGGTCGACGCGGTCGCTGCCGTCGGGGTGCCGGCCCAGTCGGGCCTGGTGCTGCGCTCCGCCCCCGTCTTCGGCGCCCTGCGGGCACTGGTGGCGTCGGGCACGTTGGGACGGCCGATGGCCGCCACCGTCCGCGACGACCAGTACTTCCCGATCCAGGGGACCTACGGGTCGACCTGGCGCGCCGACGTCACCGCGGCTGGAGGCGGTTGCCTGATCGAGCATTCCATCCACGACGTCGACATCCTGCGCTTCTGCCTGGGGGAGGTGGCCGTGGTCAGGGCGCGGACGGCGAACTTCTCCGGTCACGAGGGCATCGAAGATCTGGCCAGTGTCTCCCTCTCTTTCGAATCGGGGGCAGAGGCGCATCTGACGAGCGTGTGGCACAACATCCTCAGCCGCGGCTCGACCAGGCGGATGGAGCTCTTCTGCCAGGACGGCATGGCGTGGCTGGACGACGAGTTTCGCGGGCCGCTGCACATTCAGACGAGCGCCGGCGCCGAAGTCCGGCCGTGCCCGCCGCCGGGATGGGTCGAGGACCTGCCGCTCGGTCGGGACGAGGTGGGCCTGGCTGTGCGCGCCTACGCCGAGGCCGACCGGGCGTTCGTCGACGCCGTGGTCGCCGGACACGCCCCGGAACCAAGCCTCGACGAGGCGTTGGTGGCCCACTGCCTGGTCGACGCCGCCTACCGGTCGGCCGACGCCGGCGGGGTGCCCATCACGCTCGGGTGAGGCCGTGCGGGGCGCGTGCGGGGCGTGCGGCCCGAGGGGCGCGAGCGGGCCGGTGGCGCTCAGACGGGCGGCTCCCAACGCACATACTCCCGGTAGTGGTACTGCGTTTCGTAGCCGAGCCGAGCGTAGAGCGACTCGCCCATGGCGGACGCCTGGAGCGTCACCGAGGTGGCACCGCGGTCGAAGGCGGCGTTGGTGGCCCACTCGGTGACGAGCCGGCCCAGGCGCAGATGGCGGGCGTCGGGCACCGTGCCGACCCACTGCAAGCAGCCGACACCGTCGCAGACGAAGGACAGCGCGGTGGCGACCGGACGGCCGCCCCGATAGCCCACCACGATGCTGGTCTGCGGACTGGCCAGCATTCGCCCGGGCCGGTCGAACATGTCCACGAACACGTCGGCCGGCATCCCGTAGGTGGCGTAGGCGTCGGTATTCACGGCGGCAAAGTCGGCGACACCTACCTCGTCGCGGACCTCGTGCAAGGACACGTCGGCGGGAATGGCGGTGCACTCGAGCCGTCGGCGGCAGACCATCTGGGGGATGGGATCGCCGAACGGAACCAACCCGTGGGCCTCGCAGGCCTCCTGCAGATCGGCGTCCTCCCCGTTTTCGCGGACCTTGACCGTGTAGCCGCGCTTGCGCCGGGCAAAGAAGGTGTCGGCCCGGGCCAGGAGGGCTCCGGGCGCCACGGTCTCCTCGGTGCGGAAGGCGCCATTGCCGACGAGCGGGATCCACGAGCCGCCGGCCACGAGCAGCGCACCGTCCTGCTCGCGCAGTGCGCCCTTGCTGCACCACTGCGCCATGGCCCGGTTGTAGGCCAAGAGATTCTGGTGTCCGAGGGTGGCGTCATCGTGCGCGGCCATCATCGCCCCCTCACCGTCGGTGTACTGATCGAGACGGTCTCGTTCACGCGGCCCACGACTCGCCGCCGGCCGCGGCGGGCGCTGCGCCGCGGTGGTCAGCTCGGGACCGGCAGCCTGACCTCGATGCCGGCGTTCTGCAAAAAGACGAGCTTGTGCGCGAGTGCTGACTGCCAATCGACCATGTCTTTATCGAACTGGGCGCGGTCGCCCTCTTCGCAGGCATGCTCGAGTTCGTCGAACGCACAGTCTTCGGCGTCCAGCAAGCTGCGGTACCGGGAAAGGAAGTGGTCGCTGATCGGCTGATGCACGTCGCTCCTCCTACTGCGGCCCGCTCGTTACGAGCCGGTGCCCAAGACGATACCGCCACGGTGTGGCGCGTGCCCAACGGGTTCTTCACCAGCGCTTTCGTCCCCAGAAGTACGCCCGCGGGAGCACCTGTCGGAACACCATGGCGGCGTCGATCACCCGGGATGCGCTGATCTCGAGAGTGGATTCACCCGCACGAGCCAGAATGATGCGCGAGACCGTCTCCACGCTCCGGATGGTCAACCGGGGCGGCCGGCGCAGACCCCGCTGGAGGGCACCGAGGCCGAGTGCGGTGGGCATGAAGGCCGGGTACACCACGTGGACGACGACGCCCTTTGTCTTGAGGCGGAAGGAGGTCGATTCGGTGAGCGCGGAGAGGGCCGCTTTCGACGAGGGGTACGCACCCGGGCCCGGCGAGGGCAGCCGTCCCCCGTCGGAGGACACGTTGACGATGATGCCGGCGCCGCGGGCGACCATGGCGGGTAGCACGGCCAGCATGGCGGCCACCGGCGCGAAGAAGTTCACGTCGAAGGTGCGGCGGAAGTCCTCCTCGGTGATATCGGTCAGCCGGACCCCGGGGTCGAGCGCAGCGTTGTTGATCAACACGTCGATGGGACCGTCGCTCGCCGCAATGCCGGCCAGCGTGGCGCGTAACGCCCCGGTGTCGGCGACGTCGCAGACCACGGTGCGCGACGTCGGGGAGACCACGCGCAACGTGACCGCGAGCGCATCGAGGTGCTCAGCGTTGCGGGCGAGGCCGACCACGGTGGCGCCGGCCTGGGCCAGGTCGAGGCAGAGCTGCGCGCCCAAGCCGGCCGAAGCCCCCGTGACCACCGCCACGCGACCGCGGTAGCGGCCGCCGTAGGTCGGTGGCCGGCGCGAGGGGCGGGTCATTCGCCCGGTTGGGCCGGGCCGTCCGGGTCGGTCGGGTCCGTCAGGTCGGTCA
>Ga0302325_10012193_pt1 | contig 18470 bp, 10 predicted proteins | sample Palsa_T0_2_FD_201948 | JGI IMG/M metagenome (GOLD analysis project Ga0302325, IMG submission 201948) | Peat permafrost microbial communities from Stordalen Mire near Abisko, Sweden - Palsa_T0_2 | ecosystem: Environmental > Terrestrial > Soil > Palsa > Peat permafrost | place: Sweden: Abisko...
CTTTGGCCCGGCTAGCACTGAGCCGACGGGCGCGCCCAGACCTTTGGAAAAACATACGCTGACCGTGTCAAACGGCGCCGCCCACTTGCTTTCGGCGATGCTTGTGGCCGCCGCAGCATTCCAAAGACGCGCCCCGTCCAAGTGCAATTTTAGTCCATGACGCCGCGACGCGTCCGCCACTTCTTCGATTTGTTTCAGCGGCCAGATTTTGCCCCCGCCGCGATTGTGGGTGTTCTCGATACAAACCAGCCGAGAGCGTGGAAAATGCGGATCGGACGGGCGCAACGCTGCCTCAAGGTCCGCACTGCTAAACACGCCGCGTTCGCCGTTGAGCAGCCGACACATCACCCCGCTCAACGCCGCCGGACCGCCGCCTTCATAAAAATAAATGTGTGCTTGAGCTTCGACCAGAATCTCGTCCCCGGGCTCAGTGTGAGCGCGAAGCGCAAGCTGATTGGCCATCGTTCCGGAGACGGCAAACAACGCCGCCTCCTTGCCCAGCAGCGCCGCCGTTTCTTCTTCCAGTTCGTTGACCGTGGGGTCCTCGCCGAAGACATCGTCGCCCACGTTGGCCTTCGCCATCGCCTCCCGCATGGCGGCGGTAGGTTTGGTAATGGTATCGCTGCGAAGATCAATCGGGTTGTCACTCATGTCAGAGTTAAAAGCTAGTGGAACTTTTCGCAGACAAAAGGATAAAAAGCGCGCGGGCAATTTACTCGATTCATAACGCTAAGTTCTGCATCGTGGGCCGACACTATGACGTCGCGGCTTTTTTCTCGGAGAAGCTTTCTTAAGCGCAGCGGCCTGACTGCGGCTGCGACCGCTGTGGGGCCACTGATAACCATTGCTCAATCGTCAGGCGAATTTCAGATCGATCAACAATCCTTAACCTTTCTCAGAGAGTTGACCATGGCGACGATCGAATCCGCGCGCTTCTTACCAGGGCATCGCCAAAACGCCACCGGCATCGCGTTAATCACCCCGGGCGGCAACTATCCGGCCCTATGGGTACGCGACTTCGCCATGTCCTTGGATTGTGGTCTGATTAAGCCCGCAGAAATCCTGCCGCAATTGCGGTTGATCGCGAAATGTCAGAACGGCGCGCAGGAGCGTCAACTGAGCAGCGGCGGCATCATTCCACCGTTCGCTATTGTGGATCATGTGAATCTGGCCGGTGGAGCGGTGTTTTACCCCGGCACGTATTCCTCAGGCGAAGATCAGGGTGCGCCGCCCTGGGGGCCATTGCCGCCCATCGACGATCACTTTTACTTTATCCATATCGCCTACGCTCTGTGGCGTGACACTGGTGACGCCAGTTTTCTGGATGAAGCCATCGGCGATTACCGGCTTTTTGAGCGGCTGGAGCGGGCGTTTCGCTCGCCCTCCAGCGACCCTGTCACTGGCGCAGCCATGTCCAGCAAAGCGCGTCGCACCGTGGGTTTCGGTTTTCAAGATTCCGTGTATTTGCTTGGTTCGATGTCTTTTGCCACTTTGTTGCGGTATCGCGGCGCCCGGCAATTAGCCATTTTATGCAAAGCGAAAGGAAAGTCCCGGGCCGAGTCCACCTACACGCAAGTTGCGGAGAAAATAGCCGGCAATTTTGAGCGCGTCTTTTGCTCGCCAGGCAAACTTGATGGCTGGCTTCAGGCTGCGACCGAAGTCGGCCAACAAGCGGATATATGGGCTACCTTGTTCGCTTTGGACTTGGGCGTGCTTCGAGGAGCCTCCGCCAATCGAGCACGAACAACCATCGCGGCGGCGGTTAAAAGCCCAGGAAACACCGTCGAATACCAAGGCGCAGTTCGCCACGTACCCTCGGATCGTTACTTCCGTCCGAACCAATGTTGGGAGGCGGGCGGCGGGACCGTGAATACCTACCAAAGCGGCGCGTTTTGGCACACGCCCACAGGTTGGTTAATCGAGGCTTTGCGGAAATTTGATCCGGATTTGAGCCGCGAGGTTTGGAATCGATACATACGCCATTTAAGGGATGGTGATTTCCGCAAAGGCAAAGACTGCCATGCACCTTGGGAGTGTTTCGGGCTGGAAATGGCAAACGCCCAAAATCCCGTTTATTTGACTTCAGTAAGTTTGCCGCTGGCTGTTGTGCAGGGGATGCGACTTGGCAAATAAGATTATAGGCCGTCTCTAATCGCGGGTGAATTTGTGCAGGTGACCGTACTTATTCCATTCCGTCACAATAATGTTGCCCTGCTTATCCATGGCGGCCCCGTGCGGGGCGTTGCAAATACCAGGCTTAAACTGGTCAACGGGCACATTGTAATTGGCGCGCTGGCTTTCGTTAGGGTTGTCACCGATTTGGGAAACGATCCCGCCTTCTTTATCCAAGACCGTCACCCGGCCGGCTAAGTCTGCAATGATCGCATAGTTCCCACGAAACGAAATGGCTGAGGGCAAACGGAGGTCATTGCGGATGACTTTCACGAAGTTGCCGTCGAGATCCCAATACTCCACGCGATGATTTTTGCGGTTGCAAATGAACAACAGCGGTTTGTCCTGGCGCTGGTCCAACGCGATGCCGTGACAAGTATCGAATTTGCCTTCGTCCGAGCCCGGTCCGCCAAAGGCTTTGACGAATTTCTGATTTTTATCAAATTTAAGCGCAAAATTGGAGCCATAACCATCGACGACATAAACCGAGCCATCAGGCCCGGCCGTGACGGCGCAAGGATTGAAGCCATCCTGATTTTTATAAATGCCCGCCTCTCTTGGATAATGAATGGTCCAGACAATCGTGCCATCGAGGGTGAGCTTGAGGACATCATGATCGGCGGGCCGCGCGCCGTAGATATACTGCACACCATTCTCTTCGCGCAGTTCCAGTCCGTGAATTCGAGTCGGGCCAAAGGAACGAATGAATTTGCCCTCGGGCGAAAACACCAGGATGCCGCGCTCGGTGTCCGTCGTGATGTATATATTGCCCAACTTATCGAAGACCACGCCGCCGTGACACGGGCCAAGGGGTTTGCCGCCGGGGTCTTTCTCGAAGAAATCGGGGACAATGGAATACTTGAATTCCTCGGCGAAAGCCGTGATGGAGACAAAGGCAAAGGCGGCGAGCAGTGTTGGGATGAATTGATTCATGGCAGATATTTCGTCATTCGTGTCTCAGGGCACACCAACCCAATAAGGCTTGGCCGCAAAAATTGCAACGGCGAAGAGAGGCGCGAAGTCCGAAAACCTTCCGACGATGAGCATTCCATGCTAATCTCCCATTGCGATGTTTCGCGTAATTTTCCATTTGGATATGGACGCGTTCTACGCCTCTGTGGAACAGCGGGATGACCCTTCTTTGAAGGGAAAGCCGGTGATTGTTGGCTCGCCACCCACGCAACGTGGCGTCGTTTGCGCGGCTAGTTATGAAGCGCGCAAATTTGGGGTTCACTCCGCCATGCCGAGCGCAACGGCGGGACGGCTTTGTCCCGAGGGGATTTTTGTGCGGCCACGCATGGATTGTTACCGCAGCGAATCGCGACACATCATGCAAATAATGACCGGCCTGGGAGCGACCGTGGAGCAAATGTCCATCGACGAGGCCTATCTGGATTTATCGGTCATCTGTCAAGGTGAAGATATCGATGCCTCGCTTGAGAAATCTCGTCCTATGGCCCAGGCATTGAAGCAGCGCATCAAGGCCGAGCGCCAGTTGACCGCCACCATCGGGAACTCTTCCAACAAGTTGCAGGCCAAGAATGCCAGCGATCATCAGAAGCCGGACGGGTTGACCCTCATCACGGACAAGGAAAAGGTGCAGTTTTTGCGTCCGTTGACGGTGCGGTCTCTTTATGGCATCGGCAAGGTCACCGAACAAACTCTGAGCCGGGCGGGCATCGCGACCATTGGGGATTTGCAGGATTACGCCGGTGATCTGAGGGCACTGGTCGGTTCATTCGGCCCGAAACTTAAACAATTTGCTTTTGGCGAAGACGATCGTCCGCTGGAAATTGGCGACGAAATCAAAAGCATCAGCAATGAAGAAACGTTTCTCAAAGATACCGACGATCGCAAGATTCTCCGCAAATGTTTGCGTGAACAAGCGGCGGATATTTCCCTTCGCCTTAAGCGTCGGCGACTGGGCGCATATACCGTGCAAGTGAAGGTGCGCTATAGCGACTTCACCACGCTCACTCGCCAATTTTCCGTGGAGGAGCCCATCGCGGAGGCGGCGGATATTTACCGCCTGGGTTGTTTCCTCTTGGGCCGGGAAAACCTGGTTTCGCGACCACTGCGGTTGCTGGGATTGGGGGTCAGCAATCTGCGCGAAGAGAGCGGACAGCAGTTGGCTTTTCTCTAAGGGGCGTGGGTGAAGCTTATCAACCGTTCATTTCAAGAAACTGCTGCACCTTTTTCAAAGCACGAGCCAGCCTTCGTTGCTCTTGGATTGTATCATCCTTCAGAAAGCGTCCTTGTTTATTGAGAAGGTCCGCTCTCCAAAATTCCTTAGTCGTCTTTCTAGTGCCATCCTTTGCCTGGATTTTGAAATGAAGGATGATTTTACCGTGTTCATCATGGTGCACGATTGATATCACGTCTTCACAAGACTGTGATGATTTCTGCGGAGGAGGATCATAAACCTCAACTTGGAAGCCAGACGATTGCAAATACTCCTTCGTGTGTTCAAAAGCGAATTCATATCGTGGCTCGCGCGGTTTGTCAGACGAATGATGTTCCAAAATAATCCATTTTTTGCCGTTCAGCGAAGAATCGAGCGTGAAGAGTATTTGTCCATCCGAGTCCTTGTATATGATGGTTCGGGCAATGCGGCCGAATTCAACTGTGAATTTTATTGGCTGTTTCATTACGCATCACGGTGCTTTGAGGATGTAAAAAAGTTCCGCATTGGTGATGGCGATGGCATTTGTAAACGAAAAGTTGCCGTTGGCGTCGAAGCTTCCATTCGTCAATACCGTCCAATTCTTCAAAGGTGTGAACAGATTGCTCGCGATCAGTATACTATAAGTTCCACCCGGGCCGTTGTTGTTTGTCCCGCCTACGATAAACTTTCCGGCGCTCAATGTCACATGCTCGATGTCAGGCCGCGGAGAGGAAAAAGTAAACTTGTCGGCTACCGTCACCGCCGAAGTTCCATAACCGAAGATGGGCGCATTGACATTGTCGTTCGGGCTGTCGCTAATTTCGTCCGTCTCATTCGTGCCCGATTGCACGGTCACATTCATGGTGCCGGTTCCACTTGGCACTGTTAGGGAAACCTCGTTGTCGCTCACCACATTGACCTGGCTCGCCTGAGCACTGCCAAAGAACACCGACAAATTCCCCGCCGCGCCTGAGAAGTTCGTGCCATTAATCGTGAGCGTGCTACCGGGCGAAGCATTCGTCGGGCTAAGGCCGGTCACGATTGGCTTAAGGCTGACGACATCGAAGTTGCTCGCCACCAGCGCCCTTAAATCCAAGACGTCATCCATGTCCCAATTCAGAGTAATGCCGTTGGTGGCGTTCTCCGCTGCCGAGGTGCCGGTCACGAACATGGGGCTGCCGACGTCAGCCAAAATTAGCCCGTATTGTTGCAAGGCTTGGGCGATGATCTGAGCCTGAGGTCCCATCGCGGCGATCAAAGTGTTGACCTGGGCCGTATTTTTCAGGCGCAATCGGGTTCCAAGCGGAATGATGCCGCCTTCACTGACCATGTGGGAAGCCGGGTAAATATACTGTGAGCTGACGTCGCCCTGCGGGAGCGTCATGCGCAGGGCGTGATGGATGGCGCCCTGGCCTCCTTGCGACACAGGCAGGCCCTCGTCGGGACGGGCGAGGCCCGCCAATATCGAAAGTCCCGCCGCGTCCGCCGACGTCTCGCCGAGGACGCGGAAATCGTCGGTATTGAAGTTCCAGACCGTTTCCTGGGCGGCGTGCCAGTTGCCGTCGGTATGAGGAAGTTCATCGCCATTAGTGTCAGGGAATAAATTCGTATCGTCTGGCCGGGACGTCCCGAACAACTCATAGCCGATGTTATTGTCCTCGTCCCAAACAATCAAATGAGAGTCGCCGCGCTGGTTGTCATTGTAGCCTCCGCCATAGGGATTGGGTCCGTTCTGGTAATCGCCCTCGATAACAGCATTGGTTGGAATAGGAACCCCGACGATATCGCTCTCTCCGGGGTAGTTATCGATGATGACATTGATTTTGGCGGTGCTGTTGCCGGGGACTACATTGTAAGGAATGCCATATAAAGGACTGGCGCCGTTCGTTGGACTATCCGTGCCCCAATCGGGATGGAATTTGACCGTGCCGCCGATCCGCGCGATGAAGGTCGCGGAATTTGTCGCCACTGGCGCCTGGCTGATGTTCTGGTTCCAGGGATAATTAGAGGGATAGAGTTGTTGACCCAGTATCGAGGCAAATGCGGGGCAAGTTGGCGTGACTGCGGCGGCGGCCGCCACCGCCATCAATCGCTTCATCTTTCGTGTTGCTCGTCGCATTTTCTGGGTTAAGCCTCAAAAGGCCGATTCAATCCATGACCATTCGCACGCGCGTCAGACCAGCTTCCACCCAAGGCCGGCAAAGTGCAAGGGGCCAACTTGCTTGTAGGATAATTGGGGGATGGAGTGCTCTACGAAACGGAGCCAAGACATGGTTTACACTTTGAGTTTGGTTTTGTCCCGCCTCCGGGCGGGCTTGACAATTGAGTCGCACTGCTTCTAACTGATTTTTCACCACGAAGGCCGCGAAGAGCACGAAGAAAATCGGGAACTTCCCATGTTGAAAAATTTAATTCCGACTTCGTAAACTTCTGATGAAAATCATTTTGCCGTTGCCGCTGCCGGTTGGACTGAAAATATCTTCCCATCTTCCTGTCAACCATGTCCTGTTCCCGTGCCCTGCCCCGAAAGAGGATTGGGCACGGCGGGAGGGATCGTCCAGAATGGCGCGCCGACGTCCTTATCGGCTGAAGGGCCGGAGATATATGGGGACCTCATGCCCGGCAATACTTGAACATCGAAAATTTCCTCCACTCCCGAGCTGAATTCCAGACGGCCGGCGATGCTGCCGGTGCGCAAGTCAACCACCCAAAGACCGCAACTTAGACGATCACGATCCGCCACGATGGGAACTCCTTCCAACGCTGGGCGGGCTTTGGAGAGGCCGACAAAGGCATAGCCGCCGTGAATCGCCAGACCGCGCAAGACGCCTGGCAGCGAGGCCACAGCGGTAACATGGCCGGTCTGAGAATCGGCCAAAGCCAGCTCGCCCTGACCGGAATGGAGAAAAAACAATTGATCGCCAAGCACGCGTGGAGAGTGGGGGGAGGGACAGTTGGCGAGTCAGCAGCCTGCCGGTGGGGACTTCGATAATGCAGCCGCCGTTGTGTTTGACAGCGCGCCAGCCGGAGGAAGTATCTGTTTCCGCCAACGCGGTGACGTAGCGAGGCTGGCCGCCCACGACCGCCAAACCATTGAGGTGGCAGCGGTCTTCCGGGCGCAGGGCGGAGATGAAGGGCGGCTGCCAACGCGGCGCAAAACTATACCTGGGGTCCAAAGCGCACAGGCAGGAGAAAAGAGTATTGACAACCCAGAACTCATCCTTTCCCCGCGCTTTGCTTGCGATCCAGGCCGCTTCGTGTGCCTGAATGTCATCGACGAAATGGGAGGTGCGCGCGAGAAAGCAGGCGTCATGTTGCCCCTTGAGCTTGGCCGCTATATCCGGCGCGTTGCGCAGGAACCACACTTCCTTGCGCGTACAAACGGCGATGGTTCCCGGCTTGACGCCGATGCCCATGGCGCGCTCAAATTGGTTGAAAGTCAGAGTGAGGCGACCCTCCCGCGCGGCGACTACCACCAGATGCCCGGTTTGATAGGTGGAGATGAGAACCGACAGGCCCAATTGCATGAGGAGCGAAGGCAAACTCTCCGAGTGGGAGCAGCGAACATCGCGGTATTCCAGTAAGCTCATGGCTGTCGATTACTTTCTCAATCCTCGGCGGGCTTTGCCAGCACTTGTTCTGGCAACGTTAAAAGAGGAGGCGTTCCGGAGTTCAACGCCCTATCAAACAGTGGGATACTGCCACGGCGCCCGGTAGGTTCGACTTAGAAGTTCCGTCGCCTTGGCGTCGTTCGGAATCTGTTCCGTTGCCCCGTCCCACTGAATGCTGCGTCCCAACTTCCACGAAACCATTCCCAGCAAGGCAAGCACCGAGGCCCGATGGCCGATTTCAATGCCCGCTGCCGGCGCTCGCTTTTGATCGATCGACTCCATGAAATCCGCCCAAAGCAGTTTAATGTTGTGCCCGTCCGGTTCCTCAAGCTGTGAATCTTCATGCACGATCTTGTCTTGATTGTCGGCCGGATAGAAAGTCCACCCATCGCGCCAGCCGATGTGCAGCACCCCTTTGGTGCCATAGAAATAGGCTCCAATCTTGTGCTTTTCCGTATTGTTTTCGCCGAATTGGCGATGCTCCCACGTGCAAGTAACGTCGTCGAATTGGTAAACCGCCGCTTGGTGATCCGGCGCATCGGTCGTCTGTTCCTTTTCATTGCACACCGCTGGGCCGGCTACGGGTCTTCCGCCCGCGCAAAAAATTTGTTGGGGATATTTCCCGCCGTTCCACCATAAGACTTGGTCCAGCCAATGCACACCCCAATCACCCAGCGTTCCGTTCGCATAATCGAGGAAATTGCGCCAGCCGCCCGGATGAATCTTGGTATTAAAGGGCCGGAGCGGCGCGGGACCGCACCAACGATTCCAATCCATCCCTTCGGGCGTTTCGCTGTTCGGGTGGGGGTGTTCCGCACCGCCTCCACTGTCAACAAACAATCGCACCATGCCGACTTTTCCAACCGACCCGGATTTTAGAAATTTCATCCCATTGACGTGATGCGGGCCGACGCGCCGATGCAAACCCACTTGAACCGTCAGTCCGCTATGCTGGGCCGTCTTCAACATCGCCTTGCTCTCATTGACGGTATGCCCGGTCGGTTTTTCAACATAGACATGCGAACCCGATTTCAACGCGTCAATGGTTTGCAGGGCGTGCCAATGATCGGGCGTGGCGATGATGACCACTTCCGGCTTCACCTTATCCAGCATTTCGCGATGGTCGCCAAAAAGTTTTGGCTTTTCACCGCTGGCGTCGTTTACCTCGTCGCCGCCCACTTCCAGAATGGAAGGTGAAACATCGCACAGCGCGACCGCCTGGCAGCGTTGCGACGCCATTGCCTCCCGCAAAACCTTTTTTCCCCACCAGCCGGAGCCAATCAAGGCCGTGCGGAATTTGGCGTCGCGTGGCTGCGCGAGAACATACGGTGCCACGCCGAGCGCCAGCCCTGCGGCCATCGAGTTCAAGAATTGCCGACGCTTCATTTCGTCTTATTTATGCACATCCACGCAAACAATATCTCCTCGCGAATTCCGGCAGTAAACGAAGCCATTCGCCAGGACCGGAGCCGTCCAACATTTACCGCCCATGACCTGCGCCCTCGCGAGAACCTTCGCCTCGGTTGAATTGCACGCAAACACCAGAAGTTCCCCTTTGGAGCTGGTGACAATTAACTTTCCGTCGGCCACGATAACTCCTCCCGTGCCAACGTTCGGATAATTCCATTTCTCCGTTCCAGTACCGTAATCAACGCACTTTAGAGCCGCATCATCCCCCGCATTGCCATCGAGTCCGTAAAGAAAGCCGTCCACCAACACCGCAGAATTTAACTGTGTGGCTAGCACTTTGCTTTTCCAAATGACCTCGGGATCCGGTTGGTCGGTGATCTTGAGCAGCGCGGCGCCCTTGCCGTAACCGGTTGAAATAAAAACGCGATCGCCCTCAGGGATGGGGTCCGAGGCGTTGACTCCATATTGCGTAAGCCATTTCATGCCCCATAGTTCCTTGCCGGTCTGCAAATCGACGGCCACGTAAGATTTCTCTGACCCGAGCAACGCCGCCCACTTGCCATTTTCCCGAACAGGCAACGGCGTGGAATAACCAGCGTCTTTGGTGGCGGATTGCCAGATCGTCTTGCCCGTGGCTTTATCCAGGGCCATTCCGGTTTCGCCCACATTGAGCAGCAGCATGTTTTCATGGACTGTGGGCGAACCGCCAAAGCCCCAGGTCGGCGCGCGCGCGCTGGCGTCCTTGGCCAGATTCCGGTTCCAGACTACTTTACCCGAAGCCGCGTCAAAACAAAAAACATCCCCCCACCGGCTCAAGGTGAAAACACGGTCGCCGTCAATTGTTGGCGTGCCGGTCGTGCCGCCTTCGAAATATTTGTCACCCAATTCAGCCGGGTAAGCATGCTTCCAAATCTCCTTGCCTGTTTTCGCATCGAGGCAAAACACGGTATCGGTCTCATTGGCATTTCCCATGGTCACCGCTCGGCCGTGCGCCACCGAGACCGAGGAAAACCCCAGCCCCACTGACGCTTTCCAAACTATTTTCGGACCTTCAGTCGGCCAATCTGAAGTCCACCCTTTCTCGTCCGAAATCCCATTTTGATCCGGGCCACGCCAATGCGGCCAGTCATTCGCTGACGTCAGCGACGGCGTCAAAATTATCCCGCAGCAAATCGCGGCCATCGGGTGGAGCTGGAGACTACGGAATCCCCTGCGGGCGGAGAAGGAAACGAGGCTAAATTTCATACAAGCTTAGGCCTGATTACATGAAATGCCCCGCAAAGCCGAGCTTTTTTAATGGCCGGAATTATGAAGGCATTAACGCAAAGGCCCAAAGACGCGAAGACGCAAAGGGCAACAAAGATCTGCTCATTTTTGGCTGCCAGGAATTTTATGTGCGCAAATTGTCAGGCTCCGCAGCCATTCAGTCGTTTTAACCCTTGCGTCTCTGCGCCTTTGCGTTAAACTCGAACTGAGCCGGTCTACTTTTTCCCAAAAATGAATTGAGGATGCCGGTGGATCGATAATGTTCACTCTTTTGCCTTCTATCAGATCTACGCAGCCATTCACCGTCATTGGCATTGGATCAATCGGGCAAAACTTTGATGCGGATGTTCTTGAAGCACGCTTTGCTGATGTGGCCTTGCATCGGAGGATGTCCTTGCAGCGCGAAGGTGCCGCGCGGCAGCCAAGTCATCCCTGTTGAAAGCTTATGTTCGGCATCGCTCTCGGGAACTTGGTAATCAAGCATGGTCTTACCATCGAGTTTGACCGTGACCAAACCATTTTGGCAGATAATTTCCTGCGTGTACCAAACATTATCGGTGACCGGCGGAGGCGAAAGCCGAATCACCTTTTGCTTTTCGTTGTCGGGCGGAGTCTCCGGTCCCCAGGTGAGATTGACAATGCCATATAAGCTGCCGGTCCGCCGCCAATCGGAATGGCTGTTATCCACCTGGCATTCAATTCCTTTCTTGGGCCAGTTGCCGTCTTGATACTCGGTGTGGAAGTAGATGCCAGAATTCGCGCCAGGGAAGGTCATCACCTCCACGCGGAGGTCAAAGTTTTTAAAACTATGCCCACCCACATCTCCAACATAAAACAAGTGGGCGGGTTGATGATTGGTCGTGGGACACTCCATGACAATCATGCCGTCATGCACTTGGAAGACTTCGGCGTTCTCGCCGATCTTCCAACCCTCGAGCGATTTTCCGTCAAAAAGATTCACAAAGCCTGATTCTGGCGTTGATGGCTGGGCGGCCAAGGGTCTGTTGCTGAACAGCAAAATTAAAAGGGTGGCGAGGAAGAAAGTGTAGCCAAGTCGATTCATAATGCCGTGGACACTGTCCAATGTGCGGCCAGGATGTCAAGCAGCGATAGTTTATCCCAAAACGCTAACCTCGGCAGGACGGATCAAGCGGCATCAGTCATAATTTGCGTTTTTCTTTGCGGAAATTGGTATGGGTCATGACACGTTCGCGCGCCACTTGCGGAGGCCGGAAATGAGATTTCCGCCAAATAAGGCCGAATTGTTCTTGATTTTTGAGGCAACAGTTGTTTAGATAACACTACCCAGACTCGGTGACAACCACCCGAATCCGGCAAGGAAGTTTTGTTTTTGTGTGAATCACAGCTGTGAGGTTCACAAGACTGTGAATTTCTAGTGAGCAAGAATTAACAACATTGTCGTGATGCGCTCTGATACCGCGCTAATATCGGGCTAATGACCGGATTCCAACGTGTTCTAGACACAGTCGCACGTCATCTGACCGCGTTCAAAGCGTCCGGTGCGCGATTGCTTGGGGTCGCGGCGTTGCTTTGTTTGCCAGTCGTTGCCATAGGCCAGCCCGTCCAAATGCAGCACTTGCAAGGCCATCGGCCTGCTGCCGCCCTTGACTTGAAGCCTGTAGGAAGACTGGAACCCGACCGAGAACTAAAGCTCACCATAGGGTTGCCGTTGCGGAACAAGGAAGGGCTGACCAACCTGTTGCAGCGTATTTATGACCCGGCCAGTCCTGATTACCACCAGTATTTAAATCCCGCCCAATTTGTCGATTCTTTCGGGCCTTCCAAAGAGGATTATCAAGCGGTTACGTCCTTCGCGGTCGCCCACGGGCTGGGCATCAGCGCGACTCATCCCAACCGTACATTGCTCGATGTCACCGGCAGTGTGGCAAATATCGAAAAGGCGTTCCACGTCGTGCTGCGGACATACGAACACCCTTTGGAGAAGCGGATCTTTTACGCGTCGGACATTGAACCTGCGCTGGACTTGTCGGCGCCAATTTTGCACGTGGGTGGTTTAGACGATTTTCTGCAACCGCATCCGATGAGTTTAACCAAAACACGCCTGGACGAAGGGGACGGGCTTGTTGTCGCCACCGGCTCAGGGCCTTCTGGCACTTTCATTGGCAATGATTTTCGCGCCGCCTATGCGCCAGGTTTACCTCTGACCGGCGCCGGACAGACAATCGCGTTGTTGGAATTCGATGGCTATTACCCCAGCGATATCTCCGCGTATGCCAGCATAGCGGGAATAACGGCCGTGCCGCTGACCAACGTTTACCTGGACGGATTCGACGGCAGTCCTGGCAACAACAACACCGAAGTGGCCCTGGACATTGAGATGGCTAATTGCGTGGCGCCGGGATTGGCGCTGGCTATTGTTTATGAAGGCGAGCACGCGGACGACATTTTGAACCGAATGGCAGCCGACGATCTTGCCAGCCAGATAAGTTCCTCCTGGAGTTATCCAATCGATGCCGCAACGGAGCAAATTTTCCAGCAGTTTGCGGCCCAGGGGCAATCTTTTTTCAATGCCTCTGGAGACAGTGATGCCTGGACTGGGATCATCGCAACCCCATGCGACGATCCCAATCTTACCAGCGTGGGAGGCACAACCTTGACCACCGGCGAACCTGGAGGCGCATGGGTATCGGAAAGGGTTTGGAATTGGGGTGAGGAATACGGGCCTAGATACAATGGCGAAGGCAGCGGCGGCGGAATCAGCACCGCCTATTTAATTCCGTCCTGGCAAACAAACGTTAGCATGTCCCTCAACCATGGTTCCACGAGCTATCGCAACATCCCCGATGTAGCGCTTACGGCGGACAATATTTTTGTGGTGGCGGAGAACGGCGAGTATCTTAACGTGGGCGGCACGAGTTGCGCGGTGGCTTTGTGGGCGAGTTTTGTCGCTTTGGCGAACGAGCAGGCCGTGAATAAGGGACTCCCGCCGGTGGGCTTTATCAACCCAGCCCTGTACGCCCTGGGGCTTGGTTCCAATTACGACAGTTGTTTTCACGATATCACCAACGGTGATAATACCTGGAGCCGAAGCGAGACTCTTTTTTATGCGGTGCCCGGCTACGATCTCTGCACGGGCTGGGGAACTCCCACCGGCAGCAATCTCGTCAACCTCCTGGCCCCGCCGGACGCTTTGGAAATATCGCCTTTGGCGGGTTGGTCTTCGAGTGGCGGTGTGGGCGGCCCGATGACGCCGGCTTCTCAGAATTTCACCTTGACAAACGCGTGGCGCACGAACATTACCTGGACGGCCAGCGCCTCCGTCCCTTGGCTGAGCCTTTCGCTCACGAATGGAATTTTAACCCCGGCTGGGCCTGCCGCAACTGTCACCGTCAGTTTAAATGCTCAGGCCAACAGTTTGCCTTCCGGAACTTATACGGCCACGGTTCGGTTCACGAATAAAACGGATCACGTTGTTCAAAGCCGCGATCTTTCTCTGGCGGTCATTGATCCGCCGCAAATAACAGTTCAACCGGTTAGTGTTTCGAATATTGCAGGTTCGACGGCGATTTTTACGTCGGAAGTTGCTCATGCCTTGCTGCTGAGCTGCCGGTGGCAGTATAATGGGACTTACATAACGAATGGGGGAAGGATTTCTGCTTCGCAAAGGATCCTGCCCAGTGCCAGCGGTCTCAACGGCCCCATCGTCAGTACCCTGACGATCAACGACCTCGCTGTTAGCGACGCAGGAACTTACACCTTTGTTGCCAGCAACATAGCCGGATTGGTTTATAGTTCGAATGCAATCCTGACCATTCCTTCCTCCAAGCCCGTCATCAGCCAGCAGCCGGTTAGCCAGACCGCGCTCTTAGGCGCAACGGCGCAGTTCGGAGTGACAGTGGAAGGATCGTTGCCGTTTACCTACCAATGGCAGCAAGACGGTATGAACTTGGTTGACGGCAATGGTATTTCAGGGAGCGCGGCCTCGGCTTTGACCCTCCAAAATGTCTCCTCGGCCAATATAGGAACTTATAGCGTCATTATTGGCAACGCCATCGGCCAGACCATCAGCGTTGGAGCGGAGTTGGCGGTGGAAGTGGCTGGGTCAACCGGGTCAATAGTGCAGAACGGTGGTTTTGAGACCGGCAGTTTTTCCTCTTGGAGTGAATCGGGCAATTTTAGCAATTGTTTGGTTGGCACTAGTCCTTATGCTGTTTACGCCGGTAACTACGGTGCGTTGATGGGACCGCCGGGCGCGCTCGGTTATCTCTCGCAATCATTACCGACTGTCGCTGGACAGGTTTACTCGCTCTCGTTTTGGGTGGATAGCCCGGACGGCCTCATGACCAACGAATTTCTCGTAAAATGGAACGGAGGCGTGATTTTTGATCAAACAAATCTTGAAGCCATTGGGTGGACAAATTGCCAGTTCTTTGTTGCCGCCACAGGAACCAATACCGTGCTGGAATTCGGGTTTCGCGACGATGAAAGTGTCTTTGGTTTGGATAATGTCCAAGTCATACCGCTGTTGAGCGCTGATGGTCCTCCCATCATTGCTCTGCAACCTTCCAATCAGGTGACAGTCCAGGCTGGCGTGGCGAGCTTCAGCGTTCTTTCTTCCGGGCAATTGCCGTTGAGCTACCAATGGCAATACGATGGCACCAACATTGATGGCGCTACCAATACGACGCTATCCTTGTCCGACCTAAGCAGTAACCAAACGGGTTACTATGACGTCGTCGTTTCCAACGCGCAGGGTTCGACGACCAGTTATGGGGCACTGCTGACGGTTTTGCCGGGCAGCTCGGACACCATCACTTTTGATGATTTGCCTGGCGCGGAAATGCCCGTGGAAACGGGTTACCACAATCTGGCTTGGAACAATTTCTATTATTTGGATGCCTTGGATACTGGAGAATCCAATGGCTATGCGGCTGGCGTGGAGTCGGTCCCCAAGATCGCATTTAATAGCGGCGGTGGGGCCGCGAGCATAAGTGCCAAAGCTCCGTTCGGGTTTCTCTCCGCATATTTGACGGCCGCGTGGAACGATGAATTGCAGCTCGAGGTTCAAGGTTACAATGGCACCAACTTAAGCTACGATAATTTCTATCATCTAAGCGCGACGACACCGACGCTTATTGAGTTTAACTATGTGGGAGTCACCTCTGTGCAGTTTATATCTTCTGACGGCATTCCGCATCCGGGTTACCAAGGCATTGGCACGCAATTCGTCATGGACAATGTAACCGTCATACCGAGTGCTTTGCCTGTCCCACTGCCGACACCGACGTCGATGCTGTATTCGTTCGGTGGTCCTGACGGAGGATTTCCTTCCGCCGCCCTGGAGCTCGGTGTTGACGGCAATCTCTATGGAACCACAGAATATGGCGGAGCGAATGGCTACGGCACCGTTTTCAGAATGACGACCAACGGCTCGCTCGTCACTTTGGTCTCATTCAATGGCTCGAATGGCGCCTATCCCTATGGCTCCCTGGCGTTGGGAACCGACGGGAATTTTTACGGCACAACCATAGACGGCGGAACGAATGACAACGGGACGGTTTTTAGCGTGACGACCAATGGCAGCCTAACCACTTTGGCTTCTTTCAACTACGAATTAACCGGTGGCTATCCATCCAATGCGCTGGTCCAGGGGACGGACGGCAATTTTTATGGAACGACCGCAATCGGTGGGGCCTACAATGATGGAGCTGTATTCAAGGTGACAACCAATGGGACGCTAACGACCCTGGCCTTTTTTGATTCCACCAATGGCTCGAACCCGGGAGCGGGCCTGATACAAGGCACCGACGGTAACTTCTATGGCACAACAGAACGGGGTGGAATAGGCGTGAATCAAGGCACAGTCTTTCGAATCACTACTGATGGCACGCTGACTTCTTTGACTACGTTTAACTATCTTGTCGGCGGTTTGCCTTTCGGAGGCTTAGTGCAGGGTACCGACGGAAATTTCTACGGCACCACGGTCATTGGTGGAACGAATGATTACGGCACTGTGTTCAAAATAACTCCCAGCGGCTCCATTTCCACTGTTGCATCGTTCAATTACGGGGTTAGCGGCGCTTATCCTTATGCCACGCTTATTTTGGGGGCCGATGGAAATTTTTATGGGACGACGTCTTCCGGGGGTATGTACGGTGACGGAACACTGTTTGAAATGACCACCAACGGTACGCTGACCGGACTTTATTCCTTTCAAGGCGCCAGCGGTTTCAACACCCATGCTGGTTTAGTGCAGGGCGCTGACAGGAATTTCTACGGAACGACTCCTTATGGCGGCGCAGGGTTCAACGGCAGCGCCAACAGTGGTGACGGCGTTGTTTTTCGACTTGGGCCGATTTCCACATCGTCACCGCCTGCGATTGTCACGCAACCAGCCAGCCAACTCGTGCCCGCCAGCGGGGCGGCCGTCTTTAGCGTCACAGCCAGCGGCACTCCGCCCCTGTCTTATGCCTGGCAACTTAATGGCAGCCCGATTGCCGGCGCCACACAGGCAAGCTACACCAATCAGGATGCTCTTCTTAGTGATTCCGGCAGTCAGTTGAGTTGCGTGATCAGCAATGCTTACGGTTCGGCGACATCTGCGAATGCTTCCTTGTCGGTGTTTCCTATCTCAGGCCCATTGTTTTCTTTCGATGGTGCCGATGGCGCCTGGTCGCTTTCCGCACTGGTCCAAGGACCGGATGGAAGTTTTTATGGCACGACGGAATACGGGGGATCCAACAATACTGGAACGATTTTCCGAATGACAACCAATGGCGCGCTTTCGAGTTTGGCCTCCTTCGATTTTTATGCAGCGGGAGGCAATCCTTGGGCCGGAATGACATTTGGATCTGACGGCAATCTGTATGGCACGGCAACCTATGGAGGAACGCACGAGTTGGGCACGGTTTACAAAATCACCACCAACGGCATACTCACGACGTTGGTTTCATTTGATGGGAATAACGGTTCCTATCCCTATGACGCTCTGACGTTGGGGGCCGACGGAAATTTCTACGGTACCACCTATTCTGGCGGGACATATGGGCAAGGCACGGTTTTTTCCATATCCACGAACGGCACACTTTCCACGCTAGCTTCAGTGACTGGATATCCATTCGCCGGATTGCTGCAAGGTGCGGACGCTGATTTTTACGGAACTACGATCGAGGGTGGAATTCACAGCGAAGGTTCGATCTTCAAGATTACGACCAATGGCACAGCGACCACCTTGTTCTCCTTCAGTGGCACTAACGGCTCTTATCCTTACGCGGGTTTGACCATGGGAAGCGATGGCAACTTTTATGGAGCCACCTACTACGGTGGAACGTACGGCATGGGCGAAATTTTCAAGATGCCGCCGGGCGGCACACCGGACGTCCTTTTCTCTTTTGACGTGACCAATGGCCAATATCCTTTGGGAGGCCTTGTTCAGGGGACTGATGGGAATTTATATGGGACAACAACCCAGGGCGGAACGAACGGCATAGGCACGATCTTCAGCATAACGACCAACGGTGGCCTGAACTCCCTTTTCTCGTTCCAAGGCGTTTACGGAGCCTTTCCCGGAGCTGCTTTGGTGCAGGGCAACGACGGCAGTTTTTACGGCGCAACCAGCTACGGCGGCTTGGGCTTTGACGGCTTTCTCGAGAGCGGGAATGGCACGGTTTTCCGCCTTGAAGGCGCATTTACAAAGGCGCCTTTGATTGTAGTCCAACCCATGAGCCAGTTTGATATAGTGGGCGCCAATGTCACCTTAACCGTGTCTGTTACCGGGGTCGGTCCTTTCACCTACCAATGGCAATTCGACGGCTCCAACTACCTGGACGCGGTGACCACCGGCATTATCACGACTGTGGCTGGCG
>Ga0302325_10012195_pt1 | contig 18467 bp, 15 predicted proteins | sample Palsa_T0_2_FD_201948 | JGI IMG/M metagenome (GOLD analysis project Ga0302325, IMG submission 201948) | Peat permafrost microbial communities from Stordalen Mire near Abisko, Sweden - Palsa_T0_2 | ecosystem: Environmental > Terrestrial > Soil > Palsa > Peat permafrost | place: Sweden: Abisko...
TCCAGCGCATCCAATCAAATATGTGTCTCATATTCTCGTGCCACCCGCGGGTAGAGTGGAAGCAATCGTCACCGGCCCCGGTGGTGAAGCTCAAACCTCATTGCGCACTCTTTGCTTCAATACAGGCCGCGATGGAGATCCCAATCCCGCAATGGTCCTCGCGGACTTGATAAACAGTGCAGGGCCACAGCCCAGACGCCACGCAGCTTACCTCAATGCCCCGCCACCGGCTTCCAAGCCGCTGCCGCCGGAGATCATTGCGCAGGTAGAGAGTAGCGGTCCGGACTTCGTTGTTCATTTTACTGAAGACAAGAAAGGCTTCTACATCAACGGTAGAAAATACAGCCCGTCGGACCCGCCGATGACGACCGTGTCGATCGGGGCCTTTCATCACTGGCAGGTGACCAATGAGACGTTTGAGGTCCATCCCTTTCATATCCATCAGGTCCACTTTCTCATCTACGCCGAGAACGGAGTTCGGCTCAAAAGCCCGCAATGGCTGGATACGGTCAATGTACCTGTTCAGGGAAATGTCGATCTGATGATGGACTTTACCGATCCGATTATCCGAGGCGTTTCGCTCTTCCACTGCCATCTGCTGAGCCATGAAGACAAAGGCATGATGGCCAAAATACTATTCAAGTGAAGGATCAAAGAACTCGGCGCAGAGACGACCAGCAACGTGCGGCATCCAAACAGGAAAGCGGCTCAAAGGAACGCACCGGGAGGAACACTTCACCCATCATGAAAGCTCCCTCCACTATCGGTCCCTTGCATGCAACGGGTAGCTCCATGTTGCAGACTGCTGTTGAAAAGGTCACGGGACAAACGTCGCACAAGGTAGAGGATAGCCTCGCAATCGAAGAGCCTCTCGAAATTCAACTCACCTATGGCACAGCCATCGCCCGGCAGACTCGTTCCATCTCCGTGACAATGCGTACTCCGGGCAATGACTTCGATCTCGCAGCCGGCTTTCTTATGACTGAGGGAGTGATCCAGGATACAAACGACGTGCAGCAGATTACGTACGCAGGAGACTCTTTCAACGAGGGTGCGGAGTCTCCTCATTCCATGGATGCGCTCATGGTCGGCTCCAGGCAGAACACTGTCCGGGTGGATCTGGCAGCGAACGTAGCCGTGAATGTTGGGAGTCTGCAACGTAACTTCTACACAACGTCAAGCTGCGGCATATGTGGCAAAGCATCTCTCCTGGCTTTGCGCACAGTCTGCCCGCCGCGTGCTGCAAATCATTTCAGAATGGATGCGCAGCTCCTCTATCGTCTTCCCGAACGCTTGCGGGCGTCTCAGGGAGTGTTCGATCGGACAGGCGGATTGCATGGAGCCGGGCTCTTCGACTCCGAGGGTAATCTGTTGGCGCTTCGCGAAGATGTCGGTCGCCACAACGCCGTGGATAAGCTCATTGGCTCCGAGTTCCTTGCCGACCGGACGCCTTTGCGGAATCGTTTGCTTTTACTCTCCGGACGAGCCAGCTTCGAGTTGTTGCAGAAAGCCTTGATGGGTGGGCTTCCCATGGTCGCGGCTGTTGGAGCTCCATCGAGCCTTGCGGTTCAGATCGCCAAGGAATTCGATATCACCCTAGTAGGGTTCCTGCGCGAGGACCGCTTCAATATCTATCACGGCCATGAACGCATCGCCGGATATACATCGATTTGAATGGGAGTTGGGAGATGAAGCTGCGAATCAAAGGAAATACTTTGCGGGTTAGGGTATCGCGCTCAGAAGTTGCAAGACTTCTGGCGGGCGACCGCCTGGAAGAAACGATTCATTTCTCGCCTGTGCCCGTCGCAAAGTTCACCTATGCCTTACACCAGGAGCAGTCATTGAGCCGGCCGGCCGTTCAATACACTGAGAACAGAGTGGCGATTCTCCTCCCTGCCGAAGAGGCGAAAGTTTGGGGCACCACAGATCAGGTTGGAATTGCCGAGAATATAAGTTTGGGGAACCTGGGGTCGCTCGGGCTTCTCGTCGAGAAGGACTTTGCCTGCCTCGATCGAAGCGACGAAGAGAACGAAGACGCCTACCCAAATCCAAGCACCGGCGCCACATGTTAGGTTTGGTCAAAGCTTCTCTTTCGCGTATTGCGCCGGACAGAACTCAGCAGATCGGAAGCATCGCTCCCTTTCTGCTGAGAACCTCCTCCTTCTTCCCGGCCAGAGCCTACACCGCTGCCTTCCGTGCACTCACCTCGTCCAGCTTCTGAATCGACCCCGCGTCCAGCTTCAGCTTGGCCGCTTCAACCAGATCGATCAATTGCTTCTCGTTCGTCGCGCTGGCGATCGGCGACGTAATTCCAGGCTGTGCAAGCAGCCAGGCCAGCGCCACGCGTCCGGGAGTAGATCCGTGGTCATGTGCCACCTCATCCAGCGCCGTAATCACCGCAAATCCCCAGTCATTCAGGTACTTTTGCACCGTCGCTCGCCGGCTTTGACTGGGGTGCGCGCACAGCGGACGTTATGGCGGTACTATGGCCGGAACGCTGCAAGGCAATAGTTTCCGTTGGCGGCTATCTGATCAGCAGCCCGGAAGGCAACCAGGCGCCGTGGCCACCCGAGCCCGCGTTCCTGTTTTGGTACCAGTACTATTTCGCTACGCCAGTCGGCAAGGCCGGCTATGCGAAATACCTCGACCAGTTCAATAAGTTCATCTGGCACCAGGCTTCGCCGAAGTGGAGCTTCGACGATGCCACGTACAACCGCACAGCAGCTTCCTTCAACAATCCGGACCATGTTGACATCGTGATGCACGATTATCGCTGGCGGCTCGGCCTGGCGGATGGTGAGCGGAAATATGACGACCTCGAAAAGCGGCTGGCCGCGCTTCCTGTCGTCACCGTGCCGACCATTACCATGGAGGGCGACTCCAACGGAGCAATCCACGCGCCCAGCACCGCCTATCGCAACAAGTTCTCCGGCAAATATGACTACCGGCTCATCACCGGCGGCGTCGGCCACAACCTGCCACAGGAGGCTCCGCAGCCGTTTGCCCAAGCCGTGATTGACGTCGATGGTTACTGAGTTGAGTGAATCCGCAGTTTCACTTTCTGACTGGAAGTTCAGATTTCGCGCGATTACCCCGCGACCCCGCCGAGGTAGAGGCAAAAATGCGCGGGGCAATCCCGACATGCGATACTTCCCATGGATTGGAACCTTCGTGGATCGAGATTGACGGAATGGATGCCCCCAACGAGCTAAACCAAGTCGTTCTTCCTCAAACTGTGGTCGCTCCGCTCACACGCGCGGCGATTTTTCTGGTTGTCTGCATTCGCCAGGACCCCGATCCCTATGCGCTTCTGCGGTCGTTCTGCGCGGATCTTTCCGGGCTCATCCGCGCCGTCGAGTTTCGGGACATTGAGGCGGGTCTTACATGCATCGTTGGATTCGGGTCCGATGCCTGGGACAAGCTCTTTGGATCGCCGCGGCCCGCCGAGCTTCACCCGTTTCGGGAGATTCGGTCCGGCGGCCGCCACGCAGTTTCCACCCCCGGCGACATCCTGTTCCACATTCGAGCCAAACGCATGGACCTCTGTTTTGAGCTGGCGACGCAGATCATGGACAGCATCGGCGATGCAGTTTCGATTGCCGACGAGGTTCACGGTTTCCGGTATTTTGACGATCGCGATGTCATCGGCTTCGTCGATGGAACGGAAAACCCGCGAGGAGAGGCCGCTCGTGAGGCTGCAGTCATCGGCGACGAAGATCCGGCCTTTGCGGGGGGCAGCTATGTCATCGTGCAAAAGTACCTGCACAACATGCATGCGTGGAATCTTCTCTCCACGGAGGCACAGGAGCACATCATTGGCCGCAGGAAACTCTCAGACATCGAGCTGAGCGATGCCGAGAAGCCGGCGTCGGCGCATAACGCGCTGACAGTGATTGAGGAGAACGGAAAAGAAGTCAAGATTCTCAGAGACAACATGCCTTTCGGCCGGCCGGGCCACGGCGAGTTCGGGACCTACTTCATCGGTTACAGCCGCACTCCGCGGATCACGGAGACGATGCTTCAGAATATGTTCGTCGGTCGTCCCCCCGGCAATTATGACCGGCTGCTGGATTTCAGCCGCGCAGTCACCGGCGGCTTGTTTTTCGTGCCGTCAGCGACGTTCCTGGACAACATCAGCGGAGAAGCGCCGGGCTCAAAGGAAGCCGTTGTGCCGCAGACATCTGATCCGCCGTCTGTCTCGTCCGCGGATGATACTTCACTCAAGATAGGATCACTTAAAGGAGAGAAAAATGAATAACCTCCATCGGGAACTGGCGCCAGTCTCCGACGCTGCATGGTCGCAGATCGAGGAAGAGACGACGAGGACGTTGAAGCGGTATCTGGCCGGACGACGGGTTGTTGACGTTCCCTCGCCGGGAGGAATTGCTCTGCCCGGAGTTGCCACCGGCCACCTGCGCTCGATCACTCCTCCCGCAGACGACATCATCGCAAGCCAGCGGGAGGTCAAGCCGCTTGTCGAACTGCGCGTGCCTTTTGAACTTTCCCGTCAGGCAATCGATGACGTGGAGCGTGGGTCGGATGACTCCGATTGGCAGCCTGCGAAAGACGCCGCGATGAAACTTGCCTTCGCCGAAGACCGGGCCATCTTCAACGGGTACAGCGAAGCGGATATTCAGGGGATTCGGGAAGGCACCAGCAATCCAATCGTTCCGCTCCCTGCGGATGTTCGTGATTATCCTGATGCGGTGGCCCAGGCATTGAGCCAATTACGCCTTGTAGGTGTAAATGGGCCCTACTCGGTTTTGCTCGGAGCCGATGAGTATACGGCGCTCGCCGAGACCCGCGATCACGGATATCCCGTCCTCGAGCATGTCAAGCGCATCGTTGACGGCAACCTGGTCTGGGCGCCGGCGATCGAAGGTGCATTCGTTCTAACCACGCGAGGTGGCGACTTCGAACTCAACATCGGGCAGGATGTTTCGATCGGCTACCTCAGCCATACCGATGCTCTCGTTCGGCTCTACCTCCAGGAAACATTCGCTTTCCGTGTCCTGACCAGCGAAGCCGCGGTCGCGTTGTCCCGGCCACAGAAATCCTCGTAGGGTTTGATAATCATTCCGCCGGAGTCCCCAAGGCTCCGCGATTGGCGATGCGTGCCTTCAGGTTTCTATGAGTTACAAACCACATTGGATCTGTCACGCAAAGGTGTCGCGGGTTCAAATGTGGAGTTGACTCAACAGAGGGGTACACCCCAAAACGCTGTGCCCACTTTTGCGGCAGAGTGGCACTGCGGAGCGCTGGGCCGACACTTGCCGCTGGGATCTCCTCAATCATGTGATCGTTCCCAACGAACAGCTTCTGAAGCGCCTCCCCGAGTTCGAGAGTCGTGCCTGTTTTCCACGCAGGACTGCATTTTGGCGATGCACAATTCCCAGATTCCTGCAGGCGGAGAACCGAACAATTCCGGATACCGGCAACCTCTTATGTTGATTCGGGTGGGCCATGCCTCACTTCATCAAAAGCCATGAAGAGAACGGCAACGAGTGCCAGCACCATGCCCGCGGAATTGTATCGGCTCGGGATCTCGTGATAGATGAGCAATGAAACGACGATCGTGACCATTGGAAACAGGCCATTGATCATGGGGACGACGACGATCGCCTTTCCAAGTCGAACGGCATAGACGAACAGCAGGCAACCGACCGCGTTGAGAGATTGAATGACGAACGTGAGTACAAACCCTGTGGTGGAACCGGCGTGAAAGCCTGGGCCCATTGCCAGCGCCAGCGGACTCAATGCGAGCCCCGTTGCTGTCATGTACACGAAAAGCTCTTCGGAGCCGATTGAACCGGCTGACGATTTCATGAAGTAGGCCTGCAGGCCCCACATGAGGAAGATTGCGATTGCGCCGATTAGCCAGAGACTGCCATGCACTGGGCTGCTGGTTGGCGATTGCAGCGATACCAGAAGAATGGCGGGTAGGGACAGCAGAATCCCGGATAATGCAAGGGGATACGTTCGTTCTCGCAGGATGGTCCAGGAGAGCACAATAGTGACTGCGGGCGACAGGCAGACGATGGGAAAAATAAGGTAAGCCGGACCCAGTTGCAGCACCCGGAAGAGCATCAGTTGCCCTGCGGCGCCGGAGAAGCCCACCGCACAACCATAGAAAAACGACCGCCGAGTCAAATTGATCTTCCACTTGATCTTGCGCATGGCAATCGCGGTAACGGGAAGCATGGTCAACGACCACACGACGTAACCGAGGGTGGGCGGAAAGGCCGGGTTCAGCCATTTCTCTGGAATTTCAGTCAGAGCTCCCCACAGCCCCCATAGCACGGGTACGGCGATCGAGAGCAGAAGCCACTTTGGCAATCTCATCAGCCTTTGGTCTCCTTCGTTGAGGATTGCGGCGCCGCCTGGATCAGCCCGCCCTCATGTTCAACGATGTAAGAACACAATCGGAAAGAGTCGGGGTCTTCGCCGCGGAGGATCGCCAACTTCTCAGCAGCAATCTGGATGGGAATAATCTCAATCAGGAACTGCCATTGAGACGGAATGGCAGGCAGGCGCAAGACGCAGTCGGCAGAGCCTTCCTCCAGCCGCTGGCCGATCAGCAGGACACGGGCGCCCAGGCGCCGGAGATCGCGGGCCAGGTCGAGATCCTGACAGCGCATGCGATCCGCATCGATCCAGATACCAGCGCGAAATCCATCTCGGACGATCTCCTGAGGGCCGTGGCGAAATCCCCCTGCGGTGAGTGCGGTGGCCGGTTTCTTGGATGCTTCTTCCCAAAGCAGTCGCGCCTCGTGGCAACTGGCGAGCCCTGCGCCGCGGGCCAGGAAATAAGTCGCGCCACTGTCATCGCCCAGCCAACCAGACTGCACGATGGTTTTGCGCCACTCGGGAATGGCAGCCGCCGTGCCCACGAGGGCTTGCAACAGTTCATCGTGCAGCGATCGCGCCAACTGACCGGTGGCTTCACAGGCCAGCAACGCGCCCGCCATCGCAATTGCGCTGTAAGTGGACACCGAGACCGCATGATCGAAGTCGGTGCTGGTGTTCAAGACAATTTGAGATCCTTGCGCAAGTGGACTATCGGCTTGGTTGGTGATTGCAATGATGGTCGCCGACCGGGAGCGGCATTTCTCCACGAGCTGAACAATCTCCGTGCTCTTGCCGCTGCGCGAAAGCAGAACAACGGTGGCGCCGTGCGGCACCTGGGCGCAGTGAAGCAGTTCTGAAGCATCCACCAGCAACGCCGGGCACCCGCACGCGAGCAGTTGCGCTTGCATTGCCATACCGGCGTGCCAACTCGCCCCAATACCAGCAATCACAATCGGCGAGGGCTCGCGTAATACCGCCGCCGCAGCTTCCAGGGAGGGCTTGCCAGGGCCAAACATGTGCGACAACGATCGAGCGAGCTGCATGGGCTGCTTGCAAATGTCCATAAAAAGCATGGTCTCAGCGGCCTTCCCAGCAGATGCATGCGCCGGCAAACATGATCCGGCTTCAGTGGTGTTGTCCATCCGTTACCTCATTCTTTCTCAGATCGATTGAGCGCCTTGAATCCCATTACAGGGGAGTTGGTCCTCTGGTCCATTGGCTTACTGATACCTGAGGAGCCAGGCTTGAGCCGCGCCAAGAAGTCCAACATCCGGTCCCAGTGAAGCGAGCGTGATTTGCGTTCTTGCGGAGGGGATTTGTGTGCAGATTTCGCGAATGACTGTGCGGGCACTATCCATGAACAGCGAACTACTCTTCATAACGCCACCGCCCAGGGCAATCTTATCTGGGGCAAAAAGGGTAATGAGATTGGCCAGTCCCAGACCGATGTAATAGCCCTCCCGTTGCATGCACTGGAGAGCGAGCGGGTCACCTCGACTTGCATTCGCGCAAATTTCAGAGGCGTTGGCGAACTGCTTTTGTGGTTGCTGATCGTGCATCCATGAAACCATCGCGGGACCGCTGGCCAGTATCTCCCAGCATCCGCGCGCACCGCAATAGCATTGGCGGCCCGAGGCATCGAGCACCTGGTGGCCTATCTCCGGATGTGCGCCGTCCACCCCGCGATAGAGTCGCCCGTCGAAAATCATGCCGCCGCCAATGCCCGTACTGATGGTCACGTACATGAAGTTGCCTTTGGTGGCATCCGATCCCCAGCGCGCTTCTCCAAGCGCTGCTGCGTCGGCGTCGTTTTCCACCGCAACCGTGAGACCAAACTCCGATTCCAGTTCACCGACGAGGTTTCCGCCTTGCCATCCAGGAAGTGTTCCAACATCCCCAATTACTCCGGAAAACGGGTTGAGCGGTCCTGGACACCCTACGCCAATGCCATCAAGCAGGAGGCCGGAATCCGACAAGTTGCGCAGCATCGAGGCAATGCGCGTCATTGCGTGCTGAAAGCCCTTCTCAGGACAGGTGGGACATTCGTGTTGTTTTAAAAGCTTGCCATCTTCCCGGACCGCGCCGACAGCGATCTTTGTTCCACCAATATCGACAGAACCGATTGTTTTCATGTCAATTTCCTAACACAGAACGGCCAGCCTCGAAATGTCGATGAACATGAACTTGAGCGCGCAACTGCGTGCATGTGGCTCGGCCAAGTTGTAGCGCGTGAGAGAGAGTATCGCAAAAGGGAATGGCTATGTTCCCATAATTCGTCCTTCAGGTAACTTGCCAGCGTAGCGGTATGCCGGGTGTGCTTTTACCGCTGAAACGAATTCCTCGCCCAGTGAACCTCGGGGCCGTCGTGACACCGTCGACGTTGATTTGCCGGAATCGCGTGATTTCTGCTTGGGGGATGATTATCTCAATGTTCCAAAGTCCCGCGGCCGCAGGCGAGTACCATCCTGAGTATCCGCCGGGAAATCTCTTGAAACCAAGTAACGGTGAAGAAAACTCGTACTCAGGCAAAGGGAGATCCGGGCGGAAGTTGATTCCGCTTTCGTGAAACTCGAGACCCAGCAGCTTGGCGGCAGAGTAAAGAGGCCACCCATGCGGATGCATATTCAGAACCGGAAAATCCGGTGGGGTCCAACCGGGATTCTTCGATAGCACAGAGTTGTAAGCATCTGGGCCGCTCCAGATGCCAAACCACATGTCGGGATAAACCGCGGCGTGACGCGCGAGGGAATTCTTTTTCCACTCGTCCCACGCCATGGATCCATTCACCAGGGCCAAAGCCCAAACCAGCGTTCCACTGATGGCAGCGAAGATTCCTCCATTCGTCCCCACACCTGGTTCGTCCTTCATTGTCGGATCCGGCTGGCTTTGTAGAAGCGCACCTGTTGGAGAAGGCCTGCGATTCAGTTCGTCGATTGTTGCAACCAAGGTGTGGACCTGCTCTTGAGTGGCACTGCCGCCAACAATCGCCCATGGCTGCGGCTCCAGCCACAACTGTTTTTCACCCGCCCAACCCAACTCTTCGCCGAGCCACGCACGGCGAAACCATCGTCCCGTCCATTGCTTCCGCACAGCCTGGCGTTGGGCCTCAGCCGTGGCGCGGGCCGCGTTGGCAGGCTCAGGGCGGCCGGTGAAATCGAGCATCCGCCCGTAGTAGTCAAGCACATAGCCGGCCATCGCAGCATTGAGGACGCTTTCGCCGTGCTGGGATACTTCGGAGACCTGTGCCGGCGCAAGACGGTTCACCACGATACTGTCGTTCCAGTCTCCATTGAAGAGACGCATCAAACCGTGCTTTCCAACCCCAATATCCGTTGTTATCCGCGTGTAGGCGCGCGCCAGAAGCTCACGGACAGTCTGATCATTTGGATGTGAATCGCGGCTTGGATAGGCAGGAACTCGCTCATCGAGAAATGCCTGGTCGCGCGTTGCCAGAACGTATTCACTCGCCACCCAAAGCAGCCACAACTCCAGATCGCTGGGCCGATAGCGGCACGGCATCGGAACGCCGTTTCCTACGATGCCATAGGGAAGCGAGCCATCCGGTTGAATCTCCTTGAGTGTGTAACGAATAATCTCCCGCACAACCTGTGGATCGGTGAAGATGAATGGCAGGGCATGTTGCAGCGGATCGCGTACAGCTCCCTGAAGGCCGGCGAGATACTGATAACCCTGGCCCTGGGAAAGGATGTGCTCTTGGAAAAAGCTGTCGTATGTAAGGCCACTGCGGAGGTAATAGCTGCTCCAAGCGGTTTCTCTTTCCGCCCAGGGCTCGGAATTTGTTCGGAAGAGGAGACTGCTTCCTTTCCACTTGGAATTGGAACGCGACCAAAGAGATGGCGCGTCTGCCGCATATTTGGCCACCAGGTCGTCGAAAGAAAATCCCCCCGGCAAATACCCATAGAGGAAGTACATCGTTCGGCTTTCGCCAGGTTTCAGAGCAAGGTGGCGCTCAAGAAAAAATGCGCTCTCCGGACCACTCGAACTGAGATCGTTGTCCAAGTCTTCAGACATCCCAAAAGGATGTTGAATTCCGCCCTTGAAAAACTTCGTCGCGTTGGTTTGAAACGCATCGGCCGGGGCGTCCAGAGAGACAAGAAACGTGGACGGAGGATGGATGTCTTCCATGCTGGCACCCGGCGCCAGTGGAGGAACCGGGCCACCGTAGAACCCGGTTGGGTCAGCTTTCAGTGCGGCCTGGACTCTCTGCCACTCTGCTTCCTCTTCCGGTGCACGGCCAGGAAATGTTTGAGTCTCGATTAATCCCGCGCCGTCCTTCGCCACTCGAAATTGATGCACAAAGCGACCGCTGAAATCGCGGCGAAGCCGGGGAGCTACTGTCGCCGTGCCCATAAAAGCCATTTCCATCAATGCGCGATACGAGAATTGATAATTGTGGCAGCCCCAATATTCCACCCATCTGGGGCTCAATGCGCGATTGGATTGGTTCGTAATGGTTACCTGTGAAATCAACACCGGGTCGTCCCCAAAGGGAGCGAAAATTACTTGGTCAATTTCATATGGGCGCCCGGTTACCCGCTTCCTCAGATATCCTATGCCCATGATCCTGTCGAAGGCCTCAGCCGTACCGGAGTAATAGGTGCTGAGCATCGTGTTCTCGTCGGCGAGGAAGCCGATACCAGCGCCATAGCGATCATTTTCGGGACAATAGTCGTTCAGGAATTTCGGACTGCCTTCATCCTGCCGGACCTGGACATATCCGTAATTGGAAACAGCGGCCACCAGACGGTTGTTCCCAACCTGATGTGTGTGATCGGTAGCAGAGCGCCACGCCTTATCCACCGCCGAAACTGCTTTGGGGTCAGTGATCTGATTGCACGTGTACTGGTAGGCTGGCATCCCATATGGATCACTTATCCATTTTCCAAAATAGCCCGATCCGTAAGCGTTCGCTGGATTTTCTTGGGATTGGGGGACCGCCGGCAGTGGTGTGCGAGTCGCAGACCCTGGGTCGCACTTTGACGAGACGAGACCGCTGCACAGACCCAGTCCTGCCAACTCAAGGAATTCGCGCCGCTCCATTCTCTACCCCTTTCTCCGTATTGCGAGGAAATACAAATCAGCTTTCACGGCATAACCTGGACAGTTCACACGCGGGATTTTCCACAGCAAAGCACGCATTCCGAAGTTCCGTTATTGTGCATCGCTCAACGACGGCGGCGCATCGCTTGCAGCCGCGCCCCACGCCCGATTGGGCTCGGAGCCAAGCGTGAAATGCAAGGTGCCGCCGTCGGCAATCGAATGGAACGAGATCCAATTCTTCTGGTGCGGCTGACCATTGAGCCGCGCGCTCTGGATGTAGGGTGAATTGGCCGCGGCCCCGTCAGCTTCGATGGAGAAGGTTTTGCCTGCATATGGCTGCTGCAGATGGATGACAACCTTAGGGAAAGTCGGGCCCACGAGTTCGTAAGCGAGGCTCGCCGGGTCGACGCTGTAGATGCCCATCATGCTCAGGACTGCCCAGGAGGACATTGCGCCGCAATCGTCGTTGCCGGGAATACCGTCTGGCGCGTCGAAGTAATTTTCCCGGAGCACACGGCGAACGACGCGCTGCGACTCCCAGGGCTCGCCTGAAAAGTTGAAGACGAAGGGCGCCTGGAGGTCGGTTTCGTTGTATGGGTTATAGTACTGCGCGTACCAGCCCGGCTCAGGATAGTTGAAAAACTCAGTCATTCGCTTATTGAACAGATCGCGACCGGTGGCTTTGACAAGCCATGCAAGGTCAGCCGGAGCGAACGACTGATAGTCCCAGCCAGAACCTTCGACGAATCCATGCTCATAGCGCGCGGGAGTGAAGTCCGGCACCCACGTTCCGTCTGCGTTGCGTGGGCGGAAAAAGCGGTCTTCAGGATCGAAAACGTTGCGGTAGTAGAGCGCGCGATCGTAGAGCATTTTGGCCTCGCCGGTCTTTCCCAGTGCCTTCGCGAGACGGTAGAGCGACGCATAGGCGATGGCGTCCTCCTGGGTTTCGGAGACCGAGCCGTAATCGATTTTGTCGTCCGGCACGTAATGGACTTGATTGATCCAGTCGATGCTCTTCTCGCCGATGTATGGACGGTCGGGCGGCGGCGCCTGCGTAGCGTCTTTGAGCATGCCCTCCCAGGCCGTATCGATATCGAAGCCGTGCAGCCCGTCGAGCCAAGCCGTTGCAATCGCGATGCTGAGTGGGCTGCCGGCCATGTCATTGGTATAGAGATTGATCTGCGGCCAGCGATCGATCCAGCCCCCCTGCCGATACATCAGCACGATGGATTGAGCCATGTCTTCCATGCGCCGCGGCTCAATCATCGCCAGCAACGGGAGTTCACTGCGGTAGACATCCCATCCGGAGAAATTTGCATAGATATGGTGACCGGCACTCACGGTATGAATCTGACTGTCGAATCCCAGGTAACGTCCGTCAGCATCCTCGAAGACGATGGGCATCAGCAGACTGTGATAGAGGGCGGTGTAAAACACTCGGCGGTCTGCGGCCGTTCCGCCTTGGATGTCAATGACGCTCAGCTCCTTGTTCCACGCTGCTTCCGCTTCATTGCGAATTGTGGAGAAGTCTTTTGCTTCCGCCTCCGCTTGCAAATTTCTTTCGGCGCCGGCCGCGTCCACGTACGAGATGCCAATTTTCGCAGTGATGGTTTGTTCGCGCGGCTCGGCTGCCCAACTGGCGTAGGCTCCGACCCACTCCTGATGACCGGTCTGCGCAGCTTCACGGCTGCCTTCGACTACCTTTCCCGAGCCATCGTAGTTGTCGCCCGTCCACGTGCCGAAGGAAGAAAACGGCCGGCTGAAGGTCATCACGAAGTAGACCTTGTACGTTGGCTTCATGTTACAGAAGGCGTGGTTTTCAACGTATCCCTCGATGCGCCGGTCGCCTACGACACGCACCGAAGCTGCGGCGGTGCTGTTCAGCGTGTGGCTGATGGGGAGAAGAATATTGGCTGGCTTGCCGCCGGGAAACGTGAAGCGCGCGACGCCGGTATGCGCGGTGGCGCTCAGCTCGGCATTGATGCCCCACTGCAGCAGTTGCACCTGGTAGTAACCGGGCGCAGCGGTTTCTCTTTTGTGCGAGTAAGGTGATTGAAAATCCGAGTCCTGTGTGAGGATCGGTCCCGTCGTTGGCGTGAAAAACACGTCGCCTTGATTCGCGCAACCCGGACCGCTCATGTGGGTCATGCTGAATCCTTTGATTCTTGTATGAATGTATTCATAGCCAAATCCATGGTTTTCAGTATCCGGGCTGAGCTGCACCATCCCGAAAGGAGTCACGGCCCCGGGAAAGAGGTAGATGCCATCGTCTGGGTCAGCCCCGGTGCCGATCATCGGATTGACACTCGCCGCCGGACCTGACTCGTGCGAGGATTGCGGACGCGCATTGCATACCGCTAGAGCGAAAAGCAGGGCTACGCAAGTGCCGCGCGTGAAGGCCGACCTGCCAACGGCACCCCCATGTACAGGGCATTTCGAACTCGGCTTCAGAGGTTCTTTCATAATTCCGACGTTTCTCCTTGCCCAACACACACATTCCGAAAAGTGCTGAATGAGGGCTGTGGTTCGGACTCAGGCCAACCAGCTACGCTTGAATCTCACTGAGCTGAACCCACCTTTTTTCATGGGCCGATTTGATTGCTGCGAAACAAACGCGCGTGGCGAGCACCGCGGCGTCCACCCCGCACACTTCCGGCCCAATGCCGAGAATCTGGTCAACAAAGCGTTCCAGCGCATGAGCGTGGCCCTTGTCCGGTTCTGCCGTGAACTGAAGCAGGGGATCGTTGTGGGCAATGGCCTCTTCGCACGCAGCGCGCTTTTTGGCAAGCCAACCCGAGACGCCGCCCTCCGTGCCGATCTGTGGGTGACGGTCCTGCACCATCGGATAGGGAGTCTTTGCTGCGATGCCTTCGATTCCCGCTGTGCGAACTTCCAGCATGTGATCCACGGCAAGATACGCGCCGTTGCCCATGAACTCATACAGCTCCTTGCAGTAGCCCATGGTTCCATTGCTTGCGATGACGATGGTGGCCAAAGCTCCGCTTCGATAACGGATGATGACGGCCACATTCAGCATCCCGGTCTCGACTGCTATCACTTCGATGGGGTCATCAGCAAGAAACCAGTTGCATATATCGGTGAAGTGGGTCATTTCAAACAGCATCGGCCCGTGGGGCGCATGGGACTTGTCAAACACCCAGCTTTTCCAGGAATACCAATCGTCGTTGGTTCGCACGGAGACGGATGGAACTCCATCCTCAGGCAACGCCGGAAGATTATCGCCTTCGCGGCGCCAGCGCCATGGGCAAGGCGCGGGATTGGTCATGTGCCGCCGAAAGATCCGCTGCGCGTCGAGCATTGCAGGACTGGCGCGCCGGTTGTGGCCTACGCAGAATGGAATGTGGCTGGCCTGGACCACTTGCTGGATCTCATCCATCTCTTCGAGGCTCATGGCGAGCGGCTTTTCAACGTATACGGGTTTGTTGGCCTTTGCCGCCAATGCGATCACCGGAAGACGAAGCTTCTCAGTTGTCGCGAGGCAGATGACGTCAACTTCAGGATCTTCGATGGCGCCCTGGAAGTCCTTGCGGATGTGTTTCGCGCCAAAGACATCGCGGCACTCGGCCAGGACGCCGTCATCCAGATCGACGCAGGTGTGGAGCGTCATTCTGGGAGATTTGACGATATTAGGGATGTGCTGGGAACGGGCGACAGAGCCGCAGCCAATCACGGCAAAGCGAAGAGGCGCGGTTCCGTAGTTCGGGCTCATACCGGCTCCTTAGGAACGTCCGGGGATGCTTCGTGAGATGTACGCTGATGGCGGCTTGGATCGTTCTGAGCGAAATATTCCCGTCGAGAGACGAGGCCGAATTCCTGCATCACTTCATCCACTGAGAGATTTGCCGAGCGCGATTCCAGCGTGAACAAGCAGTTGGGTTGATTGAAACGAATGCGCACATCGCGGCCATAGTGGCGCTCGACGTCGATCACCTTCTGCTGGTTAAAATCTGCGAACAGCGTCACCGCATCGAAGTTGACCGTGGCCATCAGCACAGGTGAGCCGAAGCCCGAGCGGAGCGTCTCCGATCGAAAACCACCGGCCGCCAGCTCCGCGCCATCCCGGTCGAGGATGCGGCTCCACGGGGAGTAGGCGAGGACAAACGGTACGCCATAGATCAGTGCGCAGTACTCCAGCATCGAGCCGGCCGGAGTAAGGCTCGGGATCACGAAGAGGTCAGCCCCGGACTCGATCTGAGGATTGAATACGATGTGAGGGTAATAAATGTCGAAGCAAATCGCACCACCGATCCTGAGACCTTCCCACAGGATCGGGCTGGAACTTCCCGCTTCGACTCCAGAGGCTTTTTCGCCTGGAGCAGGGACGCGCTTCTGATAATAGCCCAGCGATGCTCCATCTTTCGAAAGGACATAGAAGCGATTGGCCAGGACACTGTTATCGCGCACCAGGAGAGGAAGGACGAGCGAGACCTTGGACCGCGCGGCAGCTTCGCAAAGGATTGCTGTTGCTTTCCGCCAGTCGTCAAGGGCGTATTCGTCGAGCGGAGCGCTGGCGTTCTTCCTGTGGAGGAGGTTAATTGTTTCTGGCAGCACGGCGAGATGCGCCCCTTGAGCCGCCACGAATTCGATCCACCGGGCAGCTTCGCAGAGGGTCTCCTGGAGATTAGAGAAACCTCCCTCGCTTAGAGCGACGGTTGCGATCGTTTTCTCGTTCACGGCGCCTCACTTCCGGAATCGGACCTCGCCATCAAGGCCAACCTTAGAGACATTCGGGGCTTCGGGAAGAGCGAAATACGGCGAGCTTGTATTCACTTCAAGAAACCAGCTACGACAGCCATTCGTCAAGATGTTCGGCCACAAAGTCGTCGTCATTCAAAAGCGGGTACGCGGAGTAGACGCGATCGATCTCCTCCAACTGCCCCGCGGAGAGTTCTTCTCCCGGATCCAAACACCAGCGGCCGGCGAGCAAACCCTGTCTCCGCAGAACTTCATTGATTCCGGGGATGCAGCCTTGAAACTGATGTTTAGCGTCGAAGATGGCTGCATTTGCATCGGTTATCTCTGCGCCCCTGGCGAGGACGGTGTCAAGTCGCCCGCGGTTCTGTTTTGCATCATGGACAGTTTGCAGCAGCTCCACCGCGCGGCTCGTCCAAACTGCCCACTGTCCCAGCAGTCCGCCCACAAAGTGCGCGGTGCGATCTCCAAAGCGAAACTCGGTGAGCAGGTCGGCGACGATGTTGTCGTCGTTGCCTGTGTAAAGAGCAATTTCAGAGCTGCGTCCACTGTGGGCAACCGCACGCAGCACTTCCATCGTCTGATATCTGTCGAAAGACGCGACCTTGATGGCTACAACAGACTCGATCTCAACGAAGCTTTCCCAGAAGTCGGCATTGAGAGGACGTCCGCCTACGGCTGGCTGGAGATAAAAGCCAATCAGCGGAATCGTTTCTCCGACGGCGCGGCAGTGCTCGATGAGTGCACCGTTGGAAGCCTCGGAGAGCGCGGCGAGGCTGAGCAATCCGGCATCGTAGCCCAGCCGGCTGAGCGTGGCAGCTTCCTGGCAGGCTTGTTGGGTATCGCCACAGATGCCGCCAATCTTGGCCAGGACTTTCCCCGTGCGTTTCTCGAACGAGCGCACTTCTTCCAGAGCAAGTTCGAGCACGGGTTCGATCAGGCCAACCTTACTGTCGCGGATGGAAAACTGTGTGGTATGAACCCCCACTGCAACGCCGCCGCTTCCGGCATCGCAGTAGTAGCGCGTCAGTGCGCGCTGCCGTCTTTCGTCGAGCTTGAGATCCTCAGTCAGGGCCAGGGGGTGGGCCGGGATGACAAGCCCTTGTTTGAGAAGTGCGCGAAACTGTTCGGTGCGGTCGGACATCAGAACTTTCCATCCGTAACCTGAAATTTCGTTGCCTTGTTCAGACTTGCGCCGCCCGATTCCACCCAGGTGGCGACGGCCTCCATCAGCTCTTCAGCCGAAACCTCAGGATAGCCAAGCGCGGCATGGCAAGCTCCTGCGTTGTTCAACAGTGCAAGCCCTTTTGACTCCCCTGCCACCAACAGTTCGCGCTGGAAGCGGCGGGCAAAGAACTCCGCCGCGCGTCGTACCGGAATGGTCTCCGGCCCGGTTACATTGAGGATGCGCGCAGGAGACTCACACAGTTCCAGAGAACGCATCGCGTAGGAGTTCGCATCTCCCTGCCACAAGACATTTACGACGGGGACCGAGAGGTCAACGGGCTTGCCCTCGCGAACACGCCGCGCAATGTCGACCAGAACCCCATAGCGCAGGTCGATGGCGTAGTTCAGACGGAAGATGAGGCATGGCGTGTTGAACTTCCTGGAGTAAAACTGAAAGATCCGTTCCCGGCCCAGGCAGGATTGCGCGTACTCCCCAACCGGCGCTGGATCATCCAGCTCGTCACAGCCACCTTGTTCCGGGGAGACGAAGCGATAAACGTTGCCCGTGGAAAACGCGACGATGCGCGATGCACGAAAGTGCTGCGCCACCTGCATCGGGATCACCGTATTCATGGCCCAGGTGACTTCCGGGTCCCCAGCCGAACCAAACTTGCGCCCGGCGAGAAAAAGGACGTTCTCGGCGAGTGGCAGCCGGTTAACGCTGTCCGGATCGAGGAGGTCGCAGGCGATGGTCTCCACGCCTGATTCAGTCAGTTCGCGTTCTGCGTCTGGGGACTGAAATCTCGATACGGCAATGACCCGTGACTTCCGGTCAGCGCTGCGGAGTGCGCGGATGAGCCTCTGCGCCAGCGAGGGGCCGATCTTTCCCCCGGCGCCAAGAATCATGGTGTCTCCGCGGAGTCGGCGAGCAAATGCAACATCTGCTTCATTTGGCTGCGTCAACAGGCTATTCAGTTGCCGATCAGAGTCGATTCGGATCATGGAAAAAAGGAAAAGCTGCCTTATTTGTTGTTGAGAACCGAGGTTCCCAGTTAGGCGTTATCTTCGCGATTTTTGGTCGCCAGTTTCGAAATGCGAAAACTTGGTTTGAATTACGGATCAAGGATATGTCCTTGTTCAGGTCCTGTCAAGCCTGATTGCACAGGCGCTGGGCTTAA
>Ga0302325_10012197_pt1 | contig 18467 bp, 21 predicted proteins | sample Palsa_T0_2_FD_201948 | JGI IMG/M metagenome (GOLD analysis project Ga0302325, IMG submission 201948) | Peat permafrost microbial communities from Stordalen Mire near Abisko, Sweden - Palsa_T0_2 | ecosystem: Environmental > Terrestrial > Soil > Palsa > Peat permafrost | place: Sweden: Abisko...
GAATTCGTTTTCCGCAATTGCGGCTCGGCACGACAGCACGCTCGCCGTCGTCGCACCCGGCATTGCCGACGCTTTGTTTATGACGGCGATGGGGCTCGTCGCCGCTATCCCCGCCGTGGTTTTCTATAACAAGTTCGTCGACGATATCGGCCGTTACACTGGCCGGCTGGAGGCGTTCTCGGACGAATTCTCTGCGATCCTGTCGCGGCAGCTCGACGAAAAGGCGAAGTGATGGCTGCCGTATTGCGCCGATCCCAACGTGGCGGCCGCCTTCGGCGCAGGCAACGCATGGCGGAGATCAACGTCACACCCTTCGTCGACGTAATGCTGGTGCTGCTCATCGTCTTCATGGTAACGGCGCCGCTCCTGACCGTCGGCGTGCCGGTCGATCTGCCGAAGACGCACGCGCAGGCGTTGGGTCAGGATCGCGAGCCGCTTTCGGTAACGGTGCGCCGTGACGGTCACATTTATTTGCAGAACACGCCCGTTGCCGAAGACGATCTGGTTGCGAAACTGACGGCCATTGCCGGCAATGGCTACGACCAGCGGATTTTCGTGCGTGGCGACAAATCCGTCGATTACGGACGCGTCATGGAGATCATGGCGCTGATCAGTGCTGCGGGGTTCACCCATATCGGGCTCGTGACAGATGCCGTCAAGCCGAAGCACGACCAGGATTAGAATATCGCTCTCAAGCGGCGCGGGTGGCAGAAACTCGCCATTCGGGCTGATGGGCGCGATCCTGCTGCATGCGGCCGTGGTGGCGGCGACGCTTTTCACGTGGGAACATCGCGTCGACATCGCGCAGGAAAGCCCGCCGGTCGTTCCCGTCGATCTCGTGACGATCGCGCGAGAGACCAATATCGCCCCCGAGACGAGGGTCGAACCGCAGATCAAGCCGGAGGAATTGCCGGTCGCGCAGGTGCAGCCGGAGCAGTTTGCGCCGCCTCCCCCGATTCCGGAGGAGAGGACCGAGCCCTCGCCCGATCAGGCACCGTCACAGCCGGTGATCAAGACGCCGCCGCCGCCGGCCATTCCGAGGGCCAAGCCGCAACCGGACGCAAAGAAGAACAAATTCGACGTCGACAACGTTCTCGCAATGCTGGACAGGACCGTGCCGCAGACGGCGCAGCAAAACGGAAAGGTTTCGGCGCGCAGCCACAAAGGCTTCGGCGCGCAGAATGCGATGACGATGGATTTGGCGGACCTGCTGAAAAACCAGATCGAGCAAAAACAATGTTGGGATCGTGCCTCGTTTTCAGGGGCGCCGCATCCGGAACAACTGGTCGTCTATATCGATCTCGCGCTCAACCCGGACGGAAGCGTCGCAAGGCCGCCACAATTGACTGCGCAGACTGGGGCAGCCGCCGCGAGCAATCCGTTTTTCAGGGCCGCAGCAGATGCGGCGCTTCGCGCCATTTACGTGTGCGCGCCCTTCAAGCTTCCCGCCGATCGCTATGCGGAATGGCGTGACAGCACAATCGAGTTCGATCCACGTGATTCCGTGGATCAGTGACGAGCAGAGAGGAATGCGAATGCAGAGACTGGCGAAAGTTGCGGGTGTTTTTGTCGCGCTGTTTGTCGCGTGGAGCGTGCCCGCCGTTGCGGCCCTGCAGGTCGACATCAATCAGGGCAACATCCAGCCGATTCCGATCGCCATCCCCGATTTCAATGGGCAGGCCGCCGGTCAGAACATTGCGGGCGTGGTGCGCGCCGATCTCGACCGCTCGGGCCTCTTCAAGCCGCTCGATCCCAAATCCTTCATCGATCAGATCAAGAACATCAACGCGCCGCCCAATTTCGCCAATTGGCGCGTGATCAATGCGCAGGCCCTCGTCAGCGGCCAGGTGACGAACGAGCCGGACGGACGGCTGCGTGTCGATTATCGCCTGTGGGACGTCTACGGCGAATCGCAGATGTTGGGCCTGCAATACACCACGACGCCCGAGAACTGGCGCCGCATCGCGCATCTGATTTCCGACGCCATCTATCAGCGCATCACCGGCGAGAAGGGCTATTTCGACACCCGAATAGTTTTCATTTCGGAGAGCGGACCGGCCCTCAACCGCAAGAAGCGGCTGGCGGTGATGGATGAAGACGGCGCCAACCCGATTTTCCTCACCCGTGGCGACTATCTCGTGCTGACGCCCCGTTTCAACCCGACGGCGCAGACCATCGCCTATATGTCATACATCGCCGGCAAGCCGCGCGTTTACCTTTTCGATCTCGAGAGCGGCCGCCAGCAGATGCTTGGCGATTTTCCCAACATGACGTTCTCGCCACGCTTTTCGCCGGACGGCAACAAGATCGTCATGTCGCTGGAAGAGGGCGGCGTCACCGACATCTATGTGATGGATCTGCGCAGCCGCGCCGTTTCGCGACTGACAAACGATCACTCCATCGACACCTCGCCGACCTACTCTCCGGACGGACGGCAGATCGCCTTCGAATCCGATCGCGGTGGTTCGCAACAGATCTATGTGATGAACGCCGACGGCTCGGTCTCGCACCGGATCAGCTTCGGCGCGGGCGGAAACAGCACGCCTGTCTGGAGCCCGCGCGGAGATCTGATCGCATTTACCAATCACAATGGTGGAAATTTCGAAGGCTTCCATCTCGGCATCATGCGTCCCGACGGCTCGGGCGAGCGCATCCTCACGGACGGTTGGGACGACGAAGGCCCGACCTGGGCGCCGAATGGGCGCGTCCTGATGTTCTCGCGCACGCTCAGGGGCGGGCGCGGTTCGGAGATCTGGTCGGTCGATGTGACCGGGCGCAATGAGAGACGCGTTCTGACGCCGGGGGATGCATCAGACCCCGCCTGGTCGCCGCTCATTCAGTAGGCCTTCAGACGGGCGCAATTTTTCGTCCATGAAGCAGGTTTCATGCATCTTTTGATCCCGATACACGTTAAAGTAGCGTTGTGCGCATCGTCCTCGGCGGCCTACCGCGCACGTCCGGGCCGTGGCTCTCTGGAGTGGGTTTGCTATGATGAAATTTAATTCGGGCGCAGCGCTGTCGGCCGTCGCGGCGGTTGTCCTTCTGGCCGCTTGCACCACCAAGCCGCAGGCCCAGGCAGAGACGCCTCCGGGTCCCATGACGACCCAATCGCAAAGCACGCAATCGACGATCATTCCCGGAAGCGCGGAAGATCTGCGCGTGAATGTCGGCGACACCGTCCATTTCGCCTACAACAGATCCGACATCCAGGACGAAGACAGAGGCACGCTGCAGCGGCAGGCGTCGTGGCTTCAGCGCTATCCGCAGATTCGGGTGACCGTCCAGGGCAATTGCGACGAACGCGGCACGCGCGAGTACAACCTCGCGCTCGGTGCGCGGCGCGCCAATTCGGTCAAGGAATACCTCGTAAGCCTCGGCGTGTCCTCGGGACGTGTCGATACGATCTCCTACGGCAAGGAAAAGCCCATCTGCACGGAATCCGACGAAAGCTGCTGGGCGCAAAACCGGCGTGGCGTCACCGTGATATCCTCGGGCGGCGCGTCGTCCTGAACCGGGCACTGCACACATATGCAAGGGGCGCCTTCGGGCGCCCCTTTTGTTTTGGTTCGAGGCTCGCGTTCCGCGAGCACCTCACCATGACGGCCATGGCGCGTTCCATCGTCGCACGTCATCCTGAGGTGCGAACGCCCCGAAGGATACCGACGAGCCTCATTTTCGGCTAAGTGTTGGGCGGACATGCGCCGGACCACCATACGGGCAATGACGATGACGATAGGCAAACGGACGATGGACAAACGTCCCGGGATCGCGTTCTTCGCGTCCCTTTTCTTGGGGCTTTTCTTCGCTGCCACGCTCGCGCGGGCGGCCGACACCTCCGATGTTTCCGCGAGGCTGGCTTCCGACCAGAGCCGGATCGACGCGCTCCAGCGCGACTTGGTACGGGATCAATCGCGCGCGGGCAGCACGCAGGTGGCGGATCTTTTCGGACCCTCCGACGAAGAGAAAGCGGCCGCCGCAGCCGCGGCGCAACACGAACAGGCACAGGATTCGAACATCGCCACGCTCAATCAGCGCGCCGGTGATATTGAAGATTCAATTCGCAGACTCACGGGGCAGATCGAAGTCCTCAATCATCGCCTCGATGAAGTGGACCAGCACATCGAGCGCGTTCGGAAAGAATTCCAGTACAAGCTCTGCACGCTCTCCGCGCAGCAATTGGGTGCGGCGCCTGGTGCACCCGGTGCAATTCCGTGCAACGGCGACGCGATGGCCCCCGCGGTCACGATGGCGCCGGGCCCGGCGGACGATGCGCCCCCGACCGGCGTCACCCATCTCGCGCCGCCACCGGGGGTTCTGGGCACGCTTCCGCAGAATGCACTCAGCCCGCCGCCCGAGCCGCAACCGGCCGCGCAGCCAAGCGCGTCGCCTCAGGACGCCATGCCCCTCAACCAGACGGCAAGCCTCGATACGCATGCCCAGTTCGATTCGGCGATGAACCTGCTCGCCAGATCGCAATATGACGAAGCGCGCGGTGCGTTCCGCACCTTCGCCGACACCTACCCGAAAGACCCGCAGGCAGCCCAGGCCCTCTATTGGGTCGGCGATATCGCTTATGTGCAGAAAGATTATCCCTCCGCCGCGCGTGCCTTCGCCGAAGAGCTGAAGAAATATCCCACCGGATTGCGGGCGCCGGAGAGCATGTTGAAGCTCGGCCAATCGCTCATCGCGATGAACCAGAAGGAGCAGGGCTGCATGGCGCTCCACGCGCTGCCCGGCAAATATCCCACAGCCTCGAAGACTGTGCTCGCGGAAGCCGATGCCTTGCGAAAATCCGGTGGCTGCAAGCACTGAGGCCGGCAAGGCGTTGACGGCGGAGCAATTCGCCGCGGCGATGGCGCATTGTCTCGCACGGGGGGCACCCTGGCCCGGGGCTGTCGCCGTCTCGGGCGGCGGCGATTCCAAGGCGCTCATGGTCCTCCTGGCCGAATGGTCCGCTGCTGCCGGGCAGCCCCCTCCCGTCATTCTCACCGTCGATCACGGGCTTGGGCCGGACTCCGCGCGCGTCGCGCGCGGGGTGCTGAAGGACGCCCGGTGCCTCGGCCTGAAAGCATGCAAGCTCGTTTGGGAGGGCCCCAAGCCCGATGCCGATATCGAAGCCGCGGCGCGGTCGGCCCGCTATGGCCTGATGGGGGCGTGGTGTGTCGCCCATCGCGTCAACGCGCTCTACGTGGCCCACACGCTGGAAGACCAGGCCGAAACCTTCCTGTTGCGCCTGGTGCGCGGGAGCGGCCTCGACGGGCTGGCCGCGATGCGCCTTCGCGCGCCCTTTCCGCTTGCCGGCTTCGATCGGCTTTGCCTCGTTCGTCCGCTCCTCGCCACAGGCCGCGAAAGCCTGCGCGCCATGCTCCTCCACAGGGGCGAAAGCTGGGTCGAAGACCCGATGAATTCCGATCCGCGCTTTGCCCGCGTCCGGGTGCGGCTGGCGTGGCCTGCTCTTGAAGGATTAGGGCTTACCGCCGGGCGCGTCGCGGCCGCGGCACACCATCTGGAACGTGCCCGCGCCGCCCTCGAGGACTCAACCGCGGAATTCCTCGACGCGGCGTGCCGGATCAAGGACGATCGAATCGTGCTCGATGGCGCGCGTCTCGCAGAGGCGGCGCCGGAAATCGCCCTGCGCGGCCTCGCCCACATCCTGTTGCGCGTGTCGGGAGAGGCCTATCGTCCCCGTTTCGAGCGCCTGGAACGCCTCTATCTCGCCATTCGCGATGACACACTCAAAGCGGCACGCACCCTGCATGGTTGCCGGATCGGACGGGCGCCCAAATCCGACGCCGTTTTCGGACCCCGCTCGCTTCTCGTGACTCGGGAATCGGCACGGCGGCCCAACCGGCGGGGATTTGCAGCCCGCGGCGAAATTTCTTAACGTTTTGATGGCTGGCAACGCGCTATGAAGCTTCCTATCTGTTACGATAGGACCGTGGCGCCTGCCCGGCGCCCCAGGAAAGGTCGGCCGTGAACAATCTCCGTAATCTGATTCTGTGGATCATCATCGCGCTCCTGCTGGTGGCCCTGTTCAACATGTTCCAGGGCACGAGCTCGCATCCGAGCGCGCGGGCCCTGAGCTACACGGAATTCACGCAGGACGTTCAGGACGGCCAGGTCAAATCGGTCCTCCTGCAGGGCGATCAAATTCACGGACAGTTGAACAATCAGCAGGAACAGGCATTCACGACCTACGCGCCCGCCAATGACCCCGAACTCATCCCGTTGATGAAGTCGAAGAAGGTCAACATCACCGTCCAGCCCTCCGATGACGGCGTGCCGTCGCTGATGGGCATCTTCATCAACTGGTTTCCCATGCTGCTCTTGATCGCGGTGTGGGTTTTCTTCCTCAGGCAGATGCAGTCGGGCGGCGGCAAGGCCATGGGCTTCGGCAAGAGCCGCGCGAAATTGCTGACCGAGCGCACGGGCCGCGTCACCTTCGAAGATGTCGCCGGCGTCGACGAAGCCAAGGAAGAAGTTAAGGAGATCGTCGAATTCCTCCGCGATCCGCAGAAATTTCAGCGTCTGGGCGGCCGCATTCCCAAAGGCGTACTCTTGGTCGGCCCGCCGGGCACCGGCAAAACCCTGCTCGCGCGCGCCATTGCGGGCGAAGCCAATGTGCCGTTCTTCACGATCTCCGGTTCCGATTTCGTCGAAATGTTCGTGGGCGTCGGCGCCAGCCGTGTGCGCGACATGTTCGAGCAGGCGAAAAAGAACGCGCCCTGCATCGTCTTCATCGATGAAATCGACGCCGTCGGACGCCATCGCGGCGCCGGCCTCGGCGGCGGCAACGACGAACGCGAACAGACGCTCAACCAGCTCCTCGTGGAGATGGACGGGTTCGAAGCCAATGAAGGCGTGATCCTGATTGCGGCGACCAACCGTCCCGACGTGCTCGACCCCGCGCTTCTGCGCCCGGGCCGTTTCGACCGCGAAGTGGTCGTGCCAAATCCCGATCTGGGCGGCCGCGACAAAATCCTGCGCGTGCATCTTCGCAAGGTGCCGCTGGCGACCGACGTCGATCCGCGCATCATCGCACGCGGCACGCCGGGCTTCTCGGGCGCCGATCTTGCCAACCTCGTCAACGAAGCGGCGCTGCTGGCGGCCCGCCGCGGCAAGCGCGTCGTCACCATGGCCGAACTCGAAGACGCAAAAGACAAGGTCATGATGGGCGCCGAGCGCCGCTCGCTCGCCATGACGGACGACGAACGTCGCAACACCGCCTATCACGAAGGCGGACATGCGCTCGTGGCCCTGACCGTGGAAGGCTCCGATCCGATCCACAAGGCGACCATCATTCCGCGCGGTCGCGCGCTCGGCATGGTGATGCGTCTGCCCGAACAGGATCAGCTTTCCATCACGCGGCAGAAGATGCTGGCCGATATCTGCGTCGCTTTCGGCGGGCGCATCGCGGAAGAACTGATCTTCGGTTACGACAAGGTCACGACCGGCGCGATTTCCGACATCAAGCAGGCAACCCGCATGGCGCGCGCCATGGTCACCCGCTACGGCTTCTCCGACGAACTGGGGCCGATCGAATTCGGCGAGAACCAGGAAGAAGTCTTCCTCGGCCATTCGGTGGCGCGCACGCAGAACGTGTCGGAAGCAACCGCACAGAAGATCGACCAGGAAATCCGCAGCATCATCGACAATTGCTATCAGCGGGCCAAGCAGATCCTCAGCACCCGCACCGACGATCTGCATACGATCGCCAAAGGGTTGCTCGAATACGAAACGCTGACCGGCGACGAGCTCGTGGCGCTGCTCAAGGGCATTCCGCCCGTCAGGGCGCCATACGAAGAGCCCGAGCCGCAACGGGGCTCAGGACCAAGCGTGCCGGCTGCCGGCCGCCCTCGCGGGCCCGGAATCCTGCCGGAGCCGCAACCGGGTCGGTGAGACTCATGGGCATGATAGTCCTTTGCGAAAATTGACGTGTTCGCGCTCAACTTCGCCTCGAGTCGGCTTGCGAGCCTTCGTACTCAGTCGATCGGCGAAACGATCTCCGCAATCTGGCGCACGATCGTCATTTGGGCGGCGGCGCTAGCATTCAGTGTAGCTTCGTTATCGACATCCGCCGCACTCGGAGAAATAAGCCCTTGGTTGAAACCGTTGGGCATAATTTCTTACCTATTTGATTTGTGGCTTTGTGTTGTTGTCCACGAGCTTGGACATGCCTGTGCGGCCAAGCTGGTCGGCTGGCGGGTCCACGTTATCGCCATAGGTCGACGAGGTTATCTTCCGTTTTCTCGCAGAATTGTCCATCTGAGCCGTCCGTATGATCGCGAAATCGGAGGATGGGTGTTCGCAACGCCTCGGCCGTCCAATGTCCGGCAATACGGCTATGGGCTGTTTATATTTGGCGGACCACTCGCCAATCTGCTGTCGGGATGTTTGGCGCTCGCTATTGCGTCCGCCTTCGATACACCCTTGTCCAGCGCAATGTTCGGAGGCTTCGCCGTCGCTTCGTTTGTGGTCGGCATAGGGAACCTTGTTCCATTCTCAACCGGAAAGAGGCGACACAGTGACGGAGCAAAACTGCTGACAAATTTCTTGAGCTGGTTCCAACCCAGTCCAGCACGCCAACCGCTTTGGCTGTACTCACTGGGACGTGAGGGTGTCGATCCTGAGGATTGGGACAAGAGATTGATCGACGAGGCGGAAGATTGGGAAGGAACCGAGTCCTCCCAGAAATTGCTTCGTGATGCCATGCTGGTCGCGCATTACTTTGGCGTCGGTGATGTATTGCGGGCCCGCGCCGTTACGGAGCGCCACATGCGGACGGCGAACAAACAGTCACCCTACTTGATGTTGAGCCACGCCTTCCTGATCGCCTTGCTGGACCATGATGTGGACGGGGCATATGAAATTTTGAATGCCTTGCCGGAAGATCGGAAGGATACCTTCGCATACTGGCGAGCTATGGCGGCCGTTCGCAGCGTCGCCGGCGATCAGGCTGGTGCGCGCGACGCAGTTGCTAGAGCGCGAGCCTTGAAAGATCGAGACGAAGCACAGCCCGACGCCGACGATGACGCACTGTTTTTCGCGATCGAGCATGAGACGCCGCTACCAAAATCCTTTTCACGCGGCGACACGCGATGAGCCTCGTTCTACTCGGCATCCTCAACATCACCGAGGATTCGTTCTCCGATGGCGGGCGTTATCTTGCGCCGGAGGCCGCGCTGGCGCGGGCACGATTCCTTGCCGGCGATGGCGCCGACATCATCGATCTGGGCGCGGCCTCGTCCAATCCGGACTCGAAGGCGGTGCCAGCCGAGACCGAGATCGCGCGAATGGCGCCGGTGGTCGCGGCGCTCACGGCCGCATCCATCCCGGTGTCGGTCGATACGTTCTCGCCCGAGGTCCAGCGATGGGCGCTTGGCGAAGGCGTGGACTATCTCAACGATGTGCAGGGGTTCCGCAGTCCGGAGCTCTATGAGGCGTTGGCGGCCGCACATTCCAGATTGATCGTCATGCATGCCGTCCAGGAAGGCGCCTGCGCCGAGCGCATCAAGGTCGACCCGGCCGAGATCGTTGATCGGGTGCTGGGTTTCTTCGACCGGCGCATCGCGGCCCTGGAGTCGGCAGGAATTGCCCGCGACAGGCTGATCCTCGACCCCGGCATGGGTTTCTTCCTGGGGACGGTCACTGAGGCGTCCTTCGCGGTGCTGCGGGCGTTGCCGGCCCTGAAACAGGCGTTTTCCCTGCCGCTGCTGATCTCGGTCTCCCGCAAGTCTTTCCTGCGCAAGCTGACGGGTCGGGGCGGCCCGCTGGAGGCGGGTGCGGCGACATTGGCGGCCGAACTGTTTGCGGCCGAGCGGGGGGCGGACTATATCCGCACCCACGATCCGGGAGCGCTGAAGGACGGATTGATCGTCCGGCAAGCGCTTGAAGGGCCCGCCCGATAGGCGAAGCCCGCCCCGGCACGAAAACTGCTACAATTGATCTTTGACCCAGTAGCCTCGAGGGGCCCCATACGATGAACCGCAAGCTGTTCGGGACCGACGGTATCCGCGGGCGTGCCAATATCTTTCCCGTGACGCCCGAAATCGCCATGAAGGCGGGCATGGCGGCCGGCCGCCAGTTTACCCGCGGCGACCACCTGCACCGGGTGGTGATCGGCAAGGATACGAGGCTTTCCGGCTACATGATCGAGTCCGCGCTGGTGGCGGGGTTCACATCGGTCGGCATGGACGTGTTCCTGTTCGGTCCCTTGCCGACACCGGCTGTCGCCATGCTGACGCGTTCGCTGCGCGCCGATCTCGGCGTGATGATCTCGGCTTCGCACAATCATTTCGAGGACAACGGCATCAAATTCTTCGGGCCCGACGGCCAGAAGCTGTCCGACGAGAACGAACTCGCCATCGAAGCGCTCATGGAAAAGGGTCTCGAAGACGGGCTCGCCAAGCCGCGCATGATCGGCCGTGCCAAACGCATCGACGACGCCCAGGCCCGCTATATCGAATTCGCCAAGCGCACGTTTCCGAAGCAGCTGAGCCTCGACGGCCTGCGCGTGGTGATCGATTGCGCGAACGGCGCCGCCTACAAGGTGGCGCCCGCCATTCTCTGGGAGCTCGGCGCCGAAGTGATCGCCATTGGCGACGAGCCGAACGGACTCAACATCAATAATGAGTGCGGCTCCACGAGCCCGGAAGCGATGCAGCGCAAGGTGCGCGAGCGTCGGGCCGATTTCGGCATTGCGCTGGACGGCGACGCGGATCGCGTCGTGATGGCGGACGAAGAGGGCAATCTCATCGACGGCGACCAGATCCTCGGTCTCATCGCGCGCTCCTGGTCGAAGACGGGAAAATTGAAGGGCGGCGGCGTGGTCGGCACGGTGATGTCGAATGCCGGACTCGAGCGCTATCTGAAAGGCCTGGACCTCTCGCTGGCGCGTGCCGCCGTGGGCGATCGCTACGTCGTCGAAGTGATGAACAAGGGCGGCTTCAATGTCGGCGGCGAACAATCGGGCCACATCATCCTGAACGATTTCGGCACGACGGGCGACGGCATCATTGCGGCGTTGCAGGTGCTGGCCGTGCTCGCCGAACACAACAAGCCTGCCAGCGAAGCAGCCCACATCTTCGAACCCCTGCCGCAGGTGCTGCAGAACGTGCGTTTCCGCCACGGCTCGCCGCTGACGGACGCGCGCGTCACGGCGCGCATCAAGGCGTGCGAAGAGAGATTGAACGGCACGGGCCGCATTCTGGTGCGGAAATCGGGCACTGAACCCGTCATCCGCGTGATGGCCGAAGGCGACGACGAGGCGCTGGTGCGCGCCGTCGTGCACGATTTGGTGGCAGCCATCGAGGAAGTGGCGGCTTGATTCCTGGTCGGCCGCCATCGAACCTTGCCGCAAATGCGACCGCAGCTTAAGCTGGAGTCATGAGCGAGCTACACCGAATTACGTTCGATCCGGAGCAATGCGGCGGTCGCCCCTGCATCCGCGGCCTGCGCGTCCGCGTGAAGGATGTGCTCGACATGCTCGCGAATGGCGCGACCGAGGCGGACATTCTGTCAAGTTATCCATACCTCGAAAAGCAGGACATACAGGCATCCCTTGAATATGCCGCGCGGCAAGTCGATCACGCGGTGCTGTCGCTGGCTCAGTGAAATTTCTAGTCGACGCGCAGTTGCCTCCAGTCCTTGTCCGCTGGTTGCAGAACGCCGGCCATGATGCAGAACACGTCCAGGACATTGGCCTGCTTACCGCACCTGATAGCGCAATCTGGTCCTACGCCCTGCAAGTCGGTGCCGCGATTTTGACCAAAGACGAGGACTTTGCGGCGCGTTCCATGGACGCAAAGCGCGCGCCCATCGTCGTCTGGCTGCGTGTGGGGAACTCGACCAATCCCGCACTACGTTCCTGGATCGATCCGCGGTTGGAGGGAATCGTGCAATTGGTCGCACAGGGCAATCGGCTGATAGAAGTAATCTGAACTCCAATGAGCGCGATTCTCTCAGGCCACCCTCCACGCATCCTCTCCATTGCAGGATCGGATTCGAGCGGCGGCGCCGGCATCCAGGCCGATATCAAGACCGCAACGGCGCTCGGCGCCTATGCCATGACGGCGATCACGGCAATAACCGCGCAGGACACCAGCGGTGTGTATGCGGTTCAGCTGATTCCGCCAGATCTCGTCCGCGCCCAGATTCTCGCATGCCTGAATGATATCGGCGCCGATGCGATCAAGATCGGCATGCTCGGTTCCGGCAAGATCGCGCGCGTCGTTGCCGAAACGTTGCACGAGATTGCACCATCCGTTCCCGTCGTGCTCGATCCCGTGCTGGCCTCGACGAGCGGCACATCCTTGCTGAATGACGACGGCGAGACGGTCTTGCGCGAAGAACTCATTCCGCTCGCGGCCATCGTGACGCCGAACATTCCGGAAGCGCAGCGATTGACGAGTATCGACGCGGCCGCCGATCCCGAACGCGCCGGCCGCGCGCTCCTCGCCATGGGCGCGCGCGCGAGCCTGATCAAGGGCGGCCATGGCTTCGGCGACATGCTTGTCGACACGCTGGTTTCGTCCGACGGATTGGCGACATTCGCGCATGCGCGCCACGACACGCGCCACACCCACGGCACGGGCTGCACGCTATCGACCGCAATCGCCGTTCACCTGGGTGGTGGTCTCAACATGACCGAGGCGGTGACGCGCGCCGAATCATTCGTGCAGAACGCCATTAAGACGGCGCCCGGTCTCGGCCGCGGGCGCGGACCGCTGAATCTTCTTCCTATGCACTGAGCGGACTCGCCATCAGCGCGAGCGCGGCGATCGTGGCCAGCGTGGTCATGTGCAGCGCGACGTGAAGTGTGTTCGGTCTGATTCTGTTATGGGCAGGCAGAAAGGAATGGGTCGAACCGAACATGGCCTCGTAGCGTGCCGCCCGCGCGGGCTCGCGCACGATGAGATAGGGAATCCACCACGCCCGCAGTTCGCCTGCGAAGAGCAGCACGTAACTGATCCACAGCCATAGCGTCAGCCAAGGCGGATAGTCGTGGCCGTAATGATCGACCGAGGCCACAAGACCGATGGCGAAAGGTGCCGTGCTGACGAGCGTTGTGCGAATGAGCTTCGAGACCGGATTCTCCGCGCGGACGGCTTTGAGGTCGTTCAATCGGCCGAGCGGTATCCAGTCATGCAGCGCCAGAAACAGAACCTGGAATATCTGCAGTGCAAGCAGCACCGCTTCGAGATCTGCGTGCACGTGTCCCCTCCGGCACCTTGCGACGCCGTTAGGACACACGAACACGGCAAATGTTTGGCCGTGATCAGGCCAGCGCCTTGTCCAGCCTGCTCCGGATGATCGCTTCCGCTTCGCGCATGATGCGCGCGACGAGATCGGCGCAGGAGGGAATGTCGTGGATCAGGCCTTGCGTCTGTCCGGCCGACCAGATGCCGGCATCCATATTACCCTTGTCGAGCACGTCCGCGCCGCGCACGCCCGCGACCAGCTCGCGCACGTCTTCGAATTTTGCGTTGCCACGCCGCTCGATGGCGACGACTTCGTCGCTGATGGCATTCTTCGCGACACGCGCGGTGTTGTGCAGGGTGCGGAAAATCAGATTGGTGCCGCGTTCGTCATTGGCCACGATCTGCTCTTTCACGTGCTGATGGATGGGCGCTTCCTTGGTCGCCATGAAGCGTGTGCCCATGTTGACGCCGTCGCAGCCGAGCGCAATCGCCGCCACCAGTCCGCGCGCGTCCGCAATGCCGCCAGAGGCGATGATCGGAATGGTGAGCTTGTCGGCCGTCGCCGGAAACAGAATGAGGCCGCCGACATCGTCTTCGCCGGGATGGCCTGCGCATTCCAGCCCGTCGATCGAAACGCAATCCACACCGATCGCCTGTGCCTTGATCGCGTGACGCACGCTGGTGCATTTGTGGATGACTTTTACGCCCGCAGCTTTAAACGCCGGCAGATGCGGCTGCGGATTGTTGCCCGCGGTTTCCACCACCTTGATGCCCGATTCGATGATCGCCTGGCGGTATTCGTCATACGGGATGGGCGTGATCGAGGGCAGGATGGTGAGATTGACGCCGAAGGGCTTGTCGGTGATATCGCGGCATTTTTGGACTTCCCTGGCGAGGTCTTCGGGCTTGCCGGCGGAATGGGCTGTGATGAAGCCGAGCGCACCGGCATTCGCTACGGCGCCGATCAGCTCGGCTCGGCCCACGCGGGTCATACCGCCGCAGGTGATGGGGGCTGCGACACCGAACATCTCGGTGAATCTGGTCCTGAACATGGGTGTCTCCTCTGTGCCTGAATGTCTTTGCCGCTCAGCGTGTCCGCAAGGGCGGCCGCTGGCAAGAGGGGCGCTATTGGCTAAAATCGGCTCTCTTGAATGGCCCGCGACGCCATCCAGGCGGCAACGGCGCACTGCTGATGTCCACTTCCTGGCCGCGGTGATCGAGGACGCGGACATTTTCCACGCCATTGTCGGTCATTTTTTTGGCCAAATAGGCCGCCTCCGACAATTCGTCCTTCAAATACTCAAGTGGCCCGTCAGACCCTAAACCCGTGATGTGGTATGGCATTCCAACTGCGCTCCTCGCTGCTGTCGAATTCCGGCCGCATTTGGCGTTTGGGGGTTGAGTTCACGCATCTTCATTTGGGCAGACCGGTCTCCTGGTCGTAGAGGTCTTCGACCTCCATCATTCTTCTACCGGATGCGTTCAATTGCGCTGCACTTTCGCGCCCGACTGCTATAAGTCTGTCGGCTAGGCCTCTCCGCTTGAGCACTGCAAGCCGCTCACGCAGAGACTCCACAACAGCAGTGGTAGTATCCTCGCCGATTATGGTCGCAATTTCTTCTGCCAACTTTGCCGCTTCATCATCTAGATCAATCTCGCTCGTCATGTCTCACACCCTTGCCGCATCGGTCTAATCAAACAGCTCAACGATCCACGAACGGGTCCCTGACCAGGATTGTGTCTTCCCGCTCAGGGCTGGTGGAGAGGAGCGCCACGGGGGCGCCGATCAGCTCTTCCACGCGGCGGATATATTTGACGGCGGTGGCCGGCAGCGCCGCCCAGGAGCGCGCGCCGCGGGTCGATTCCGTCCAGCCTTCCATCGTCTCGTAAACGGGAACGGCGCGCGCCTGCTCGACCGCATCGGCCGGGAGGAAGTCGAATTCGCGTTCCCCGATGCGATAGCCGGTGCAGAGCTTGATCTCGTCAAAGCCGTCGAGCACGTCGAGTTTTGTGAGTGCGATGCCGTCGATGCCGCCGGTGATCACGGTCTGACGGACGAGTGCTGCATCGAACCAGCCGCAGCGGCGTTTGCGCCCCGTCACCGTGCCGAATTCGGCGCCGCGCGTCCCCAACCGCTCGCCGATTTCGTCGGTCAATTCGGTCGGGAAAGGTCCTTCGCCGACGCGCGTCGTATAGGCCTTGGCGATTCCGAGCACATAGCCCACGTCGCGCGGGCCGCAACCCGAGCCGGTCGCGGCCTGTCCTGCCACCGTGTTCGACGAGGTGACGAACGGATAGGTGCCGTGATCGACATCGAGCAGCACGGCCTGGGCGCCTTCGAAGAGAACGCGCTTTCCGGCGCGCCGCGCCTCGTCGAGTTTCTGCCAACTGCAGCCGGCGAAGGGCAGAATGCTGGGCGCGATGGCGATCAGCGCGTCGAGGAGAGGCGAGGCTTCGATCTCCGCAAGCCCCATGCCGCGGCGCAGCGCGTTGTGATGCGCCAGCAGGCGATCGATTTTTGCAGGCAGCGATTTCGGATCGGCAAGATCGATCACGCGCAGCGCGCGCCGCCCGACCTTGTCTTCGTAGGCCGGGCCGATGCCGCGCTTGGTCGTGCCGATGCGTTGCAGGCTGTTCGAGGTCTCGCGCGTCTCGTCCAGTTCGCGATGGAGCGGCAGGATCAGCACGGCATTCTCTGCGACGAGCAACCCTTCCGGCGAGATTTCGACGCCTTCGCTTCTCAACTTCTCCACTTCGGCGACGAAGGCCCAGGGATCGACGACGACACCATTGCCGATGATGGCAAGCTTGCCTTTGCGCACGACGCCGGAAGGCAGCAGGCTGAGCTTGTAGGTCTTGCCGTCGATGACGAGCGTGTGGCCGGCATTGTGGCCGCCCTGGAAACGCACCACGATTTCGGCACGTGCCGACAGCCAGTCCACGATCTTGCCTTTGCCTTCGTCGCCCCATTGGGCGCCGATCACGGCCACATTCGCCATGTCTCTCACCTGAAAAACGCCGGCCCGACGCATGGGCACAGCCGCCGACTATAGCGGCTGGCAGTCGGCCCTGTCGCCGCAAGAATCGGGTCGCATGGACCAGGATGCTGCGTTAATCGGGCGCGCATGACACAGGATGGAACCGCCGTGGTGCTTGAACGCGCCTGGCACCATGCGAGGGCTTATCTCGAGAGCCTCGAAAGCTGCCCTGCCGGAGCGACCGCATCGCTGGCGGCCTTGCGGGTAAGCCTCGGCAGGCCGCTTTCCGATTGCGGAACCGAGGCGGCTCAGGTCATCGACGAACTCGTCGAAGACGCGTCTCAAGGCATCGTGGGCTCCGTCGGTGGGCGTTTCTTCGGCTGGGTCATTGGCGGCGCCGTTCCGGCGGCGATTGCGGCAGACTGGCTGACCTCCATCTGGGACCAGAATGCCGCGCTCTACGCCTGCAGCCCGGCAGCCGCCGTCGTCGAGGAGATCGCGGGGGCGTGGCTCAAGGACATCCTCGGCCTGCCTGCGCGGGCCAGCTTTGCGTTCGTAACCGGCTGTCAGATGGCGCACGTGACCTGCCTCGCCGCGGCACGGCATGCCCTGCTGCAAAAAGACGGATGGATGGTCGAAGACGAGGGTCTTTCCGGCGCACCGGCGATCCGCATTCTCGCGAGCGAACATGGCCACGGCTCCGTCGCGCGCGCCGCAACGCTTCTGGGGTTGGGGCGGAACAATATCGTGCGGCTCGCGACGGACCCGCTTGGGCGTATCGAACCCGCAGCACTGGCGGCTCAGCTGGAGGATTCACGTCCGACCATTGTCGTCCTTCAGGCCGGCGACATCGCGACGGGCGCATTCGATGAATTCGCAAGCCTCGTTCCCATGGCGAAAGCGAAAGGCGCCTGGGTGCACATCGACGGCGCCTTCGGATTGTGGGCGGCCGCAAGTCCCCATCGGCGTCATCTCCTGCGCGGGGTCGCAGCCGCCGATTCCTGGGCCACGGACGGACACAAATGGCTGAACGTGCCCTTCGACAGCGGCTATGCCTTCGTCGCCGATCCGGCGGCCCATTGCGCGGCCCTGTCGCATCGCGCGGCCTATCTCACGCATGACGCCGACGCGCGCGACCAGATCGACTGGAATCCCGACTGGTCGCGGCGCGCACGCGGCTTCGCGACCTATGCGGCGCTGCGCGAACTGGGGCGCGCCGGCATCGCCGATCTCGTCGAGCGTTGCTGCGCGCATGCAATGGCGCTCGTCGATGGACTGCGCAATGTCCGCGGAATCAGAATCGTGAGCGAGCCGATCATCAATCAGGGTTTGGTGCGCTTCCTCGGCGAAGACGCAAGCGATGCCGAAAACGATGCGCGCACCGATGCAGTGATCGCCGCGGTCAATGCGGGCGGCGAGGCGTTTTTCAGCGGCAGCACCTGGCACGGCCGACGCGTCATGCGAATCAGCGTCTGCAACTGGCGTACGAGCGACGCGGATATCGAACGAGCGATCGTCGCGATCAGAAAAGCCTCAGCCTGATTTCGGCCCGAAAGGTATGAGCATGGGTACGCGGCGGCGATAGGAATCGTAGGCTTCGGCACCCAATTGCTCGCGCAGGAATCTCTCTTCCAGTCGCGCCTTGATCCAGAAGCCGAGTGTCATCACGATGGCTCCGGCAAGCGCCACAAGCGTTCCCTTCTGAATCGCGATTGCCGCAAGGGCCGCGATGATGCCCGTATAAATGGGGTGGCGTACGAGCCGGTAGGGGCCGGTGTCGACGACATGATGGTCGGCTTTCTTCGTCACCGAGCTCGACCAAAGCCGCCCCAGATAGATTCGCGCCCACCAGGTAAATAGAAGACCTGCGACGGCGATGCCAAACAGCACCCACTCCGCCTTCTCGCCCACATCCCAGAGCCGGAATCGGCCGTGATAGGAATGGCCGTAAATCCCGAAGAGCAGTATCGCGCCGATGAAGGTGACAATGCGGTAGAGCACTTGGTCGCGGAAAGCGGAGCGCCCGGCTGCCGGGTCGGCCCAGAAAGCGGCCGCAAACCAGGAGACAGCCCAGATCGCGAAGACATAGATGGTGGCAAGCTGTGGCGACATGAGCGTCCCCCTCGCGTCTGGTTTCGATATCCAGTGCTCATCAGGAATCGGTTGCGACGATACGCGGATGCGCGCGAGAAGGCGAGTTTGGGAAGTGCGGGCAACACGCCGAGGCCCGCGCGGCCGGAAAGAAAGCGCCGCCGAAATCACTCCGGCGGCGCTTTGGAGGAAAGGGATT
>Ga0302325_10012199_pt1 | contig 18462 bp, 14 predicted proteins | sample Palsa_T0_2_FD_201948 | JGI IMG/M metagenome (GOLD analysis project Ga0302325, IMG submission 201948) | Peat permafrost microbial communities from Stordalen Mire near Abisko, Sweden - Palsa_T0_2 | ecosystem: Environmental > Terrestrial > Soil > Palsa > Peat permafrost | place: Sweden: Abisko...
CCGGCCTGGGAGACCCGGCGTGCGACGCCATGCTGGCCTGGTCGTTGCCGCCCAACGCACGGGCCGCCTTTCGCTCCGCCCTCGGCGTCGATGACGCCACGTGGGCACGCGCCCGAGGCTGGACGGTGGAGCAGGCCGCTCTGTTCATCCCGTACTACGCCGACACCATTCCCGAGGGCGTGGCGATAGCGGAGCGGCGCCTTGCCGTCGCCATCGGAGACGGAGACGGCGACGGCGACGGCGACGGTACCGAAACGATCGGGTGAGGCCTAGGGAACCGGACCTCGAGCGGTCGCGCACCCGATTCGTGAATCCGCCATGCCGTAGTAGAGAAGCCACGAGCCCTCGAAGAGCACCAGGCCCTGAGCGAACGTGACATTGTCGACTTGACCATCACGTCGCTCGAACGCATCGTTCAACAGGAACGGCGCCTCAGCGCGGGCAATGGGCGAGGCGGGATCGGAGGCGTCAAAGAGCACTTGTCCCGGTTGGTAGACAACGCTGACCGCTGAGCCGTCTCCCGTAGCGGTGACGTCTGCTCCGTTGTAGATGAGCACCACTCCGTCCTCGGTGACCAGGGCCGGAGGGCCAGGCTCGACGAGCAGGGAGTCGAATCTTCCCGGGCGCGGGAACAGCAATGGGCGCAGGGCCTTCTGGCCCCGCACCCGATGGACGCTCCACGGCCCCGCATCTCCGGTCGCGTCATAGCTGAGGTAACGGTCGGCCCCAGCATCGAATTCCATCGGAGTCCAACGCACCAAGTCGGGCGAGCTGGCGGCGAAACAGGTCCCCTCTCCCCAGTACATGACATATCGACCGGCCAGCCGCGCTGCGACGAGCCGATCCTCATGCACCTCGGTGACCACGGCACCGCTCTTCGACCAGCGCCGGACGTACGGACTGTCGGCAAACGCCGGCCCGCGCTTCTCCCAATGCATGAGGTCGTCCGACGTCGCCACGAACAGACAGCTGGACTTGCCGTCAAAGGCCGTGTAGAGGCAGACGTATCCACCTTCGGGGGATTCGACGAGGCGCGGGTCCTCGCATCCTCCCGGCCACTCCCAGGATCGCCATGCATCGGGCTGGGGAAAGAGCACCGGTTCTGGTTGCACGAGGAATGTCCTTCCATCGTCGCTGACCGCGAGACCGATACGCGACGTGCCGCTGTAGGGACCAACGGTGTCCTCGCCTCGAAAGAGCAGGCACACCTTGCCGTCCTTCACCACGGCGGCGGGGTTGAATACGTCCTTGGCGGCCCAGGCGACAGACGTGCCGAGTACGGGACAGGAGAACCGAGCCTCCGCATGGCGACCGAGGACTTCGCCGCACGGCGTGAAGGGTCCGATCTGCCATTCGTCTCTTTGCACTAGTGCCTGGCCTCCCGGGCGAGCACCTCGGCACTCCGTCGCACTGCTCGGTTCCGATCGACGATCCCGAACGACACGTCGTATCCGTGATTCCATTCATAGTTGTCTACCCCGGTCCAGTGGAACAACCCCCGGACGTCAATCCCCCGAGCAAGCGCAGCGTTCACGACCCCGAGACCGTCGCGCAGGTACTGGGCCCGCGTCTCGTCATCGTCGGTCCCTATCCCGTATTCGGCTACCAGCAGCGGCGTCTTCGGCAGCTCTTCGGCCAGTCGGTTGAGCACGAGGCCGAGGCCCTGGGCCCAAATGCTGTAGCCCAGCGGTGAGATCGGTTTGTCGGTCGGATAGGGCACGACCCGGCCGGCCCGCACGCCGAGAGTGGCGTAGTAGGAGAACCCGATCAGATCGAAGGACCCGGCCAGGTCGGGGCGCTCGATCGGCTCTCGGCCCGGAATCCGGAGCACACCGTCGCGGAAGAGCCCGAGGCCGGCATCCCAATTGACGGCGCGGAACTGCTGGACCTTGGCCAACGTCTCGGGTGTATCGTCCAGCGCCACCTCTGCCGACAAGCCGAATATTGATGAAACGGGAGCTCCCGTCTCTCGTAGGCGCACCGCCGACTCGCCCGAGGCGAGTTGGATGGCCTCGGACGCCAGAGCCCATTCATGGCGATCGTTGTGACCCGGCGGCCAGCCACGACCGCGGTAGGCCGCGGCGGCGTAGTAGTTGGTCTCGTTCACCGGCTGCCAACCGCCTACCAGGTCCCCGAAGGTCTCCGCCATGAACGCTATGTGGCGGGCCCAATGCCCGGTCCTGTTCTCCTCGACCAGGAAGCCACCAGTCGCAGCGAACCACTGCGGCAGCGTGAAGTGATGCACGCATACCCACGGGGTGACTCCAGCTCGATGTGCAGCCGTGAGGATCTCGCGGTAGTGGGCAATGGCCCTCTGGTCGTACACGCCCTGTTCTGGCTCGACCCGGGCCCATTCGATGGACAATCGATGATGGGTCAGTCCAAGGTCGGCAAAGATCCCGAAATCTTCGGCAAACCGTTCGGCGAAACCATTGCCGTCACCCGAGGGAGGCGCGAAACCCTGCCGCTCCCACTCCCACCAGTCCGAGGCCGGCGAGGCTCCCTCACACTGTGTCGCAGAGGCTCCCGTCCCCCACATGAACCCCTCTGGCCATCGCACAGCGTCAAGTATTGCCGTAGCGGGCGACGCCGTTGTTGGGCGGCACCCTCTGTCTTGGGGGGACGCACACCATTGTCCCGATCCTTCCCGTGGGCATCGCTGGGTCGGAGAGGGCGAAGCCCAAAGGGGCGAGGTGCCTCCGACCGGTCAAGGTGAGCGTCGTGATCGGGGCCCGATCTACCCGCCGGCGCGGTCAGGGGATGGCCCGAACGCCACCTCCTGCGTCATTGCGAGCTCACGACGCGGCTGCATGCCGACCTCCAACTGGCTCTCGTCGCAGCATTGCGACGAGCCGAGGGCGATGAGCGGCGGTGCCGGCAGGCGTGATCCGTCGGCTGGCGTCAGTGCACCGGCTCGGGACGAGCCTTCCGGTTAGCCCATGCCCACGACGGGCGAATTGAGAACGGTGGCGCCCTCAGAACCGGAGAAGGCAGCGCTGCCGAAGGAGAAGACTCCACCGTCGGCGGCGACCAACCAGTACCCGGCGCCGTCGGGGGCCGCAGTCATGCCCACGACGGGCGAGTTGAGAACGGTAGCGCCCTCAGAGCCGTAGAAGGCGGCGCTGCCGAAGGAGAAGACTCCACCGTCGGCGGCGACCAACCAGTAACCCTTGCCATCCGGTGTCGCAGTCATGCCGACGATGGGCGAGTTGAGATGGGTCGCACCCTCAGAGCCGTAGAAGGCGGCGCTGCCGAAGGAGAAGACTCCACCGTCGGCGGCGACCAACCAGTAACCCTTTCCATCCGGTGTCGCAGTCATGCCGACGATCGGCGAGTTGAGGTGGGTCGCACCCTCAGAGCCGTAGAAGGCGGCGGAACCGAAGCTGAATACACCGCCGTCGGCGGCCACCAACCAGTACCCGGCGCCATCTAGAGTCGCCGCCATGCCGACGATCGGCGAGTTGAGGTGGGTCGCGCCCTCGGAACCGTAGAAGGCGGCGTTGCCGAAGGAGAAGACTCCACCGTCAGCGGCGACCAACCAGTACCCGGCGCCAGAGGACGGTGTCGGTGAGGGTGAGGGTGCCGGTGTCGGTGCGCTGGTCAACGAAACTCCGAACACAGTGCCCGTGAGCTGGGCCAAGGTCGGAATGGAGTTGGCCGTAAGTGTTATCGACATGCACGCTGGCGGTCCCGCCGTCATGGTGGGTCCCGGCGCAACAGCTTGCCAGGCTCCGGCGCCCGCGTTAGCGGCAGGATTGAACCAATCGAATCCAGTGCCCGCGCCAATGTTGCAGTCAGTAATCGACATCGAACCGAAAGCATTGCCGGACGACAATGCCACATCGAAGTAGTCCCCGTTAGAAGAGAACGTTGGTGCGCTCTTCGGGTCCGATGTGTACTGAGCAACAGTCAGAGCACCGAGTCCCGTGGCATTCGCTGTAACACCACCATTGGTGGCAGTAGCCGTTCCTGTGCTCGTAGAGGAAGAGCCACTTGCCGAACCAGTCGAACCCACGGGCGCTACGGGCGCCGTCGGGACGGTAGGTGGTGGTGGAGTTCCCCCGCCCGGTGCGGTAAAGGTCACCACGGGCTGCTGGGTCACGGCAATCGTGTTCGTGGTGTCGGTCGCTGTGTAGGTGACTGCCTGGGCCACGGCGTCATGGACCGTGAAGGTGACCACGCCGCTGGCGCTAGAAGCGCCGCTGGCGGCTGACACAACGGAGCTGCCTGCGGCAGGGGTCAGCGTGACGGTATGACCTTGGACCGGGACGCCATTTACGTCGTCCAGTGTGACGGTGATCGTCGAAGTGGTCACGCCGTCGGCGGTCACGGTGGTCGGGTTGGCGAGCGCGCTTGAGGCTCCGGCGTTCGTGACCTCGGGCGTAAAGGTCACCACGGGCTGCTGGGTCATGGTGACGGTTGCCGTGGTGTCGGCCGCTGTGTAGGTGACGGCCTGTGCGGTGCTGTCGTGGACCGTGAAGGTGACGACGCCGCTGGCGCTAGAAACGCCGCTGGCGGCCGATACGACCGAGCTGCCCGCGAGTGGGGTCAACGTTACGGTGTGACCCTGGACCGGGACGCCGCTCTGGTCGTTCAAGGTGACTGTAACCAGCGAGGTGGCGACTCCGTCGGCAGCCACCGAGGTCGGGTTGGCCACCGCAGTTGACGTTGCGGCGTTCGTGACCGCGGTCGTAAACGTCACCACCGGTTGTTGGATCACCGTCACGGTTGCCGTGGTGTCCTCCGCCGTGTACGTGACGGCTTGGGCCGTGGCGTCGTGAACCGTGAAGGTGACGATGCCGCTGGCGCTGGAGGGACCGCTGGCGAGCGATACAACCGAGCTGCCCCCGGTCGGGGTCAACGTGACGGTGTGACCTTGGACCGGGAGGTCGCTCTGGTCGTTCAAGGTGACTGTAACCAGTGAGGTGGCAACCCCGTCGGCAGCCACCGAGGTCGGGTTAGCCACCGCGCTTGAGGTTCCCGCGTTCGTGACTGAAGGCCCAAACGTCACCGTAGGTTGCTGGGTCACGACGACGTTTGCCACGGTGTCGGTAGCTGTGTACGTGACTGCCTGCGCTGTGGTGTCGTGGACTGTGTAGGTGACTACGCCGCTCGCGTTGGAAAGGCCGCTCGGGACCGAGATGAACGAGCTTCCGTTCTGGGTGAGCTGAACGTTGTCACCTTGGACCGGGGTTCCACTGCTGTCCTTCAAGGTGACGGTGATCGTCGCGACGGTGACCCCGTTGTCATCGACGGTGTTCGGGCTGGCCACTGCGGTTGACATTCCGGCGTCGGTTACCCCCGCCGTCGCGTACGCCGCTGGAATGGCGATAACGAAAGACCCGGCGAGCGCTGCGAGAACTGCCGCAACTACAGCGAGAGCAAAAACGCGAGTCCGAGTGACGATGCCCATGGTGAGCGCTCCTGACCGGAGCGGACGCTCCGTGTGGACTCACCTAAAGTCAGCTTGGATTAAACATCGAATCAAATGAGTGCGCGGACGTTAACATTCCGACGCTCCATTTTTGCGGATATGAGACAGAAATAGTCTGCTCCGCAGCTTTGCCACCAGACGGCACCCGGCATGCAACCCGAAGCGAGCATCCAACGTCGGATGCATCTCATTGGACCAGCTCGGCGAGTTGGTCCATCGATCGGAGCCAATCGTCGAGATCCCGGCGCCACGGCGCGGACACGACGTGTTGGATGCCCGCCTCGGTGAAAGCCGCGAGCTCCTCGCGTATCCGGCCCGGATCCATACCCTGGGGGTCCCACCCGGTGCGAAGCGAGATCGGGAAGCTGAGGTCCGGGTGGTCGCGCCGGATGCGCTCGACCACGGGCCCCGCCTGTTCCGGCGTGAGTCCGACCGCCTGGTACCCATCACCGCGCTCGTTCGTCCGCCGGTAAGCCGGCTCACTGCTCCCCCCGATCCAAATGGGGATCTGGTGGCTCGGCTTGGGCAACAGGCGCAGGTCCTCGAAAGAGGTGAACGTGCCGTGAAAGCTGAAGGGGTCCTCCGACCAGGCTTTGCGGAACAGATCGATCGCTTCGTCGAGGCGCGCCCCGCGCGTGCGAAAGTCGCGCCCGAGGGCCCGGTACTCCGGCTCTGACCAGCCGACGCCCACGGCGATGGTGACGCGACCGGAGGACAGCGCATCGAGGCTGGCGAGCGAATTGGCAAGCTCGAGTGGATTGTGGGTCGGTACCACCAGGACGCTCGTGCCGAGGCCGATGCGCTCCGTCACTGCTGCCGCCCACGTGAGCGTGATCAGGGGATCGAACAGATAGGGCGAGGGATAGTCCTGAGCGGCCGGATGGACGACGTGGTCGCTGACCCACACGTCGACGAATCCGAGCTCCTCGGCGTGGATCGCTGCCTGTTTGATCGCATCGGGGGCTGCGACCCGTCCGTACTGGGGTAGGTGGACTCCGACGCGCACGGTCAGGCCACAATTCCTTCCAACTTGAGTTCGACCATGGCCTCGGTGTCGCAATCGATGCTGGCCAAGATCTCCTCGCAGTGCTCGTTGAACTCGGGAGCCCGCTTTGGTGGCGCGGCAACACCGCCGAACTGCACCGGCGTTGTGACCAATTGGAACGGCACACCATCAGCGGTCTGCGTCTCACCCACGTAGCCGTTCGCCACTACCTGAGGGTCGGTGACCGCTTCGAGGCTGTCCTGAGCGAAGGACCACTGCCCTTCGAAGTTCGCCAGGCGCGCCCGCCACTCGGCCAGGGGGGCGGCCGAGAACACACCGGCCAGGATCTCGCGGGCGGCCGCCGCATTGGCCGACAGGAGCTCGTGCGAGGTGAACCGCTGGTCGGCGATGAGGTCCTCTCGCCCGATGGCTCGGCAGGCCAACGGCCAGTAGTGGAAGCCCTGGAGGCAGGAAAAGGCGAGAAACCGCCCGTCCTGGGTCCTGTAGGTGCCGACGAGCGGATTCGCCGGTCCCCCGCCGGCGGAGCTGGTCGGCGGGGGCCGCCACGGGCGCTGGGTCTGGAGCGACAGCGCGACGGCGGGGCTCATCGACCACAGGCCCACGCCGAGAAGCGAAACGTCAACCGACACGGCTTCGCCCGTGCGTTCGCGGTGGAAGAGCGCCCCCATGATCCCACCGGCGATGGTCATGCCGCCGATGGAATCCCCATAGCCGGGAGCAGGTTGGACAGTAAGGCCTTCGGCGTCAGGTGGCGTGCACCCCATCGCGCTGGCGGCACGACACCAGTAGCTCAAGAAGTCGTAGCCGCCCTTGTCGGCGTCGGGTCCACGCTCGCCCCCGCCGGTACCCGCGACATAGATGATGTTTGGATTGTGGGCCCGGATGGTCTCGATCTCGATGCGGAGCTTTCGACGGACATTGGGCAGCTTGTTGGTGAGGAAGACGTCGCATGTGGCGGCAAGCTTGTAGACGAGCTCGACGCCCTTCTCCGTTGTGAGATCGACCCCGATGCTCTTCTTTCCCCGGTTCGAATGCTCGAGCAGTACGTGCACGGGCCCGGCCATCGACATGACCCCGCTCGAAGCGAGGCCCCGCATGGCATCGCCACGCTCGATGTGCTCGATCTTGATTACCTCGGCACCCCAATCGGCGAGAATGGCCGACGCGGCCGGAACAAAGGTGTGCTCGGCAACCTCGAGGATGCGCACACCCTTCATGATGTCGGTCATCTGGATCCCTTCCTGCTCTCGAAACCCCATGGGGGGCAGCAGACTTCTTAGCAGCAGCCGGGGACCCCGAGAACGGAGCAGGCGGCGACCAGCGGCGCCAGGCCCGTCGCCGGGCGGCTGGCCACGACGCACCTCGACAGGAGAGCCAAAACTGGAGAGTGTCGAAAACCACAAGGTCAACGGGTGAAAGGGAGGTCCTCGTCCATGGATCCAGATCGCATCGAGCGTGCGTACGTTCCTTTTGTGATCCTGCTGCGCCAGGGTGGGTTCGCGCCCCCGGCCGAGGGCTGGAGCGCCGAGCTCGACTTACGCCAGCAATCCCCGTCCGTACCAGTCGCTCTCGTCTTTGACTCCCGGTAGCGCGAAGAAATAGCCGCCGCCGAAGGGGCTGACGTAGTCGTCCAGCGCTTCGTTGACCAGCCTTGTCTGGACGACTTCGAACTGCCGCGTCACGTCCTGTTGAAAGCAATTGAAGGCATGGCCCATGTTGAGGTCGCCGTTGAGGTCGGTGCCCAAGTCGTAGTTGTAGCTACGCCGGAAGATCCGACTTGGCTCGGTCGCCGCCGTCCGCGGGTTCGCCACACGCATATGCGCCGAGAGCGGTACATCGAGACCGTAGGGATCCCTGGCGTAGTCGGGCACGTCGCCGTAGCTCGTCATGCCGATTGGCGCGCCACTGGCCCGATAGCGACCGATCATGTTCTGCTGTTCGCTCAGCGACACTCGATCCCAGAATTCGATGAACATCCGGATGAGACGGACCACGTGGTACGTCCCGCCTGCGGCCCAGGCCGGTTCGCCGGTCCCGGGCACCACCCACAGGAGCTTGTCGGCCACCGATGGCTCCTCCACACGTGGATTGGCAATCCCATCCATGAACCCCAGGTTGTCCCGCCCGATGCCATCTGGGCGCGGTGGGGAGAGATAACCATCGAGGCGCCAGCGAATCTGCATTGCTCCCCTGGTGTGCTTGGCAATGTCGCGCATCGCGTGCAACACGACATCTGTGCTGCCGGCACAGAGCTGCAGGAGAAGATCGCCGCCGCACCAGGCCGGATCGAGATCATCGTTGGGGAAGGCGCTCATCGGGGCCAGGTGCCGTGGCTTGAGGGCCGCCAGACCGTAGCGCCCATCGAACAGCGTGGAGCCGACTCCGACGGTCACCGTCAGACCGTCCGCCGGTAGGCGCGGACCAAGCGTGCCGCTGTCGGAGGGGGGGCTCGCCACGCCGAGTTGCGGCGGGACGCCTCCGGTGGTGAGGAATCGGGCCCGTGAGGTCAGGGTGCGGAAGAGCTCGGCCAGATCCGCTCGATGTGGGGCTATGGCGTCGAACGCCACGAACGCCGCGGCCGGCGGTTGGGGCGTGAGGATGCCGGCCTGGTGGGCGCCATGGAAGGGAACGGGGGCCAGAGCCGCACCCCCGAGCAGTGCGTCAGACTCCGACACGCTCCGTTCGGTTGCACCAGCGTCATCGGACGATCCGGCCAACCCGGCCACAGCACCCACAACGCCGAGCCCGGATCGTCGGAGGAACTGCCGGCGATCGAAGCTCACAATGTGGATCCCACCACAGGCATGATGTCGGGAATGACGGCCAGGATCTCCAACGCCGCGCCAATTGCACCATCGACCTGCTCGCGTTCGGAGAGCGGTACCTGACTCACGGCGACCCACCGGCCGTCCTGCATGGTCGCCGCAAGCGCAACGTCGAGTCGGTTCAGCTGCACCATCGCCCGCGAGACGAGCTCGGGCGCACGGGCCTTCAGAAGCGGAGCAAGAAGGTGCAAGAGCACCTCGGTGCCGGAGACGTCGGCCTCCACGGAGGCCATGTCGGTGCCGCTGCCGTAATCGTCGTCGCCGCTCAGCTCGGTGCGCAGGCTGTCTTCGAGAATCTCATGTGTCCGCAGCGGAAGCTCGGCCGGTGGGATGGCATCGATGGTGAACTGCTCCACCAGAACGGCAACGTTGGCCGCCAGTTGGGCCGCATCCGCTGCGGCTGCGCCAAGGTCCTGTTCCCCCCACAGATCGAGCTCGATCCGGTGAAAGCCCTCGAAGCTGGAACCGCCGGGCGCCCCGGGTGCCTGGCCGACCGCTTGGCCGGGTGCCAATCCGTCGATGTTGGTACCGAGCGTCCCGAACGCGTCGTACGCCGCACCGAGCCGCTGCCAGGTCAGGTGGGCCGTCAGCCACGCCGCCTCCGCCTGCGCCAGGCTCTCGCTGGCGATGGCCGACTGCAGACCCGTGACCTCACCGGCAAGCACATTCAGCTCTTCGGTGACATAGGCCTCGTACGCAATTACCGGGCCTACCAACTGAGACGGCTGTACCGGGATGCTCGTGGTCGGACCGGCAGCTGTCATCACGGGGGGGTTTCGCACGGTCACGTCCACCGATTGACGCGCGCCTTCACCATCCAAGTGGCAACCCCACGTGTAATGGCCCGGTTTCAGGTCTACATGCAAGGTCACCGAGGAGCGCGGCGCCAGCGCGCTGTGCTTGTCGACCGTGATACCGGTAAAGGGATTGAAGAGGTAGATGGCGCCGCTCCGTGTGGACCGGTTCTCGACCACGAAGGTCTGCCGCCCCGTGGGCGGTGCCGTCCACGTCGGCGCGCAACTCGACTGCGTCATGACAATGTGCGGGGATCGCTGGTCGTTGGCGCGTGCCATCACCGGATACATCGCGCACGTCGACACCGCGATTGCGGCCACCAGGCCGCTTCGTCTGAGATTTCGCAGCGTCCGGCCAGTTTTCACTCCCCCGCCCCGTGACGAATCACGGGCTCGTTCTCGCGCCCATTGCGCAGGGTGCCTCGACGGCATGACGGCTTAAACTACACCTGCCCGGCGTGCGGTCAGGAGGCGACCCAGGCCCCTTTGGCGAACCCAAAGGGGGTGAAGTACCGTGCCGCAAGGCCCCTTCTGCGACCACCCTGGGAGAGCGTGACAACACCGTGACGGCTCGAAAATTTGACGACGGTGGACCATCCTTCGGGCGTCGGCAGCTGCTCGGTGCCGCTGCCGCCGGCATGGCCGGGCTCGCCTTGGGCTCGTGGGGTACCGAGAGCGCGGCGCAGGGGGCATCCCTGCGTGGCGCCCGCGCGCTGCACTCGACATCGCTTTCGACGTTGCGCCAGCCCGGCTCGCTCCCCGATCCCAAGCGGGCGGCCGGCTCCGACTTGGTGCCGGAGATCGAGAACATTGTGGTCGTCATGATGGAAAATCACTCCTTCGACAACATGCTGGGCATGCTGGGTCGGGGTGATGGCTTCCCGCTCGACGCCAGGGGCACGCCGAAAGCGGCCTGCCCCGACGGCAAGGGCAATCTGGTCCATGCCTTCCATATGCCCAGTGACTGCCAGACCGATGGTGTCGGCAACGACTGGAATACGGCCCACCGCTCGTACGACGACGGCACCAATCAAGGCTTCGTCATCGCGTCCACCGGGGAGTCGATGGGGTACTTCCTCGACTCGGACATGCCCTTCACATGGGGACTGGCACGCACCTTCCCCATCGCCGACCGATGGTTCTGCTCCGTGCTCGGCCAGACCGACCCGAATCGTCGGTACCTGATTTCGGCAACGTCGCTCGGCTTGATCAATGACAGTTTCCCGACCGTCCTGCCGCCAAACGGGACCATCTTCAACACGTTCAACAAGTACGGCATCTCATGGCGGGAGTACTACTCGGACGTTCCCACGGCCGGCGTGTACCTGCCGCTCTTCAGCCAACCCGCCGTCAGCGAGAACCTCGTGAAGATTGACAAATTCTTCACGGACGCCGCCTCGGGTTCGCTCCCTCAGTTCTCTCTGCTCGACCCCAACTACACGATTCAGTCCGAGGAGAACCCCCAGGACGTGCAATACGGGGACCAGTTCCTGGCGGCAGTCGTCAACGCCGTTCTCAGTGGCCCGCAGTGGTCCAAGACGCTCATGATCTGGACCTACGACGAGTGGGGCGGATGGTATGACCACGTGCCACCCCCGGCCGCCGTCACTCCGGATGATGTCCCCCCGGATCTCCCGCCGGGAAGTCTTCCCGGCACCTTCGCCCGCTACGGGTTCCGGGTACCCGGTGGCGTCATATCCCCCTACGCCAAGAAGGACTTCGTATCCCACACCGTCTACGACCACACCTCCATTCTCAAGACGGTGGAGACCAAGTGGAATCTGCCCGCCCTGACCCGCCGCGATGCCAACGCCCACGATCTCTTCGAAATGGTCGACTTCTCCGCCAAGCCCCAATTTCTCCACCCGCCCGTGCTGCCCGATCCGGCCAATCCGGCAGACTCGTACAGCTGCCTCGTCACCGGCCCGGGTCAGATACCGCCACCCAATGCGGTGAGGCCCGCATGAGACGTCACGCCGGGGCGGCGCGCTTCGTGGGCCTCGCGATTGCCGCATCGGCCGGATGCATCCTGCTCGTGTCGACAGCCAGCCCCACGTCGGCTCAGCTGGCGACCAAGGCCTCCCACTCCCGGCATCTCACCCAATGCAGCCCATCGGATCTCACGGCGACGGCCGTGCTCACGCCGGTCGGAAACGCTTCTTCTGCCTTGGCCGGCGCGATCGCTTTCGCCAACCATTCGAGCAGCGCGTGCACGCTGCGGGGCGTTCCGAACGTCACCGTCGTGAACCCGGGCGGCCAGGCGATCGGCGTTTCCCAAGCGCCGGACTTCGTTCGGCACACCCCACGGGTGACCGTGCCGGCGAGTCCGTCCAGTGCCCGCTTGCCGGACGCGGGAACAAGCATCACCTGGTCCGTCTGGACGTGCGCCAAGAGCTCCTTCGCGCTGGTGGTGAAGTTCGCCGGTTGGAGCGGATCGATCACGGTCCCCTATGGATCCACCGCGAGCTATGCCGGGACGCCGTGCGCCGGCGGGCAGGCTTCGCTCTACGTCGGCCCCGTCGTCAGGATTGCGGCCCCGTCGTAAGCGCCATGGGGGCCGATCGCCTCACGCCTGCCGACGCCTGGGCCGAGGTTCCCCTCGGGTCCCGGCGTGCCGCGATCATCAGGTGCCGGGCAGCGGCTTCCACCCCTGGACCACGACCCAGCAAACTCCCGCCGCCGGAGCCGGAGGCGGGCCACGCTTGCATTGGCTCGAAGGCGGCTTGTTGTTATGCAACTTCACCACGCGGTATTCGGTGGGCCCGTAGAACTTGTGCGGCCCATAGCTGAGCACCGGCGAGTAGCCGCCGGGAAAATTCGACACCCGCGCCATCGCCTCAACGAATGTCCGACGATTGAGATCCTTTCCGGCCATGGTCGCCGCCTTGGCGAAGAGCTTGATCTCTTGACACCAGGACTGGATCGGCCCCTGCTCTTCGATGAAGTCGTTGATATTGCCCTTCGGCTTCTTCGGGTAGGCCTTGTGCCAGGTATTCCAACAGGCGCGCACTCCCTGGTCGTACCCCCCTTGTGATTCGGGGACGGGGGAATCGATTCCTCCGAGCGTCTCCGTCGTGACACCCTCCTGGCCGTCGAGCGCCCGTTCGTAGGGGATGGGGATGAGCCCCAACCCGACCTCGATTTCGAACTGATAGTCACTGAGAACGAGCGTCGGGAAGTAGCGCTGCGCCGTCTCGGCGCCGATGTAGGGCGTGAACGCGTTGTCGGGCAGGAGGGGAATGACCGAATTGACGCCCTGCGCCTTGAATCGTTCCACGGCCAGGGTGGCATCGGAGTCAGTACTGGCTGTTTCACCCAGATCGGCGGCGACCGTTTCGACCAGGGGCGTCACGCCGATCTTCTTCAGGTCGGGCAAGAGGTACTGGTTCAACGCGGCTTGATCGCTCGCTTGGTCAGAGACCACGACGCCAACCTTGCGACCGTGGCCGAGACGGCCCGAGCTGAGCCCCCAACGGACGGTCGCCGCCAGGACCGGCGCGTCGTCGGCCCCTGTCCACCACAGGTAGGGCGAACCGAGATCCGTCCAATTCGTGGTCGTCGTCCACTGGGCCAGCATCGGCGTGTGACCTTCCTGGGTGATGCAGAGCTCGTTGTCCCCGGACCATGTCCCCAGTCCGTCGAGAACGGCAAATACCGGCGGACTTCCTTGCGTCCACTGCTTGCACAGCGACCGTTGCTCCGCCGCGTTGGTCGGATCGAAGGTTTCGATCATCGGGTTGAGCTTTCTCCCGTTTATACCCCCCGCAGCGTTGATCTGGTTCACGAAGAGGTGGATCGCTTTGACCTGCTCTCCATACTCGGCGTCGGATTCGATCTCGAACTGCCCCTCGATGCTGCTGAACGAGATCAGCGGGAACACCACATTGATGCTGCTGGCCGAGACGCCGCGTGCACTCGTGCTGGCCGCAGTGACGGGAGTCGGGCTCGGGCTCGCTCCCGACGGGGCACTGACGCCGACCACTATGGCGCTCCCGAGCACGGCCATCGCTCCGCCCACGCGCAGGAGCCTTGTCTTGCCCCCCGTTACCCTTCGGTGTCGCATTTCCATCCCCCCTTGGTCCCCGGCTCCCACCCTGCTAAGACTTGTACCACTCTCGATCCCACGCGATAGGCGGAACAAGGTCGACGTGACCGGACACTCCGATTGTCAGACTATGACCTGGGGCTGATCATTGCCGAGTTCCCATGACCGCCAGCGACCTCCGAAGCCCAGGAGTGCACATGCCATTCACCGATGTCAGGGATGTCTGTCTGTTCTTCACCGACGAGGGCGAAGGCGAACCTGTTCTCTTTGTACACGGCTTCTCGTGTGATTCCCATGATTGGAGCTGGCAGCTCCCCTACTTCATGGCCGCGGGTTACCGGGTGATCGCCGCCGACCTGCGCGGGCATGGGCGATCCAGCGTGCCGGCCAACGGATTCACCCCGAAGGACTTCGCGGACGACCTGGCGATCCTGCTCGAACGGCTGGACCCGGGACCCGTCATCGCCATCGGACACTCGCTGGGTGGCGCCATCGTCAGCACCCTCGCGGTCGAGCACCCCGAAATGGTCCGGGCCATCGTGAGCGTCGATCCCGGCTACCTCCTCCCCGAGGCCTTCCGCCCCATGACCGACACGGCCATTGAGGCGTTGCGCGCGGGGGATCCAGTGGCGACGGCACAGGCATTTCTGGGTGCCGCATATGCTCCGGCCTCCGCCCCCCATCTGCGCAGCTGGCACATGCGCCGTATAGCAGGAGTACCGCATCACGTCCTCCACGGTGCGCTGGCCGGCCTGTTCGACGGTCCGGATGCACTCGGATTCGACACGGTCTCGGGACCCTACCTTCGTCGACGAACGTGCCCGGTGCTTGCCTTCTACGTCGATCCCAACCGGGCCGCGGTGGAGGCCGGCCTGATGGTCGACCCTCGGTCCAAGGTCGTGACGTTCGAGGGCTCAGGGCACTGGCTCCACCAGGAACGCCCAGACGAGACAAACCACCTCATCACCGATTGGCTCGCCTCGCTCGATGGAAGTGCGGCGGAGCCGACCTGAACGTCTCTGCCTGCATCTGGGCAGATTTGGGCAAGCGTTGAGATCGAGTAGTCGCTGGTGAGATGTGCCGCAGCCACTCTGGTGGGTGGTGTCATCTACTGCTCCACACAAGGGACTCGGCCGTGCGGTTCGGTGATCCGCCGCCCTGCGACCGTTGCCGTGAACCCTCGATCGTCCAGATCGTGATCGTGGCGTTCGAGGGTTCGTCGCCGCCGGATCAATTCCTTTGCCGCACGCACGCGTCCGCCGTCTACGTCGAAGCACGCAACGGGGCAGACCCCGATACGTAAATCCCGGGCGGCTCGGGGACCAACTTGCCCTTTGCAAGCCGGTCTGACCCCGTTAGGTTGCATCTGGTGCAGCCGAAGAACCTCGTCGTCGTGCTTTTGGACAGCCTGAATCGCCACATGCTCGAGGCATACGGCGGCGAGGAGTTCGCCACACCCAACATCGCAGCTTTTGCCGAGGACTCCCTCCGCTTCACCCGCCACCACGTGGGCTCACTCCCCTGCATGCCGGCCCGTCACGACATTTTGGTGGGCGCGCTCGACTTCCCTTGGCGCCCATGGGGCTCCATTGAGGTATGGGAGGACAACATCGCCCGGGCGCTACGCGAGCAGGGCGTGACCACCATGCTGGCGTCGGATCACCCCCATCTCTTCGAGACCGGCGGGGAGAACTATCACACCGACTTCACGGCATGGCAGTACGAGCGCGGCCACGAAAGCGACCCGTGGCGTACAACCCCGGACCCGACATGGATCGGGACTCCCGCGCTGCCGGTCGAACGGGCCCCGTACCACCACGCCTACGACAACTCGCGGACGTACTTCCGTTCCGAGGAGGAATTCCCCGGGCCCAAGACGATGGCCGCCGCCGCAGACTGGATACGCGAGGCAGCACGCTCCCACGAGCGGTTCTTTCTCTTCGTCGACGAGTTTGATCCGCACGAGCCGTTTGACACTCCCCTGCCCTACGCCGGGATGTACGACCGCGATTGGGACGGCCCTCTCGCCATTTGGCCGCCCTATCTGATCGATGCCGTGGCCAGTGGAAAGCTCGACGATCGTAAAGCGCGCCACCTCCGGGCGAACTACGGGTCGAAGCTCACCATGATCGACCATTGGTTCGGGCATCTGATCAAGGCGATCGAGGACCAGGGTCTGACCGATTCGACCGGCGTCATCTTGTGCACCGACCACGGGCACTACCTCGGAGAGCACGACATATTCGGCAAGCCCGCCGCACCCATCTTCAGCGAGCTCGGACGGATACCATTGCTCGTCCGCTGGCCCGGTCAGGGTCACCGCGACGTCGAGGCGTTGACGACCTCGGTCGACATCCACGCCACCATTGCCGACCTCTTCGGGGCCGCCATCGACCACCCCACCCACGGTCGCTCGCTCCTCCCGGTCATTGAGGGAACGGCGGGATCGGTGCGTGAATTCGCCCTCTTCGGCTATTGGGGCCGCCATGTGGGGATCACCGACGGCACGCACCGCTATCTGCGGGGCTGTGGCGACACCAACTTCCCGCTGTCGGTCTGGTCGAATCGATGGTCCACCATGCCTGTAGCGCCGTTCCCACAGGTCCGCATGCCCCGCCCCGACATGCGGGCGACCCTGCGGACCATGCCGGGCACACAGGTCCCCGTGATCCGCCAACCCTTCGAGCCCGGTGACCAGCTCCCCTTTTGGGCCGGCCACCTGCCGCCGTCCGATTCACATCTCTTCGATACCGAGAATGATCCGGCCGAGATGGAGAACCAACTCGGTACGGCGATGGAAGGTTCGATGCTCGAGGCGATGGCCACCGAGCTCCGGGGTATCAGCGCGCCGGTAGAGCTGCTCGAACGAATCGGCGTTGCCTAGGCGTTCGGTGTGATACCGATGGCGCGGCTGACCCGATGCCGGGCCATGGCCCGAAAGACGACATGATGCACCGGGCGGAGGAGCTTCCAGTAGAGAAATCCGGGTATCCCCCTGGAACGGAACGAGCCGACCTGCATCAGATGGTGCTCGTCGCTCCGGTACCCGAGCCAAGCCTCTCCGGGGAACCACCACACGTTCCGCAAGACGAGTTCTCCGGGTTCACGGCGCGCCACCAGCCACCAGTCAACCCGCTCGCCCTGGACGACGGCCGATGGCGACCTGAAATTCCAATCCTCTCCGGTCAGGCGGCCGAGACGGGCGCGAACGCGCCAGGCCGGCGCGAGGCCGTACCAGCCGAAGCCCCCGCCGATCCGGTCGAAGTCCTCGTCGATGTTCGTCGACAGGCCCGGACGGAGATTCTCCACCATGCGGACGGTATAGACCCCGTCTCGGAGCCCGTTTTCCTGCCGGAAGAGATTTCCGTCCAGTGCACAAGCCTGTTCCTCGAGCGCCGCAGAGAGCGATGCGTCGAGACCCATCGGACGAATGCCGAACGCCGCATCGGTGCGTTCTGGGTCCTTGACGATGACTTCGGTCGCCAGGCTCTCGATGAGAGCGTGGCTCACGCGGCGATCCACCGGTGTCACCAGATCCAGCCAGTAAGACGACAGCCTCGGCGTGAGGTATGGCACGTCAACGATACGACGCCGCCGAAGCCCCCGCACGCGTGCATACGCCACGATCATGTCCCGATACGACGTGACGTCGGCCCCTCCGACGTCGTAGATGCCAGGCTCGACATCGAGCGCCCTCATCAGATAGCGAATCATGTCGGTCAACGCGATCGGTTGGATCGCCGTTCGAACCCAGCGGGGACAGACCATGCATGGAAGACGCTCGGTGAGATAACGCAGCATCTCGAAGGAAATGCTGCCGGCGCCGAGCACAACCGCGGCCCGCAGTTCCACGACGGGCACCCGGCCGTTCGCCAGTACGGCCCCTACTTCCTGGCGGCTGGCCAGGTGCTCGGAGTCCGGATCATCTCCCAGACCACCGAGATAGACGATGCGTTGCACCCCGGCGACCACCGCCGCGTCACGGAGACCTTCGGCCAACTGGCGGTCGCGTGCACGGAATGCATCGCCGCTCAGCGAGTGCACGAGGTAATAGACGACCTCGCACCCCTGTAACGATTCAGCCAGCTTCTCCTTGTCGCCGACGTCGATCGAATGGCCTTCAGCGCCGGGGATGTCGGGCAGGTGTCGGGAAATTGCGACGACGTCATATGCCGCGGCAGCGAGCGCCGACGAGATCGCACGTCCGACGAATCCGCTCGCTCCGACCACCGCCACGCGCATGACTCCACCATGCACCAATTCCAATCGAACTTCCGACCAGCTCCTTCTCGAGCACAACGAGTCTTGCCGGCACTACGCGACGGGCGGTGGACTTCCCTCGACGCTCGCCAGCAGCG
>Ga0302325_10012201_pt1 | contig 18460 bp, 17 predicted proteins | sample Palsa_T0_2_FD_201948 | JGI IMG/M metagenome (GOLD analysis project Ga0302325, IMG submission 201948) | Peat permafrost microbial communities from Stordalen Mire near Abisko, Sweden - Palsa_T0_2 | ecosystem: Environmental > Terrestrial > Soil > Palsa > Peat permafrost | place: Sweden: Abisko...
ATGACCAGATCTCCGGAGCCAAGGGCTTGAGCGCCCTGGCTGTCAAACGGCTGACTGAACGGGCAAAAGTTAGAAATTGAGCCACGCGACGGTAGAGTAGTCGCCCGCTCATGGACCATTTCTTGCCAGGATTGCTGCTTGGCTTCCTGGGCAGTCTGTTCGTGTCGTCGCTGATAGCCGTCGCGATTCTCATGCGCGTCCGGGCGCATCGGCGTCGAATGCGCCGGTCCCTGGCGCGGATTCGCGCAGTCTGCCGGCGCCGTGCCGCGCGATTGCAGTCAAAAGCCCAATCCATCCAGCGCCTGGCGGAGGTGGGGACCTTCACCGGCGGGCTGGCGCATGAAATAAAAAATCCGCTCTCCACCGTTCTGCTCAATCTGCAATTGCTTCAGGAAGATCTAGATTCAAACGATCCCGCTTACAGCCGTTTGTCGGCCCGGTTAAACACCGTCAGCCGGGAGGCGGCCCGCCTGCGGGACATCCTCGACGATTTTCTCCGCTTCGCCGGCAAGATCGAACTGCGGCGGGAAAAGGTGGACCTGAACGCGGTCCTGGAGGAACTGGTCGATTTCTTCGCGCCGCAGGCCCAGCTCAGCCGCGTGCAACTGCGGTTCAATCCGCGCGGAAGTCCGGTGATGGTGCAGGTCGATCCCCGGCTGATCAAGCAGACGATTCTCAATCTCCTGATCAACGCGCTTCACGCGATGCCCGGCGGCGGGGAATTGATCCTTTCGGCCGGGACCGCCGGGAACTCCGCGGTGGTGGATGTCATCGACACCGGCAGCGGCATTCCACCGGACGCGATCGACAAAATCTTCCAGGCGTACTACTCGACCAAAAAAAGCGGGACCGGCCTGGGCCTGGCGATGTCCCAGCGGATCGTGCGGGAACATGGCGGACAGTTGACGGTCAGCAGCGAGATGGGGAAGGGATCGGATTTCAGGTTGACGTTGCCGCTGGCGGGGGGCTGAAATCGAAGCGGACCGATTTGCTTCCAGAAATCGCGATGCTGGGTGTTTTTGGCGATCACCCCAATTTTGGTTCCAGTTCCGGCGGAGGCCAGTCGGATACGGGGGTTGGCGCGGCCTGTTGCCGGGCGAGGGGGCGGAAGCGGCCGGCGGTTTGCAGGAGGATTTGGGCGGCGCGCAGGCGGTTTTTGTCGGAGGCGTCTTCAAGGAATTTGGCGAGGACGGCGGTGGCGCGAAACAAAAGATTCTGGCTGCGATCGGCGGCCGAGGCGTGCAACTGCGAGCGGGCGCTGGCCAGCGTCTGGCGGTATTCATCGTTGAAGGTTTTCCATCGCCAGAGGGTTTTACGATTCACCGAAAGCATCTCGGCGATCTGGATGTCGCTGAGTCCCTGCACCGTCAATTCGACGGCACGAAGCTGAACCTCGGTGAGGTTCACTGATTCGGAAATGTCCCACTCGGCCTCATAATGTCCCATTTCGGCGCTTGCATTATTGGGACATTGAGATTCGGCAGACGCCTGGGAATGGATGCTGGGAGACATGGAAATTCCTTGGGGGAGAAAAAAGAGTATCTCCCTATATATGTGTCCAGCAGGTGAAGGTTTTGGGCGTGTTTTTTGGAATTGGCAGATTTTTCAAAATTTAATTTGGCGGAAGGGATGACGAATGGCCGGTATCGTCGCAAAGCGTGGCTGCGAGTAAGATAGGCCGAGTTCCTATGTCCGAGAACGAAACGCCCAAAGCCGCGGTATTAGTTGTTGATGATGAGCAGGATCACGCCCAGGTCATGTGCGAGGCTCTGCAGCGGCAGGGGCATCGGTGCGATGTGACGTACAACCTCGGCGAGGCGGAAGCTCGGCTTAAACAGAAGAGTTATAACGTGATCGTCACCGATCTGGTGATGGATGGGAAGCGGGACGGGCTGGAGGTTTTGCGGAAGGCGAAGACGCTGATTCCGCCGCCGCAGGTCATTCTCGTTTCGGCTCATGGGGATATTCCCATCGCGGTGCAGGCGATGAATGAAGGGGCGTACGGGTTTATCGAGAAGCCGCTGGACCTGAACCATTTCCGGGCGCAGGTGAACCGCGCGGCGGAACTGGCGTCGCTGCATCAGCAGAACCAGATATTGCGCGATGAGCTGACCGAGCAGAGCGGCTTCGAAGGGATCGTCGGCAAAAGCGCGGGCATGCAGCGGGTTTTGACGACGGCCCGCCAGGTGGCGGCCAGCGATATTCCCGTGTTGATCATGGGTGAAAGCGGCACCGGCAAGGAACTGATCGCGCGGGCGATCCATTACAACAGCCGGCGGCGCAAGAAGCGGATGGTGGCGCTGAATTGCGCGGGGCTGAGCGAAAATATTCTGGAGGATGAGCTGTTCGGCCATGTGAAGGGGGCTTTCACCGGCGCGCAATCCGAGCGGGAGGGCCGGTTCGAGCATGCCGATGGCGGCACCCTGTTCATGGATGAGATTGGGGATATGCCCGCGGTGATGCAGGCGAAACTGCTGCGCGTGCTGGAAAACGGCGAGATCGTGCGACTGGGGAGCAACGAGGCGATCAAGGTCGATGTGCGGCTCATCAGCGCGACCAATCGCGAATTGGACGAGATGGTCGCGGAAAAACAATTTCGCGAGGATTTGTTCTTTCGGATCAAGGGCGTGACGCTGGTGCTGCCGCCGCTGCGCGAGCGGCGGGAGGACATTCCGCTGCTGATCCATTATTTCCTGCAGGAATTCGCGGCGAAATATAATCGGGAGATCGACGGGATCTCGCCGGCGGCGCAGCAGATGCTCATGTCGTTCAGTTGGCCCGGCAATATCCGGCAGCTTCGAACGGCACTGGAGAACATGGTGGTTCTCACTACGGGCAAACTCCTCGGCCCGGAATCGCTTCCGGCGGAAATACAGCCCAGCGCCGGCGCGGAACAGATCGCGGGAATGAACAACCTGGTCGGCATCAGCATCGAGGCGGCGGAAAAAGAGTTGATCCGCAATACATTGAAAATGGTGGATGGGAACCGCGAGCAGGCGGCGCGCATTCTTCGCATTGGAGAGCGGACGCTTTATCGCAAGATCAGGGAATACGGATTGTGAACAAAAATACCACAGATGATTTACGGATCGGACATGGCTACGATATCCATCGCTTGCAGCAGGGAGGCAAGCTGGTCCTGTCGGGAGTGGAGATTGCGGATGACATTTCGCCGGTAGCGCATTCGGATGGGGATGTTGTGTTTCACGCCGTCGTCGATGCGCTGTTGGGCGCGATCGGCAAGGGCGATATCGGTGTAATGTTTCCCAACACCGATTCCCGCTGGCGCAGCGCCGCCAGCCGGTTGTTCGTGCAGGGAGCCATGGAACAGGTGAGCAGCCTGGGATTTGCCGTGGTGAACGTGGATGTGACAATTCTGGCCGAGCGGCCGAAGCTGATGGCAATGAAGGCGAAGATGGTTGAATCTCTGGCGAAACTGGTCGGAGGCCCCGTGAACATCAAGGCGGGAACGAACGAAGGATGCGACGCGGTTGGCCGGGGCGAGGCGATCGCGGCGCATGCGATCGTTTTGCTCCATAGGAAAACACCATGAGCCTGCGCGTTTACGATACGCTGACCCGCGAGAAACAATTGTTCGCTCCGGTCCGGCCCGGAAAAGTGGGGATGTACCTCTGCGGGCCGACGGTTTATAAGCCGTCGCATGTCGGTCACATGGTCGGGCCGGTGGTTTTCGACGCGATCAAGCGATATCTGAAGTACAAGGGGTTCGACGTCGTTTGGATCGTCAATATCACCGATGTGGACGACAAGCTCATCGAGGCCGCCGCCAGGAACAAAACCACCGTGCAGGACCTGGCGGAAAAATATACGGCCGAATATCTCGATTGCCTGACGCGATTTGGAATCGAATCCATCGACCGGTTTCCCAAGGCTTCGGAACACATCGCCGAGATCATCATCATGGTGGAGAAACTGATCTCGCTCGGATGCGCCTATGTCTCCGAGGGGAACGTCTGGTTCGACGTCGCCCGGGACGCGGATTATGGAAAACTTTCCAACCGCAAGGTGGAAGACCAGGAGAGCGGGACGCGCTCGCTGGAGGGACATGGCAAACGGAATCCGGCGGATTTTGCTCTCTGGAAAACCGCCAAATCGGGCGAGCCGGCGTGGGATTCGCCCTGGGGAAAGGGAAGGCCGGGCTGGCATATCGAATGCTCGGCCATGAGCGTGAAATATCTTGGCGAGACCTTCGACATCCACGGCGGGGGAATGGACCTGATGTTTCCCCACCACGAAAATGAACTGGCCCAATCCGAATCCGCGACCGGCAAACCCTTCGCGAAATATTGGCTGCATAACGGCCTTACCCGCATCAAGACCAAGCTCGCCAGCGGGCAATGGGCCGATGAAAAAATGAGCGGAAGCCTCGGCAATGTGGTGTCGGCGCGCGATCTGCTCGATGCGTGGGGGCCGGAACTGCTGCGGTATATGCTGCTGTCGACGCATTATCGGCGGCCCATCGAATTCACGGATGAGGTGCTGGCCAATTCGAAAAAAGGGCTGGCGGTTTTCACGCGGCTGTTTGAGCGGATAGGGCGCGTGACCGGCAAACCGCCGGTGGATGGCTCGCCGGATATGGATCAGATCGCCAATCGTCTTTTGGAATCGCAAGTTGGGAATTTCGTTCGGCAGGTGATCGGCGACAAGATGCGGTTTCTGGAAATGATGGATGATGATTTCAACACCGCCGGGGCAATCGCGGTGCTGCATGAAATCACCGGATCGATCAACAGCTTTCTGGAACAGAACCGGGCGGATACGGACCGGCAACCGGATGTGGTGCAGGCGGCGGCGGCGGCCACGCAGACCTTGCGGAAATTGGGGCAGATTCTCGGGCTGTTCCGCACGGAAATTCCCGGAGTGGTCGCCAAGGAGCCGGGGACGGTCGAGCAACTCATGGCCCTGCTGATTCAGGTTCGTAACGAAGCGCGGAAAAGCAAACAATTCGCCCTGGCGGATTCGGTGCGGGATGGATTGAAGACGATCGGAATCACGCTGGAAGACCGGCCGGATGGGACGGGGTGGCGAAGGGAGTGAATGGAATTCCGTGATTTTGGGAGAGACGCGCGACGAAATTCGAAATTCGAATGCTGAAACCGTTGATGGGGCGATGTTTTCGATCTGTTGCAAATCAATCAAATCCGAATTCGAGAGGGCGCCATCAAAGCAATCGGCGGGTTAGAATAACTTCTGTGATGATTGAACCGGAGCCTGAGGAATATCCGCCCGCATTGCTCGAAAGCATCCCCGGCCGGGGAGCCGCGGAAAACCCGAAAAATCGGTTTGTTCCGCTCGACGTTCTTCCGGATGCCGAATCAATCGATCCGGACAACGAAGATTCCGCTTCTCCGCGAACAGTGTTTTTCAGGGATTCGACGCGGAAAATAATTGCCACCAATGACAGCCCGGATGTGGGATTCGAAGCCAGCATCAATGCGTATCGCGGATGCGAGCACGGATGCGTCTACTGTTTTGCCAGGCCGACGCATGAATATCTGGGGTTTTCAGCGGGACTGGATTTTGAAACGAAGATCATGGTGAAGGAGAATGCGCCAGCGCTGTTGCGGGCGGAGTTGAGCAGCGTTAAATGGGAGCCGAAGGTGTTGCAGATGTCGGGGGTGACGGATTGCTATCAGCCGGTCGAGCGGCGGTTGCGGCTCACGCGGGGCTGTCTGGAAGTATTGGCGGAGTTCCGAAATCCGGTCACTCTTCTGACCAAGAATCATCTGATCACACGGGACATCGATCTGCTGGTGAAGCTGGCGGCGCATGGGGCAACGGCGGTGATGCTTTCCATCACGACACTGGATAAGACGCTGGCGATGAAGATGGAGCCGCGCACCAGCGTGCCGAGCCGGCGGTTGGACGCGGTTCGCGAGCTGGCGCGGGCCGGGGTTCCCGTGGGCGTCATGACCGCCCCGATGATCCCCGGCCTGAACGATCAGGAAATGCCGGCGATTTTGTGCGAGGCGGCGGCGGCGGGAGCCCAGTTCGCGGGGTATACCTCCGTTCGGTTGCCGTTCGCGGTGAAGGATTTGTTCGAGAGCTGGCTGAGCCGGCATTTTCCGGACCGCAAGGAAAAAGTTCTCAACCGCATTCGCGACATGCGCGGGGGGAAGCTGAACGATCCCGAATTCGGATCGCGCATGCGCGGCGATGGAATTTGGGCCCAGCAGCTTAAATCGATGTTCGAGCTGGCTCGCCGCAAGGCGGGCTTGACGGGAAGATTCCCGGCGCTTTCCACCGCGGCATTCCGGCGGCCGGCGGGGCCGCAGATGGAATTATGGGCGGATCCGGCGGCCGGCAAGTGACCAATGACAAATTACAAGTTACAAATGACAATTGCCGATGAATCTCGAATCCATGTCCGATCAGGTTTCATTGGATCCTCGCACGCTGCTGAGCGCTTACGCCCAGGGCCTGTTTCCGATGGCCAATCGTGAGGGGAAAATCCAGTGGTACACCGCCGAGCCGCGGGGGGTCATTCCTTTGGACCGATTTCACATTCCGGGAACGCTGCGGCATATGCTTCGCAAATCACCGGCGGAGGGGGGGTTCGACATTCGAATCAACCACGATTTCGAGGCCACGATGCGGGCGTGCCAGGAGCTTCGGATGGGAGGGACGTGGATCAATGAGCCGCTGATCGCGGCGTATGTCCGTCTGCACGAGATGGGCCGCGCTCACAGCGTCGAAGCGTGGACGAATGGCCAATTGGTCGGCGGTTTGTACGGGGTGAGCCTGGGCGGCGCGTTTTTCGGCGAGAGCATGTTTCACCGCGTGCGGGATGCCAGCAAGGTCGCGCTGGTGCATCTGGTCGATCGGTTGCGTCAGCGCGGGTTTGAGTTGCTGGATACGCAGGCCACGACGCCGCATCTCAGACGGTTTGGCTGCGTGGACATTCCCGCGAAGAAATATCTGGAGCTGCTGAAATCGGCGATCGAGAAGGATTGCAAATTCGACTGATTCAGGGTCTCGTGAAGTGGAACGCGCGCATCCCGCCGTCACGTTTATTTCGGGTTTGGAGCAAGACCAATTTACTTACTCGGTTCGATGCTGATGGTCAGGCCTTTGGTCTGGAACTGGTCCAGATAAAGCTCGGCCCGTTCTTTGTGGGTGACAAGGAGAAGTGCGACGCCGCTCTTGTGCGCTTCGAGCATTCGACCCAGGGCGTCCTCGCGATTCAGCGGGGTCAGTTCCACGATTGCGCGGATGACGAAAAGCATTTCATTCTTCTCGTCATTGTGGAGAAGCACTTTCCACGGCGGTAAGGGAGCGGGGGAATGCTCTGCCGGAGCGGTTCTCTGCTGCCTGGCGGCGTCCGGAACGGCGACAGTGGTGCCTGTGGATTCCTCGGTCTCGGAAAAGCCCGATTGATTGCCGTGGTCAGACATTTACAACTCTCTGTACAAAATTCAACAAGAACTTCAAACGTTATTCTTACGATTATATACAATAAAAGTTCGCCGGAAAAGCCGCGAAATCTTATCCGCGGGTCGCATTAAGCGAATTTTTGGGAAAACAGGCAAAGGAAAGCGAATTTATGAGGGATTTACGGAGTTTATCGACTGGGAGGGCATGGTAGATTAATGACGTGGATCAGAGCACGCGGATCATCGCCGGCGCCATGAGCGGCACCAGCGCCGATGGCGTGGATGTGGCCCTCGTCGCTATCACCGGATGCGGACTGGAGATGCGCGCCAGGCTGCTCGCGTGCCACCAGCGGGGATTTCACGGCGATCTGCGGGAGCTGATCGGCCAGATCAGAATGGGCGCGGCGATGCCGATCTCGGCGTTGGCGAATGCCGGTCGGGAAATCTCGCTCTGTTACGCGGCGGCGGTGAACGAATGCCTGGTGATCGCCGGGGCCAGCGCCAGCGATCTGGCGGCGGTCGCGGCGCATGGCCAGACGCTTTTCCACGATCCGCCCACGACAATTCAATGGCTTGATCCGGCGCTGGTGGCGGCGGAAGTGGGGTGCCCGGTCGTGAGCGATTTCCGCCGTGCGGATTGTGCCGCCGGCGGGCAGGGTGCGCCGCTGGTGCCGATGGCGGATTATCTTCTCTTCCGCGATGCGCGAAAAAATCGCGTGCTCCTCAACATCGGTGGAATTGCGAATCTCACGTTTGTCCCGGCCGATTGCGGGATCAATCAAGTCATCGCGTTTGACACCGGGCCCGGAAACTGCCTCAGTGATTATCTCATGCGCCAAGCCGACCCGCGGGGCAACTGCTGGGACGATGGAGGACGGCTGGCCGCCACCGGGGTGCCGGTGTATCCGATCGTGACGCTCGTTCTTTCATCGCCGTATTTCGCCCAATCACCGCCGAAATCAACCGATGGCCCGGCCATGATCAAGCTGTTCGCCGATGCCCAGGCCGCGATGGGCCGGCGATATCCGCTGGAGTATCTGCTGCGCTCGGCGTGCCTGATCGCGGCGGATGCGATCCTGGAATCCATGCGGAATTTTCTTAGGCCGTTCCCCGATGAGATCCTCGTCAGCGGAGGGGGGACGAAAAATCGGGTGCTGATGGATATGCTGCGCCAGCCGCTCGGGGAGGGAATGGTGAAGACCATCGATGAAGTGGGAATCCCCTCGGCGGCGAAGGAGGCGATGGCGTTTGCGCTGCTGGGAGCGGCAACGCTGGATGGATTGCCGGGAAATGTACCGGGAGCGACGGGAGCGTCGAGGCCGGTCGTGCTGGGGGCGGTGACGCCGAGACCGTGAAAAGAGAATGCCGGGCCGATTGCCAAATGCCGAATGAAATTGAACACATTTCGGATCGATCGAGTTTGCTGACGGAACAGCGGCTGGCGGCGTCGATGGAATTGGATCAATTGTCCACCCTCGAGGCGCTGGCGGTGATGAACGAGCAGGATGCGCTGGCCGTGAAAGCGGTGGCGTCAGAATGCGCGGAAGTGGGGCGGGCAATCGAAATCGTGGCGGCAGCGTTGATGGCCGGAGGAAGGCTGATTTATGTCGGCGCGGGAACCAGCGGAAGGCTGGGCGTGCTGGATGCAGCGGAATGTCCGCCGACGTTCGGGACCGATCCGAACATGGTACAGGGTGTGATCGCCGGCGGGGATGATGCGATGTTCCGCTCCAAAGAAGGGGCGGAAGATCGGCCGGAGGATGGGGCGGCAATAATGAACGGCAAATGCGTCGGGCCAAAAGATGTCATCATGGGCATCGCGACGGGGGGAACAACGCCGTTTGTGCGCGGGGCATTGGAGCGGGCGAGGGAATTGGGGGCGAAAACGATCTTTTTGTGCTGCGTCGAGCAAACGGCTGGTGAGCCGAAGGCCGATATCATCATTCGGCCGCTGACGGGGCCGGAAGTGTTGACGGGATCAACTCGATTGAAAGCGGGGACGGCCACGAAACTGGTCCTGAATCAAATCACAACGCTGGCCATGGTGCGGATAGGCAAAGTTCATGAAAACCTGATGGTCGATCTGAAAGCGACAAACCAGAAATTGCTGGACCGCGCGGCGCGGATCGTGGCGATGCTGACGGGACTGTCACGGGATGAATCGCTGGACCTTCTGCGATCCGCGGATGGCGAGGTGAAGACGGCAATTGTGATGCGGAAACGACGGGTGGATAGGAATGCGGCGAGGGCGCTCTTGACCGCAGTGGCAGGGCGGCTTCGGAATGCACTGTGAAGAAAGATGGTGCGTGCCGAATAGGTTAGTGAGCCAGCACGGGATCCGGCGAGGCCGGTAAGAGGTTGGGATCAAGTAGGCTCGAAGGCGTAGAACTGGTTTGGTCCACATTTCCAAACACAATGCCCATGCGTGGCGCATCCTGCCCGAGGCTGACGTCAATGCCATCTTCAGTTTTCATTGCACCTTGATGCAATAGGGCGGAACCCTTTTGCCATAAGTCCTCTGCTAGAACTCCGGCAAACCTTCCTCGTCCGTTCAACCGAACGAGCACCCCCTGCTTGGCTAGTTTCCGCAAATTTTCCGAGATTGGTTGCTCGTTTTCAATTGCTTCTCGGAGTCCTTGAAGTAGCTCCGCAATCTCGCGGCCCGACCGCCATCGCATTCCCATGGGGTTGGAAATTTCCTGAAGGCTGAACTGCAGCGAAAGTCGTCCAAATTCCCTGCTAACCGGAGGAAAACTGTACACGCCAATGGGCGGTGATTTGCCACTCCATACACGTCTAAGTCTTGGCCAGCCAACAAACGTACGGAGAGCTTCGGAGAATAGAACGCAACCCAAAGCGGCGGAAATTCCACCTCTCCAAGATGCCGGAGTTTCCGCTCCACTGGCGATCACCCAAGCTGAACAAATGGTCACTCCTAGAATCGCGCTTATTGCAAGCCAAGAGAGAGAATATCTTGTTTCTCTTTCGATCATGGAGCCTTACCGTTCTTCTTAAACAACTGAAGAATGAAAATATAACCGCTCCGGATGATAACAACCACGGCCAAGGTATCCGTAGCTGGCGACGAACGCCCAACGGCAAATTGGCCCGACACGAAATAGTGATCTTAATTCCATCACCGTCAATCACGATTGGCGTGGGATTCTTGTAAAATACCTCGTATCCCCCTTCGCTAGGAGCTGCTCGCGGCTGAAACTTAATGTTGAAGCCGGTTATCGCGGCCCAATCCTCAAGCCCCTGGAGTTCCAATTCCGCGGATGTGAACAATGAGTCCTTGGTGACTTTCAGGTGGCGACCAACAAACGCTAATCGAGGTCGGTACTCTTCGCCTGCATAACCGGGCATGCTTATTGAGAAGTTTGACCGAAGACAATCCGTGAGCGTGACCAACCGGTCTACCGGATGCTCTTCTAAGACTCCATGGATTGTTTCGATGTTCTTTGAACTCGGGAAGAAATTTGGTCTTTCACCAAGAGTGCCAATTAGCTTGAGCGATAATCCCTCATTTTCGCTGTACTTGAGGATTCCCCCTACCGTATCCTCTGGTTTGTTCGGAATCCACCACAGGCCAGTTGATTCAAATGCTTCCATTAAGATGACCAAAGAAAAGGCGGCGCATTGCGAATTACATCATAACATAACCATATTGCGGAAACCGTGGGGCAAACTTGGGCGGAAAACTGCCTCTCAGCGTCTCGGGGTTGCCACATTTTTCCGCGAAAGCCCGGAGATCTGGGCCCTGGTGGCGGCGCAATCAAACTATCGTTGTTCTATCGGCACAACCTTGAGCCCAAACGGCCCGCGATAATCATCCTGCGGGCGGATGATGCGGTTGTTGCTGTGCTGTTCCATGATGTGCGCCGTCCAGCCGGCGATGCGGGCGATGGCGAAAATCGGGGTGTACAGATCGATCGGAATCCCCATCGTGTAATACGCGCTGGCGCTGAAGAAATCGACGTTCGGGTCCTTGTTCTTGATCTCTTTGACGATCGGGATGAGGCGTTCGGACATTTCGTACCATTTGGTGTTTCCGGCGGCTTCGCCGAGTTGGCGGCTCATCTTTCGCAGGAAAGCGGCGCGGGGATCGAATGTTTTGTAGACGCGATGTCCGAATCCGGGAATTTTTTCGCCGTCGTTCAGCATCTCGCGGACTTTTTTGACGGCGGCTTCGGCGGTTCCGCAGTCGAGGAGAAGCTGCATGACTTCCTGATTGGCGCCGCCGTGCAGCGGGCCTTTGAGGGCGGAGACGGCGGCGGTGACGCCGGCGTGCATGTCGGCAAGCGTCGCGGCCGTCACGCGGGCGGCGAAGGTGCTGGCGTTGAAGCCGTGCTCGGCATGAAGAACCAGCGCGGCATCCAGCACGCGTACCAGGGTTTCGTGCGGCTTGCCGCCGGTCAGCATGTGCAGGAAATTCGCCGCGACGGACAGACCCGATTGCGGCTCGATCGGCTTCTGATCGTGACGCAGGCGATGGAATGCGGCGACGATTGCGGGAAATTGAGCGGTCAATCGAATGGCTTTGCGAAGGTTGGCGGCGGGTTCGTTGCTCTGAAGGTCGGGATCGGTGCTGCTGAGGGAGCTGGCGGCCGTTCGCAGCGCGTCCATCGGCTCGGTGGATGGCGGCAGGGATTTAAGGATTGCCAGCGTATGGGCCGGAAGCGTGGCCTGGGATGAAAGCTCGGATTTGAGCCGGAACAGTTCGGAGCGGCTCGGGAGCCGGGATTCCCAGAGCAGGAAGGCGGTTTCTTCAAACGTCGCGTTTTCGACGAGGTCGCCGATCTCATATCCGCGATAGACCAACCGGCCGGCGGTGCCGTCGATAAAACAGATTTCGCTGGGGGCGGCGACAACGCCTTCCAGCCCGGCAGCAGATTTTACGGGAGACGACACCGCTTGGGTCATGGGACTCCGAATTGGACGATTCGCGACGGTTCCGCCGGACTATAGCGGTCGCGCATTTCGGCGTCAACGCGAATCTGGACGGGTTGAAAAACAAATGAAAACCGGGCAAATCGGCTCGCCGGAGACTTGACGCCAGGGGGCAATCGTCCGAATCTTTCAGGCCATGGAAGAGACCCTTTTCAGCAAAATCATCGCCCGGAAGATTCCGGCCAAGATCGCCTATGAGGATGATCGCTATATTGCCATCCACGATATCAATCCGCAGGCGCCGGTGCATTTGCTGGTGATTACCAAAAAGGTGATCCCGACCCTGAACGACTTGACGGCTTCGGATGCGGAACTGGTCGGCGGGATGTTTCTGGTGGCGTCAAAGCTGATGAAGCAGATGGGGCACAGGGAATACCGGACGGTCTTCAATTGCGGCGCCGATGCCGGACAGACGGTGTTTCATCTCCACCTGCACGTTCTGGCGGGCCGGACGTTCACATGGCCGCCGGGATGAACGGGCACCCCTGATATTGCCGTAAGCCATTATATTTGAATTGGATAAGAGATTCTCGCGGAGGTCTTGACAGTCCATGTAATATCGTTATGATATCATTGTGATAACACAACAAATGGAGGCTGATATGGACGCGTCGAATCTCAGGTCTTTTCGCGAAAATCGGGTAACGGTGCTGCCGGGCTGGCTGATGTTTCCGTTGCTTTTCGTCCTGCTGGTGGGCGATATCGCAGTGATTATCTATTCCCTCACTCTCACCTTGAGGCCGGATCTGGAGGGGCGTGAGTTTTGGTGGATATTTGTCCCGGCGGTCGTGGCGCTGGCGGCGATCATCGCTTTGCTTATGGGTTTCTTCACGCTGCAGCCCAACGAGGGACGAGTGCTGATTCTCTTTGGGGCGTACAAGGGGACGGTCCGGGAAAGCGGATTTCATTGGGGGAATCCGTTCTATACGAGATCGCCGAAGGGGAGTGCTTTGTCGGTCCAGCCTCGGAATCCGGCGCGATACAAAATATCCCTGCGAGCCCGGACGCTGAACGGGGAGAAGCTGAAGGTCAACGACAAGCGAGGCAATCCGATCGAGATCGCGGCGGTGATCGTTTGGCGCGTCAACGACACGGCTCAGGCGGCGTTCGATGTGGACGACTATGAAAAGTATGTTCAGACCCAGAGCGAAACCTCTCTCCGCCATATCGCCAGCGCGTATGCGTACGATGATGGCGAGGGGGACGAAATCACCCTGCGCAGCGGGGTTGACGAGATTTCGCAGGCGCTTCGGAGGGAATTGCAGGAGCGATTGGACAAAGCCGGTGTGATCGTGGATGAGGCCCGGTTGACGCATCTGGCATACGCACCGGAAATCGCGCAGGCGATGCTGCGCCGCCAGCAGGCCGAGGCGGTCATCGCCGCCCGGCAGAAGATCGTGCACGGGGCGGTCAGCATGGTGGAGATGGCGCTGAAAGATCTGGCGGAGAAGCAGGTCGTCGTGCTGGACGATGAACGCAAGGCCGCGATGGTCAGCAACCTGATGGTCGTGCTCTGCGGCGAATCGGAAGTTCATCCGGTCATTAACACCGGGACCCTTTATAACTGAGCAACAGAATGGCTCAGCGAAAAAGCTTTGTTCTGCGGATTGATCCTGCGCTCTGGACGGAGATCGAGCGGTGGGCGCAGGAGGAACTGCGGAGCGTCAATGGCCAGATCGAGTATCTGCTCAAGCGCGCCGTGGTGACGCGCAGGCGGATGCTGGAGGACGACGCGAACGACCCGCCGCTGCACGACCCGCCGGGGTGAGGGTGGAGAGATTGCCAATTGCCAATTGCCAATTGAAAACAGAGGTGATGGCGGCTTTTCCGCATTTCAATCGGCAATCGGCAATTAGAATTGTTACTGCTTGACGGGCGTGGCCTGAAGGGCTTTTCTGATTTCGACCAGGAGCTGCTCGACCTTGAACGGCTTGAACAGGACGGCTTGCAGTCCTTCCTGGCTGGCGCGAACGATGCTGTGGTTGGGGTCGTATCCGAAGCCGGTCATGAGGATGACGGGGGTGCTCGTGTTGCGTTTGTGAACGGCGGCGAAAACGTCGTAGCCGGTCTTGTCGGGCATTTTGATGTCGCTGATGACCAGTTCGAAATTCGTCTGTTCGATGAGCGCGATGGCCTCGCCGCCGGATGCCGCCAGGGTGACCTCGGCGTGATATTTCCGCAGGACGTCGCTGATGGTGTTGCGGATATTGGGTTCATCATCGGCTACGAGAATGTGGGTGTTGCCGATGATGGGGTCATCCGCTCCTTTCACATCGCCAGCGCCCAGGATGGTGTTGGGTCCTTCCGCGGCCTGACGAAGGCTTTTGCGGATCGTGCCGACGTTATCCAGAATCTGCTGCAATCGCGCGCGCAGATCGTCCTGGCCGATATATTCATCGATCAGCGCGTTGGCATCGGAGGCGATGTCGTTGAGCGGGCCGGCGACTTCGCTGCAAACATCGTCGGCGACCTTGTGGCTGGTGCTGACGCGCTCGACCACCATCAGATCGAGAATATTCAGGGCGATGGCGACATAGCGCCCGAAAATTTCGGCGAATTGCCGGTCGTCTTCGTTGAAAGCGGCGCGCTGCTTGCTTTCGATGTTGAAGATTCCGATCACTTTGTCGTGCAATCGCAGCGGAACGGTCAGGCTGCTCTTGGCGTTTTCGAGGCCCACCACATAGCGCGGATCGCGATCCACATCGGGGCAGATATAGCTTCGACCGGTCCCGGCGACGTAGCCGCTGATGCCGTTGCCCTCGGTTTCGGCCATGAGATCGATTCCCAGCGCCTCCGCGGGCAAGCCCGCGCTGATGACCAGTTCCAGCTTGTTGCTTCGCCGGTCCAGGAGCCGGATCGCGAAATGATCGAAGTGCATCAGATCGCGCGTGAAGCTGATGATCTTTTCCTCCAGGAGTTTCAATCGCTGGCCGACGTTCAGTTTCGACATCGCATCGCCTTCGAGGCGGACCAGTTCGCGGCCGGCCTTGTCGATGGCGTCGATCTTCTGCTGCAATCGGCGGGTGCCGGTTGCATCCCATACCACCGCCACCACCTGCACGACGTTGCCCCGGGGATTGATAACGGGGCTGGCGATCAGTTCCATGAACTGCTGGTCTTCGATATTCAGTGCGTAACGTTTGGATCGGCTGAAGGCGGGGGCGTCGGAGGTTTGCGGGCTGACTTGCTTGCTGAAGATGTCGAAGGCTTCCTGACAGGTGCGGCGGATTTTCTCGTGGACCCTCGCCGGCCACGCCTGCATCTTCTTATTCATCCAGTTGGACCGGCCCTCTCGATCCACGATGCAAACCCCCTCGCCGATGGTGTTGAGGATCAGATTGGCCTGCTGGCTGATGAGAGCGCGTTCCAGGGGCAGAAAATCCGCGGCCTCGGAAAAAATCGCCGTGAAATTCTCGGTTTTGATGAGTTCGATGGCCTTGTCGATGGTGTCGACCTGCTGGACATCGCATTGCAATTTGAGGGATTCGATGGCGACGGAATTGACCGTCGAAGGCGTTGCCAATACCAGGACCCTGTTACGCGGAACTTCCAATCAAGTCCTAATTGCCGGTTGGCGTTGTGTAAGTCTATTGTAGATTGTGAAACATTTCCCAGTCAAATAAATCTGCGTTGTTTTGGAGCGTTTATGGGACGGTTTTTGGATGGATATGTCAGTAGACCCTGTTATTTGACGATGAGAGCCTATCCGCGGGGTCTATTCGCCTTGCTCGGTCGCAGGTAACGGATAGACTGGGACGACGCGATCAGTGGAGTCCTGGTTTTGGAGGTTGCCCAATGTGTGGAATTGTTGCGTATGTCGGCAGGAATATCGCGCAGCCCCTGCTGATCGAGGGGATCAAGCGCCTGGAATATCGCGGGTACGACTCCGCCGGGATCGCGGTCATCGATGAGCATGGCAAGCTGCACATTCGCCGGGCGGTCGGTCGAATCAGCGTGCTGGAAAACAGCCTGAACAACGGCGAGCCCTTGCCGCCCGCGCACCTTGGGATGGCCCACACCCGCTGGGCGACGCACGGTGCGCCCACCGAATGCAACGCCCATCCCCACACCGACGACCATGGCCTGATCGCCCTGGTTCACAACGGCGTGATCGAGAATTATGTCGCTCTGAAGCAGTTCCTTACCGAAAAAGGTCACACGTTTTCCAGCCAGACCGACACGGAAGTTCTCGCCGCCCTGATCGCGGACTTTTATACGGAGCTGAAAACCAAGAACCATTTGGCGTACGGGGTTTCGCTTTTGCAGCGATCGGTGCAGGCGGCGCTGCGGCAGGTCGAGGGCACCTACGGGATCGCCGTCATCTGCAAGGATGAACCCGATACCCTGGTGGTCGCTCGAAAGGGAAGCCCGCTGATTATCGGCGTGGGCAAGGACGAATACATCGTTGCTTCCGATTCCAGCGCGATTGTCGAGCACACGGCCAGCGTCATTTATCTAAATGACAATGAGATGGCCGTGCTGCATCCGGGCGACAGGTTTCGCACCTCAACGATCGACGATGTGGAGATTAACCCCGTCATCAGCCAATTGGAAAACAAAATCGAAGCGTATGAGCTGGGGGATTATGAACATTACATGCTCAAGGAGATCTTTGAGCAGCCGACCGCCGTCAACAATTGCCTGCGCGGACGGGCGGAGCGTAAGGAAGGCCGGATCGTCCTGGGGGGACTGACCGAACATACCCGCGAGCTGCTGCAGGCGCGGCGGATCATCCTCACCGCGCAGGGAACCGCGTGGCATGCGGGGCTGCTGGGGGATTACCTACTGGAGGATCTCGCCAAGATCGTCACGGAGAGCACATACGCCTCGGAATTCCGTTATCGCAATCCAATTGTCGAGGAAGGAACCGTGCTGATCGCCATCAGCCAGTCCGGCGAAACCGCCGATACGCTGGCGGCCCTCCGCGAGGGCAGGGAGAAGGGCGCGCTGTGCATGGGGATCGTCAACGTCGTCGGCAGCACGATCGCCCGCGAATCGGGCTGCGGCATCTATCTGCACGCCGGCCCGGAAATCGGCGTCGCCAGCACCAAGGCGTTCACCTGCCAGGTCGTTGTGCTGACGATGCTGGCCGTGTTCCTGGGCCGCCGACGATTCATGGGACAGGCACAGTGCGAGGAAATTATCGACGGGCTATGCGGAATTCCCGAACAGATGGAAAAGGTTCTTTCGCTCAGCGAACAGATCAAGCAGATCGCCCTGAAATTCTGCAATCATGAAAACTGGCTGTTCCTGGGCCGGGGATATCATTATCCCGTGGCTCTGGAAGGGGCGCTGAAATTGAAGGAAATCAGCTACATCCACGCCGAGGGCATGCCCGCTGCCGAGATGAAGCACGGCCCGATCGCCCTGATCACGTCCGACATGCCGGTGGTTTTCGTCGCCACGCGCGGGGTGCAGTACGAAAAAGTCATCAGCAACATTGAAGAGGTCCGTGCCCGCGGCGGCAAGGTAATCGCGGTCGCCACGGAAGGCGATAATCAGATGAAGCGCTACAGCGATCACGTTGTTTATGTTCCACACGTCATGGAATGCCTGCAGCCGCTCTTGACGGTGGTGCCGTTGCAATTGCTCGCCTATCACGCCGCCGTCGCCCGCGGATTTGACGTGGATAAGCCGCGAAATCTCGCGAAGAGCGTAACGGTGGAATGAAAGATTTATTTCAGAGCCGGGCCTAAGCCGGGCCGTCCCGGCCCGGACCGGGGCGAGACGCCCCGGCTCACGATATTTACTCTCGATGTTTGAGGAAAGTTGCATCCCGCGCCCGCCCGCGGGTAACGTCTCAATTCAGATATGGAGCAGGTTCGGCATCAAACTCGCCGCCTGACGCAATTCTTCCGACGCAGGCCGGCCGTCCTCTTCACAATTCTGTTGGGTCTGGGAATTGGATTCACCGAAATTCTTCCCATTAAGCCATGGTTTTGGCTCGGCTGGGCAGCGGCGCTGCTGCTGCTCGCGATTCTTGTTCGATGGAGATTCTTTCGCCTTACATCGCTCGGTTGCGTGACGTTTCTCGTGGGACTTTCGGCGGCGCAAATCGAACGGTATCAGTTTTCATCCGACACGATCGCGAATTATGCCACCGATAACGAGCGACT
>Ga0302325_10012202_pt1 | contig 18459 bp, 11 predicted proteins | sample Palsa_T0_2_FD_201948 | JGI IMG/M metagenome (GOLD analysis project Ga0302325, IMG submission 201948) | Peat permafrost microbial communities from Stordalen Mire near Abisko, Sweden - Palsa_T0_2 | ecosystem: Environmental > Terrestrial > Soil > Palsa > Peat permafrost | place: Sweden: Abisko...
GCGAAGCGCGTCCGCTATGAGGTCGCGGACACGGCTCAGGATCCCGCCGCCGCGAAGCCCGAGGCCGGCTCGCCGGGCATGCTGGTGGCCGTCGGCGGCAGCCCCGGCCGATCGGCGCCGGAAACCGGCAATCAGCCGGTCGTGACGGCCTTGGCGCGTGGCGTCTTGTACGTCTTCAATACGAACGGCGAGTTTCTTTGGGCCCGTCGGCTCGGTCCCGACTCCTATGGGCTGCCCGCCCGCATCGACGCCACCGCGACATCGCCCCCCTTGCTGATCGCTCCCGCCTCGCAGGACCGCGCGCTGTTGGCGATGGATGCCACGGACGGGCGTGTCGTGTGGCAGCATTCAGTCGAGCAGGATATCTCGATGCCGCCCACCATCGTCTCGATCGCCGCCGAACCGAATGCTCCCGCGAAACGCCGCGCGCTGCTGCCGACCGCAAACGGCGAAATCCGGGTGCTGGAACTCTCGCGGGGCCGGGAACTCGGCCGGTATCGCTTGGGATGTCCTTTGACCAGCGGCGGAGCATCCGATCCGACCACGAAACTGGTCTATTTCGCCGCCGACAGCAAACGCGTGTTCGCAATCAATCCCCTGTGCATCGATCGTCCCGAGCAGCCTGCGTGCCGCTCGGTGCTGTTCACCGATCATGCGAGCGGTTCGCTGCGCTCGGAGCCGTTGGTGATTCCCCCCTACCTGATTCTCGCCGAGGGCACGGGATTGGACGCGATGCGCGTGCGCGCCTTCGCCATTGGGGAGTCTGGCTTTGCCGGCGTGCGTGCGCCGGCCCTGGCCGAACAATCGCTCGCCGGCTGGTCGTGGTTTCCTCCCTGCTCGACGCCCGATCGTGTTGCGCTGGTAACCGATCGCGGAGCGCTGGGGCTTTTTGGCGTGAACCTGGATAATCGGGAGGAGGCCATCTATCCGCTGATCGAGCCCGCCAGGGGCCAGAAATCCGCCGTACTTGCCTCGGATGGCGGCGATGTATTTCCGTCTTTGGCGGTCGAGTGCGACGAACATTCGTTGTGGGTCGTGTCCAACGGCCGCCTGACGAAGCTCGCGTTTGACATCCTGAACCAGCAAATCAAGCCCGGAGTTGCCGCCGCCGCGGAGGTGAACGGCATCCCGGTGCAGCCGGCTCAGATCGGACCCCGCGGCAAGACGTTCTTTCTGAATCTGATGTCGCGCGACGGCCGCGGTTTCGCGCTCTCGGCCATCGACTCCGAGAGCGGCGCCGAACTCTGGCGGCGCGAGCTTGGACTCAGCTTGCTGGGCGAACCGATCGTGCTCCCAGACCGGGTCGTCTTGGTTGACCATGCCGGACGGACGTTCGACCTGATTCCGTCCCGGTTGCAGACCCCGACCGACGATGCCCAGATGGTCCAGCCTACCGCCCGCCTGGAGTTGCCCGCGCCGGCCAGCGCGACGCAGATGATGCGGCTGGGCTCGCCCACTCGTCCCACGCACCTGGCCGCTGTGATCGACGAGGGGAAGCGATTGACGATCCGTTCGCTCGCCGATGGCCAGGCGGCCACGGAGACCGTGTCGCTGCCCGACACGCTCTGTGGGCTACCCTGCCTGATCAACCAGATTCTGGCCGTTCCGTGCAGCGACGGCCTGTTGCATTTGGTGCCCGTCAATCGCGCGACCCGGCTGGCGTCGCCGCCGACGTTTCGCTGGTCGGACGCAGGGAGACCGGCCGCGGCGGAAATGGGAACCGAAACCGCACAACTCTATGCCGCGAACTCAGACGGGCTGCTGCTCTTGGACGAGCGAGCGCGCCGCGTTCGCCGCCTGACGCTCCGCAAGGTCAAGGACGTTTTGCAGTGGAGCCTGCTGGGCACGTACGAGTCGCCCGATCCCTTGCACGAGCCGCTGCAGTCCGACGGACTGGTCTATTTCGCGGATGCGAGCGGTTCGCTCGTGTGCCTGCGGCTGAGCAATTTGGCGCTAGTCTGGAAATGCCCGCTCGGGGGTCGCGTGAGCGCGGCTCCGGTGCTGGGAGCCGGGTGTATCCTTGCGGTTGTGGACGACCGCCGGGTCTCCTGCGTTCCAACGACGGGCGAGGGCGCTCTGCGACAGCCGACGTGGATCTCCACGCCGCTGGACGGGCGGATTCGCGGCAAGCCCGCGCTGATCGACGACCTGCTCGTGGTCGCCGACAATAGTCAGCACGTCACGGGCCTGCGGCTTTCGGATGGTGCGCCGCGCTGGCAAGTTCGGCTGCCTGGCGGCAGCAGCGCGAGCGGATCGGTAGCGCCCTTCGGAAAGGGGCGAATCCTCGTGCCGCTGGACGACGGCACCTTGACGTTGCTGGCCGTGCCCGACTCCACGGCGAGCGCAACGGAGGAAATGCCATGATCCGCTATTGCGGCCGCTTATGCCGCGCCTTCGCGCGGTTCGATCCGCTGCCCGGCAGCGCCGCGATCGGGTTCGTCGCGCTGTCGCTGATCCTGTTTTGGCCGGCCAGCGGCGCCGGCCAAATGAACGGCTGGTGGAAAGCCGCGGGGGATTCGCTCACGGTCGATCTTGGGCCGCAAAACCGCGATCGCAAAGCCAGCTTCGCGGACGACGGACTGGCTTGGGAGTCCACGGTTTCTTTTGCGATGGTCGGCAAATCCCGCGTTCCCCTTGTGGCAACATTGCCCGAAATCGGCAAATTCGAGGTGCAAATCGCCAATTCTGCGGCCGGCGTCGAGATTCGCAACGCGCGATCCGAAGGAGGCACGGGGCGAGCCGAGATCGTCTCCAAGTCGCCGGTCTTGGAATTCAAGAAATTGAGCGACGCGGCCGGCGACGAGGCCGATCAACTGTTGAAAGCGGGCCGCGCGCGGCCAGAGGAGCCGGCCAAAACACGGAAACCGCGCGAAGTCCAATTCCTGCGGAGCTGGCTCACTGATTTCGCCAAGCGCCGGCCCCGCTGGCTGACGGCAAAGGAGCCGGAAAGCTGGTCGACCGCCGACGCGCAAACGCTGCTCGGGCGCACGAAGGAGCTCATGACCTACGATCGCGCTGCCGTCGCGCTGGAGAGCTGTGGCTTGGAGGTCGACGCAAGCGTCGCAAACTACCGAACTGCCCTGGAACCACGGTTGGCCGGCGTGGAGCTGGTGCTCAGCGGGAAGGCCAGCGCCGAACCCCGCGACGCGGCCGCAGCCGCAAAACTGCTGTCCGCGCGCGATCTGACGGCGCTGCGTCGCAACTTCAACGTCAAGCTGACTTGCCGGCTGATCCCGGCCGCCAATCCCGGCGACGGCAATGCACAATGGTTCGACGCCCAGCGCGTGACCTGCCGCGCGCCAGGAGCTTCTGCGATCCGCGTGGAAGGCAAGCTGCACGCGGCCGGGGGCGATCGCGTTGACTGGTGGTATCTCGATCGATTCCGGCCCGGCGCCACGATCCTCAGTCTGCCGAAGCTGCCGGGCGTTCGCTGGGACCAGTTCTCCGTCGAAGGCGGCGTGCGCCTCCGCGTGGTCGCTTTGACCGACGAGCCGGTCATCTACTCCTTCGAGATTCACGCGGCCGAAAAATCGTCTTCCGGGAAATCGTCGCCCGAGCCAAGCATCCTGATCTACGAGTCTCCGAATTCCACGCAGCGCAAGTTCCCCTATTGAGTCTTCGATGAATCCACGGACAATTATCGCCCAAGCCGCTTCCAGCCGCCGCATTCGCGGAGGATCGGCGCGCGGATACGCATGGCGGGCGCTGCTGCTCTGCGGGCTGCTGGCCAGCGGCGGTGCGGCGCAGGCTCGCGACCTGCTCGAGGGCGAATATGGCGACATTGATCTGGGCCGCACGCTGGTCGAGCCCGCCACGATTCCCACGCTCAGCGAGTTGCGGGAGTTGGTGCGCAAACCGCAGATCACGACGGTGCTGCTTTTGAAGCTGTACGGCGACGCCAACAATCACAACCTGCCCGTCTGGTCGGACGACGGCCGGCGGCTCGCGTTTCAACGCTCCGACGTCGGGGCCCGATCCAGCAAGCTGCTCTTGTTCAACGCACTCTCGCAGGCCAGGCCCGATCTGCTCAGCACCGATCCGGACGCCTACGACTATATGTTTCGCTGGGGAGTCAATAGTTCGTCGGGCTTTGTATTTGCCCGGATCGACCGCGCCCGAGCGGCAACGCAGATTTATTTTTCCGCCCAGGGAGAGCCGCCGGTGATCAAAACGCCCGGCGCCGGGCGGCACATTGCCCCGTGCGTCTACCAGCGGACCGATGGCATCTGGCGATTGGCGTATGAACGGGACGGGGAATTGGTTGAGGAGGCCTGGAACTCGAGCGGTCCGGTGGAGGCGAATGTCAGCTTGGGCCGCGGCTCGTCGCCACGCTGGGCGCGCGATGGCTTCCGGCTGGCGCTGCTCCGGGAGCGGCCCGGACCGGGACAAATCGCCGGCGCCGAGATTGTCGTGCGCAATCTGAAAACCGACGCGGAAATCGTGTTGTCGACCGAGCCCGCCGACCGCGTTCGCAGTCCGTCGTGGTCCCCCGACGAACGATACGTCGCCTACTATTCGCGCCCCGCGGGCGACCAGCAGTCCTGGCGAATCGGCGTCGCTTCTTTGACCGAGGGCGAACCGGGCCGAATGCTCGGTCAGCAGGTAGTCGCGAACCTGGATTTCGAGTCCCAAGGGCCGAGTTGGGAACCCAGCGGCCGGCGAATCTGGTACTTTTCGCACGCCCAGAAAGAACACGCGTATTATCCCCTGGTGGCGGCCGACGTGCGGACGGGCGAGACGACGCTCGTCGACTACCCAACCCGCTGCACGACCCCGGGCGACCTGGCAGTGAACCCGGCGGCCGAAACGCCGCAGATGGCGTTCGTCGCCCACGACGGTTTGACGCAAGACCTGTTTATCGTGTTCCTGAACCATTACTGACATGCTCAAGTTCGACACCACGGGGCGCGTTTGGATCGCAGCCGGCGCAGCCGTCGGACTGCTGATCGGCGGCGCGCTGGTGGCGTCGCGGGCAATTCGCCATTCGGAACCGGCGGTTGCCGTGAAGCCGCCGGTTCAGCGATCGCTTCGCGAACCCTCGGGTCGTTTTGGGGCGCAGCCATCGAGTCGGCCGCCGGAAGACCGCGCCGCCCCCGCCGCGGCCTCAGCCGCCAGCGAGCCAGAGCCAAATCCACAACCAAATCCAAAAGCAAATCCACAACCAAATTCGCGACCGCAGCCAACCGCGCTGGCCGAGACAAACGAACCGTCGACCACGAAGCCTGGCGGAGCGAGTGAATCCGATGCCGCCGCGGAACCGGCCGCTGAGCCGCGCGATCGTGGCGGTCTGACCGGCGTTTCGCGCCGCTACGACGACCTCGAGTGCCAGATGATCCAGCGGCGCTACTCGACCCCCGTGCCGGCGACGGCGACCATCCTGGAAGTCGACGGCGATCGCCTGCCGCTCGCCAATCCGTCGGCATTGGCACTGTGCCGAACTGCATTGCTCTTCTTGCCCCGCGGCACGCATAGCGTGCGCTTTCGGCCGAACGAATCGGCGACCACCGTCACGATCCGCGACGATTTTCAGTTCGAGTATGACGCGATGGGGGATTTTTTTGGCCACGGGCCGCGGATCCGCACCAGCGAGTTGCTCAGCCGCGGAGCGCGGGTCATGGACGCCTACGGCACGCCGTTTTTGCTGAACTTTCTGGGCGCAGATTACGCGAACCAGCAGCATTGGGACGCGGCGGAGCGGACGTTTCGCCGCGCGCTCGCCGTGAACCCGACCTTCAGCCCCGCCCATCTGAATCTCTGCCGCTGCTTGCTGGAGCGGGAGGCGCGCGAAGACGCCGTTCGGGAAGTGAACCTGGCGGACGTGTTCAACGTCGGCAATGTCTTCGGACTGGCTCAGGCGATCGGCCAGACACGGCGGAAACTGGGTTTGCCCGTCGGCCAGCTTCTGCCCGCCGAACTTCCGGACGGCGCTTACCGGGCCGTCGACCCGCTCACCGAGGAAGACCGCCGCATGGTCTCGCTGCTGCAATCGCTGGCCAACTACGCCGTACGCGAGGAGGATCGCGGCAAGATCCTCAACAATCTGGGAGTTCATTTTGCGGACCGGGGCAAGCCGGAACTGGCGCTGTTCCACTTCCGCAGCGCGCTGGCAGCCGTCAAGAACGCCGGCCCGGATCGCTTCACGCTCGGCCGCCAGATTCTCTTGCGCATGAGCGATACCTGCCGCAAAGCCGGTTTCGTCGAGGCCGACGAATATCGAACGATGTCCAACCTGGTGTCCCCTTGAAGCGCGCGAGAATTCACGACATGACGATGAAATTTGCACGGCACCGCACGTGGAGTTTTCCGGCATTGGCGATTGTCGCCGTCGGGCTCTTCATCGATCGACCGGCGCCTGCCGCGGCCGCGGACCCGCCGGCGAAACGCTCGAAGCTGGACGTCGACGATGAAGACGAACCGCCGGTCAAGCCCAAGCCGGCGGCGCCGCCGAAGCAACCACCCGCCGACTCGACCGATTCTTTGGCGCCGCAGCCCGCAGCGGAAAAGTCCGCCGCAGGCACGGCGGACGAACTGTCGGTGCCCGTGTGCGACACGATTCTGTGCCGCAAGGCCGGGCGCCGCGATCCGCTCAGCTTTCGCGTCCGGCTCTTGCCCCAGATGCTCACGTTGCCGCTGGCCGCGTCCCAGGAATATCAGTTCCCGCTCGCGACCAGCCGCGACAGCGGGAAATCGCTGCTCAAACTTCGGGGCCAGGACGTGATCAGCGTCTCCTATTATGAAGAGCGAGTCCGCGAGCGCGCGGCCGATGAACTGGGAGTCAGTCCGAAGGAATTGACGGACCTGGGCCGCGTCTTCGACTTGTCCGACGCGTCGTTGGCGCGCAAAAGCCGCCGTGTCGTGGCATTGCTGCAACGAGCCGTTGCGGAGCACGATTCCGCGGTGCAAAGAAGCTTGCGCACCGGTGCAATGGCGAACGCGTCCTTGCGCCGACCGCTGGTTGTCGCGCTGTTCAAACTCCGCCTGAGCGCCATCGACCAGATGATCCGGCAAGGCAGCCCGGCGGCAGAGTCCCTCTGCGACCGCGCCCTGGAGGAATTCAGGGAACTGCCGACAGCCCAGACCGAATTGCAACTCCGCTACGAACGAATTCTGCTGCCGCGCGCGGAGGCGGCGCTGGCAAATCAAGAGTATTCCAAGGCGCGGCATTGGTTGTCGCAGTTGGAGAATCGGTTTGCGGGCAACCTCGAGACGGCCGGCGTCGCGCTGCGCGAGCGGTTGATCGCTCTAGCCCGCGCCAAGGCGAAGGAAGCGGAGCAGGTCAAGCAAACCGATCCCCGCAAGTCCGCGGAGCTTATCGAGCTGGCCGCGCAAATCTGGCCGGCGCTGCCGGGCCTTTCCGATCAGCAAAGCCGGCTGGCGAGCGAGTATCAGATTCTGGACTGCGCCTACGCGCAACTGCCCGATGACTTTTCCGCCCTCTGCGGCACGGCCGACGCCGAGCGCCACGCCGCGGCGCTGTTATTCGAGAGCCTGGTGCGCTGGCGGGAAGATCAAACGCTCGGAGCGCATTACGCGCCCCGACTGGCGGTCGACGGGCCGTTGCCGCTCGTGCGCGGCCGGGAATTTCGCCTGGCTCAGACCAATTGGTCCGACTCCGACGATCGCCGCTTGACCGCGGAGGACGTGATCTGGACCGTGAAGTTGCTCTCGTCCCGGGACGTTCCGGGCTATTCGCGCTCCTGGGCCAAACTGGTCGACGCCGTGGTGCAGGACGGCGACCCCTTCACGGCCGCCATCACGCTGAAACGCGACTACTGGCAGCCGCTCTCGCTGATGCAGTTCAAGATTCTGCCCAAACACCGCTTCCCCTTGCGGAATATCAAGGAGGAGCTGGCGAATTTCGACGCCCGGCCCGTCGGCACCGGACCCTATGTGCAAGTCAAACGCGACGCGAACCTGGTGCGGTTCGTCGCGAATCCGCGCTACCGCCACGCCGGACTTCCGCACATTCGCGAAATCACGTTCAACGCGCTCGACCCGACCAAGAGCCTTGACTTGTTTTTGCAAGACAAGATTCAGTTGATCTACGCGCTGCGGCGCGAGGGGATCAAGCAGCTCGACCAGCAAGGCAAAGGCAGACTCGTCCACTCGCTGGCCACGCCGGGCGTTTATTTTCTCGCGCCGAACTACCGCCAGCGAGCCCTGGCCAACCAGGACCTGCGGCTGGCGATTGCCCACGGCATCGACCGGCCGGCGATTCTCAACCAATACTTTCACTCCGGTCGGCCGGACGAAGCAAACGAAGCGCTCACGGGTCCCTATCCCAGGAAATCGTGGGCCTATTCGCCCAAGCCGATGGCCTATAACCGCGCGCTGGCCAAGGGCTATGCGGACCGCGCGAAAACGGCGTTGAACAAGATCCCCAAGCTGCGGCTCGCCTACCCGGGCGGCGATCCGGATACCGAGTCGGCGTGCAAGGAGATGCAGACCCAGTTGGCCCAGATCGGCATCCCGCTGGAGTTGAACGCCGTCGCCCCGCGGGATCTGCACCGGCAGATTGTCGTCAACCAGACCTTCGACCTCGTGTACTGGCGGCATCGCTATGAGGACGAGACGTACTGGTTCTGGCCGCTAGTGGACCCCGATTGCTCGCAGCCCGGCGGCTCGAATTTCATGGGATGCCAACCGGACGTTCCTGTGGCCGAGCTGTTTCAGCAGATTCTGTTTCACAAGAACTTTGCCACGATTCGAGACCTGACGCACAAAGTTCACGAAGACGTGTTTCGGACGGCGACCGTGATTCCGCTGTGGCAGTTGGACGTGTATGTGGCCGTCAGCGATAGCGTGACTGTCGGCAGGCTCGATCCGCTGGACTTGTTCGGCGACGTGCAGCAATGGCGGCGTCGCGTTGCGAAACCCTAGCTTCACGTCGATGTTGTGATCCCTTGATCCGGTGAACCGCGTTTCATGCAAAGAATCGCACGATGGGCGATGCTGGCCGCGGCCGCGTTGGGGCTGGCCCTGCTGACGGCCGGACCCGCCCTGGCCGAACTCGAAGACCGGGCGGATCAGCCGTACCGGGTCGTCGTGGCGCTGCGCTTCGGCGACAGTCCGCTCTTCACGTCGCAGTTCGTCTCGGCCACGCGGCGGCAGGTTCTCGACCAGCTCGCGGCTCATTTCGGCGGCCTGGCCGAAGTGCGACTTGCCGCCCCGGACGATCCGATTCTGCGCTGGCTGGAATCGCCCGGGCTGGAGAAGCTGACCTCCTGGCCGGCCGATGCGCCCGACGGCGGCAAACTGTTTCCCATCGACGTCGACTACAACGACGGCGTCTATACCCTCGAGTGGCGGCAACTGGACGCAGACACGCGGCAAATCGGGCCGCTGCACACCCGCGCCACGGCCAATCGCCGCTGGGTGGGAAAAGCGATTTGCCTCGCCGTGCGGGGGGATTTTTCGCCCGTCGCGGTGGTCACGCCGGCCGCCGGTCAGGGCGAGGTTAAGCTGGCGTTCCGGGGCGCCGCCTGGCCCGACGAGTTGAAGAAGAACCTGGCGGCACCTTGCCTGCTCGAGCCGCTGCGGGTGGAACGCCAGCGCTCCGGCGCGCTTGTGTACGTGCCGATTCCCAACACGCTGTTGCGGCTGACCGCGACGGGCGACGCTTGGCGGGCAACCTGCGAGTCGAACTTGTCCGACCCCTGGCGCACGAATCCGCGCGTCGTGGGTTTTCAGGCGATCAAGCTCGCCACGCAGCGCGGGCGGTTCACGCTGCACGTGGTCGACGAACAAAGCGGCGGCCCCGTGCCCGGCTGCCTGGTGTATGCCGGCAGCAACAGTTTTCAGGCGCTCGGCGACGCGGATCGGCTGGAGATGCCCGACCGGTCGGGGCGCGTCACCACCTCCCGCTCGTTCGATCACGTGGCCTATATCAAGATCGTGCAGGGAAGCTCCTCCAGCGTGCAGATTCCCTTGCCGATCACCAGCGACTGCTGTGAACTGACGTGCAAGATCCGCGTCGATGCGGCCGCGGGCGCACGGAGCGATTTCGACCGGCAACTGAGCTTCCTGGTTCAGGATTTGCAAGCCCTGACCGCTGCGCTGGATAGCGACGTCGGCCAGGTCAACGGGCTGCATCAAAACAAGCGCTATGAGGAAGCTCTCAAACAGGTGGAGCGCACGCTGAATTTCGTCCGCCCGTTCGAGCGCGCGGCCGAAGAGACGGGCCAGAAACTCGTGCAGCAGGCGGCACCGCTCAAGCTGGCGAACACCCAGCGATTGCAATGGGTCCAGAGCCAGTTGCGCGAGATCGCGCTGCGCGTGAAGGATCTGGAGGGATTGTCGGAGGCCCTGCGAAAAACCATTGCCAGCGACGACGCCAAGAACCGGGCCGGCGTGCTGCTCCGCCTGGCGGGCCAGGCTGAGCAAGAAGGACAGATCGATGCGGCAATCGAAAAATACACCGCGGCCATCGCCGAGTGGCCCGACCAGCCCAAGCTGCTCGCCCGGCTGGAGCGGCTGAAATCGATCTGGAAAATAAAAAGTCCGGCGCACGCCGCGGCGCGCGACTTCGTGTATCAAATCTGGGCCGACACCGACGTCAGCCAGCTCGATCGCGCGTTGCCCCAGGCCCGCAAGAGCCTGGACGAGCTCGAGAAAGTGCACGATTATCTCACCGCGGTGAAGCTGCTCAAGATCAACGGCACGTTCCTGGCCGAATTGCAGGATCGGGTCGATCAACTCACGAACGATCCGACCGCCGACCGCGCGGCGCTGGAAAAGGTTTCCAAAATCCTGGGCGATTTCGCCGCCCTGCAAACGGCAACCGGAAAATTCGTCGACGAAGAATTGAAATCGTCCGGCGGCCGCGGCGGCGAAGAAGCCCCAGGCGCCGCCGCGGAATGAGCGAGATCGCCTGGTGACACCGGCTGGGGCATACGATAGTCGGGGCGACTGGCATTCGTTTGAACCGTTGATCGCCGACTTTGTCGATGCTCCACTTGGCAACGACCCCGCAGTTCCCGTGGCGCCGCAAGCGTCGAAGTTTTCGGCGTGACCCGAGCAGAATGGCACCGTCGAACAAGATTTCCGTGCCGAGTGGCCGGTTTCGCGGCTTGAACAGTTGCCGCTGCCCGCGTTACGTTATTCAGTTGTCATCGATTGAACCTGGTCACCGTGTGTAATCCATAGGTATCCCAACGAGCTCGACCCTCCAGGTCGAGTATCCAAAGAGCCCGTAGCCGGCTTGCGCTTTCGAACGCGCGCGCCGGCTGCGGGCTCTTTTGTTGCGCCTTTCAGGAGCCGCTCGATGGACCGCAGATTTCGGACAGACTCGGCCGCTGCACGGGCCGGCGAGCCAGCGCGGAGCGAGGCTTGGCTTTTCGCGCAAGCCATCCGCGGAAGGCCAATTCCGGATCCGGCCGCGGCAGGCAGGCAGGGAAGAGCCGAACGCGAGCAATCGGAATGGCTGGCGGGAATCTCGACAGACCACGAGGAGCAACTCCGCAAATTAGAGTCGGCCGAAGCCGATGCACGCCGCGGGCGCAAACAACTGGAGTGGGTGGCGTCCATTTCCACGGAGCACGAACACAAGCTACGCACACTGTTGCGGGAGGAAGCCGAATCGCGAGGCGCAAAGGAAGGATTCGAGCGGTTTGCCGAGGCCTGGAATGAGGAGGATCATCCTCGCAAGCCGAAGGGACCCGAAGGAGGCCAATGGGTCGCAAAGGGCGGGGCCAGCGCGGGAGGAGCTGACGGGCAATCAACGTCGGATGGTCACACATCGCGGCCCACGTTGAATTCCGAAGGGGTCGAAGTGGCCGGCAAGGGACCGCAGACGACGCGGTCCTACCAGGAAAAAGTGCAAAAGGCGTTAGAGATTCTGGACCCGAAGGTGGCCCGTTGGTGGAAAGCCAACAGCGTCAACGGCCAGGTCCGCTCGCGCGCGGCCGGATGGTGGCAATCCAAGCACCGCAGTTGGCTGGAAGGCGACACCCAACCGGTCGTTGAGGTCGACCAGAACGCTACTCCAGGCGATCATCGCCGAGGTTGGGGAGGGGTGGCTGGCCGATTCGACTGGTGTGTTTTACAGAAAATACCATTTTGCGCAGACCGGCGACATTGAGGAGTTCCGCAAATGGCAAGAGGGGGCCGCAGCCGAGGCCGCGCGCCTGGCGAGCGTCCTGGCCGAACTGTATGTCAATTCCATCGCCACGCTCACGTCGGCCGGCGATCTGGTGGTTACGCTCGGCGACGTGGCCGAAAATGGTCCGCGCTGGGATCAGCTCATATCGATCCTGCCGCTGATTGGCCATCTTCCTCTTGGCGCAATCATTCTCAAGCTGGGCAACCGCGAAGTCAAAATTCCCAAAGCCTTGGCTCGCAAGCTCGAGCAATTCACCGAGAAAGAGCGGAAATCCATTCTCGTCGCGGCTGCCGCCGCAAAGACCGACGACGAGGCAGAAGCTATAATCAAACGCGGCCTCGCCGCTCTCAGCGCCCCCGAGCATCACATCGCAACCAACAAGAACTGGATATCGACGCTGCGAGGAGGACCGTGGACGCCCAAGTTCCAGAAGCTCTTTGAGAAGGCCGGACTCACCCTTGAAGATGCGGCGAACAAAGTTCGCATTCCAGCTCATGCTGGTCCGCATCCAGAAGCGTACCACAAGGAGATCCTGGATAGACTGGACGAAGCAACACGGGGCAAGCGAGGAAGCGAGTACAAGGCCGCATTGCTCGACGAGCTTCACGCCATCGCGAGGGAAGCGAATACTCCCGGAACAAAGTTGAATACTTTGTTGACCAAATAGGCGCCGTACTGAGGGTCCACGCATGCCAATGAGGCCAGCGATTCATCTAGTCCGCGTTCTCGCCGACCATCCTGGATTCCCCGATCAATGGTTCTTGGACGAGCCATTGACGGCGTCGGGCGAGGAAATCGACGCACGTGAATTTACCGAAGGAACTCCGTATCGGGGGCCGGCGCCAAGCGTGGTGCCCGTGGGCAACCCTGGGCGGGAGCTCGCCTTCAATTTCGGAGCCTTTGAAATGCCGGTTGTTTCCTCGGCGGTCGCCGACGTCGTTCGGCGGATCGCACCGGGCGACGTTGAGCTATTTCCCGTCGACGTCCCCGGCGCGAAGGAACGTTATCTGATTCTCAACGCGATTCATGCGCTGGACTGCCTGGATGAACAGCGATCGGAGTTTACGCGCTGGCAAGTGGGAGACCACCGTTCGGATCTGGCCGGGCAGTACCGCATGATTTCGACGATTCGAATCGATCCAGCGCGGACGCGCAATCACCCAATCTTCAGAATCAAGAATTGGCCCATCGCCCTATTGGTCTGCTCGGCGCTCAGGGATGCGCTTCAGGGAATCCCGGAACTGGGCGTCGTGTTCCAGCCGGCATCGTGATGGCCGGGCGATTTGAGCTAAGTTAGGATCCTGAAGCCAGAGCGCCCGCGGCAAGCCGCGCTGGCCGTGTTTGTCATCGCAATTTGCGTCTCGCCATGCGTTGAACGTATTCATGGTGCCGACCATGTTGCTGGTCTGTGCGGTGTTCGCATCGAACAGCACGCCCGCCGGTTGGGCAACGTCCCCAGCGCGCGTTTCTTGCACGAATCGGGGCCAACTGATACGGTGAACGTTCTCGTGCAACTCATCCGATCCTGGCGCAACGCGGCACGCGATTCATGGCAACTGACGGGCGAGGCAAGCTGGTTGGGATCGACCTGGGAACCACCTATTCGGTCATCGCCCAGTTGGACGCTCAGGGCAACGTCGCGACGCTCTCCAATCGCGAAGGCGCTCCGCTCACGCCCAGCGTGGTCTATCTCGACGGATCGACGGCCCTGGTGGGCGAAGCGGCTAAAAAGGCCGCGGCCAGCCAGCCGGGCAAGGTGGCGATGTTCGTCAAGCGCGACATCGGCAAGCAGTTCTACGAACGCGAGATTGGCGGTCGCCGCTTCTTTCCCGAAACCCTCTCGGCCATCATCCTGCGGAAGCTCAAGCAGGACGCCGAAAAACGCATCGGGCCGATCGACAAGGCCGTGATCACCGTGCCGGCTTTTTTCGACGACTCGCGACGCAAGGCCACGCAGGACGCCGGCCGCATCGCCGGGCTGGAGGTGCTGGACATCATCAACGAGCCGACCGCCGCCGCGCTGGCCTACGCGCTGGAAGGCAAGGGGGGCAAAGTCGGCGGCTTCACCGGAAACGACTTTCCCGACGGCCGCATGACCGCGCTCATCTACGACCTGGGGGGCGGCACGTTCGACGTCACCGTCGTCCGCCTGGCCGCCAAACACTTCGAGACGCTGGCCACCGACGGCGCCGTCGAGCTGGGGGGCAAGGATTGGGACGACAAGATCGTCAACCACGTGGCCGGCGAATTCAAGCAGCGGTTCGGGCTCGACCCGCGCGACGACCCGCAACGCCGCGACGCCCTGGCCGAGGCCGCCGAACAGGCCAAGCTGCTGCTGAGCGATCTGCCGGCCGCCACCGTCACGTGCTCCTATCGCGGTCACGAGCTCTCGCTGCAGTTGACGCGGGAGCAGTTCGAAGCCCTCTCCCGCGACAAGCTCATCGAAACGCAGTTGGTGACCCAGCTGGTGGCGGAGCAAGCCAAAGTCGGCTGGACGGACGTCAATCGGGTTTTGCTCGTCGGCGGATCGACCAAGATGCCGATGGTCAAGAACATGCTCCGCGGCCTGACCGGCAAGGAACCGGACGACAGCCTGGACCCGGACCAGGTCGTGGCCCGCGGAGCGGCGATCCACGCCGGAATCGTGGCGGCCAAGTCGGCGTACGGCAAACTGGAGCTCGACGAAGACGTGCGCAGCGACCTCGAGGAGCAGGTCGTGTTCAACGTCAACGCCTACAGCCTGGGCGTCGAAGCCCTGCGGATTCCCAAGAACACGCAACTGCCGCACGCCGCGAGCAAGATTTATCGGCTGCACCAGGCCGGGGCCACCGCGGTCGCCGTGCGGGTGCTGGAGGGCGAAGCGACGGCCGCAGCCCACAATATCCTGATTGGGACCTGCCTGGTCAAAAATCTTCCGGCGAATCTCCCGGCCAAAGCTCCCATCCAGGTCCGCCTGGCCTATTCGCCCAACGGCCGGATCAACGTCATGGCGCTGGACATGACCAGCGGCGGCTATGCGGAAGCGGAACTGCAACGTGAAAAGGGATTGACCGAAGAGCAGATTCAACGCGAGACTGCTTATGTCAACAGCCTGACGATCCGGTAGCGCTTCCTTTACAGCTTATCCGAAAACCGCCTTGGAGAGAGGGACAGTCCCCGGCGGTTTTCGGATAGGCGATTTCGGCGAACGTCGAGCACGTTCCAGAGCCGCGATGCCATTCATTGCCCAATGCCCACATTGCTCCAAGTACATGCTGCTGGAGGATTCCTTGCGCGGCACGATGACGGAATGTCTGCTCTGTAAGCACGTCATGCCGGCTGGCACCGCGGGCACCGGCGGCGTGCCGTCGGCGAGTTCGACGCTCGGCGCCGGGCCACCGCCGCTGCCAGGGCGCGCGGCCGGGCAAACTGCCGCCGCGCAAAGGACGGCGGGTAACAGCGCCGCCCCGCCGTTGCCGTCCGAGGCGCCGTCTGCGCGCGACTGGCGGCAACTGCAATGCCCTCAATGCCAGGCCACGCTGCGGATCCCCGGACACATCGTGAATCAGCCGGTGCGCTGCAAGAATTGCCAGCACGTGTTCGAGGCCTAGCGAGGAGGATTTTCGGCGGAACGAGGAGAATTCACCACGGAGGCTCGGAGGACACGGAGAGGAAGAGGATGGAAGAGTACGACTGCGAAACGGGAGGGACGAAGTGTCAGTGTGCAGGATGGAACCAATCGATCGCGAGGGGCTGGAAGCTACGTGGCCGCCCATAAACCGTTTGAATTCTTGATCCGGTTCTTATCGTCCTCTCCGTGTCCTCCGTGCCTCTCTGGTGAATCATCCGTAGGAAATGACGGATGGCGCGTTTTTTACGACGGCGGCGCAATTGCGCGTTCAGCCGACGTGGCCGACGTGGCCGGCGAGAATCGGGGGCATGGGGCAGTCGAGCGAATCGGCGATCATCCGCAGCAGTTCGGCTTCGTCGATCGTGACCTGGCCGTCCGCGCCCACGCAGACAGCAAAAGCTTCCAGCGCACGCCCTTTGACCTCGGGCGAGGCCAGCGCCAGCCGGTCGAGCGCCGCGTCGACCACTTTGTAGCCCGATTGCTCGATCGAGAGCAGGGCCACTTTCCCGTCGGGTATTCCCAGCGTGCGAATCCCGGCCGCAAACGCCGTTTCCGCCTCGGCCTCGTCGCTCTGCCCCACGTGGGCCAGGGTCGAAAGCAGGCCGACGCAGTCGGGGATCAAGGGCGCCAGCGAATTGAACTTCACGCCCGGCGGCGGCGAAGTTCTGAACCGGGCCGCCAAATGCCCCAGCAGCATCCGCTGCAGCGCGTACTCGAACAGGGTGATCGTCTGGTCCGCCTCGACCAGGCGCCGCACCGTCTGGCGAAAGACATCGTACTGGGCCGCCGAGAGATGCGCAATCGCCGGCACGGTCATCGACACCACCGGCAGACGCATCTCCGCGCTCAGCCCGCGCACCAGCGGCAAGACGCGCTGGACCTCTTGCAGCACCGCGGATCCCTGCTCGGCCAGGCAGGCGACCTGAATCCGTTGCGGCCCCGGCTCAGCGTTGATTAACAGGGCGTAGACCGTGGCCACGGCGCCCAGCGGATCGCGAATGGCGTCGCGCAATCCGTCCGGCAGAGACTCGACGAGCGCCGAGGCGTAGGCGGCATGTTCCAGAGAGGGCGATCCCACGCTCGCCACGGCCGCGGCCGGCTGAAACCCGATGGCGGCAGCCGCCGCGGCGCCGACGAGGGGCGCGCGGCCGGCCGCGGCGCGAGCCTGAATGCTCACGGCATGTTGCTCCTTGCTCGCGGCGAGCTGAGCGCGGACCAGGTCGCGCGCGGTGTGCTGCACCCGCGTGACGTCGGGATAGGTGCCGTCGAAATTCGGATCGAGCCGCTTGATGCGATCCTCCAGCGGAGGATGCGTGGCCAGCGCCTCGAACAGGCTTGCCCGCAGGGCGTTGGCAAAGAACATGTGGCTGGCCGCTTCGGCGTTCGCATTGTCGATGCGCGAGCCCTTGGCCAGTCCGCCGATTTTCTTGAGCGCGCCGCAAATGCCGCCCGGGTTTCGCGTGAATTGCACGCTCGAGGCGTCGGCCAGGTACTCGCGCTGCCGCGAGACCGCGCTTTTGATCAAGCGGCCGAAGAATACGCCCACGTAGCCGATCGCAATCAGCGACAAACCCAGGGCGAACAGCGCGATGATGATCGCGCCCGTGTTTTTGTTTTCGTCGTTCGAACCGCCGCTGAACTGGACCGAGCGCAGCACGCCATAGCCTAACAGGGCAATCAGCAGAATGCCGTTGAGCGCGCCCATCAGCCGCAGGTCGAGCGACATGTCGCCGTTGAGGAGGTGGCTGAACTCATGGCCGACGACGCCCTGCAGCTCGTCGCGGGTGAGCGTTTCCATCGTGCCGCGGGTCACGGTCACCACCGCGTCCCGCGGCGAGTTTCCCGCGGCGAAGGCGTTGATGCCCTGCTCCTTGTCGAGCACGTACACCGGCGGCACGGGCGTGCCCGAGGCGATGGCCATTTCCTCGACCACGTTGAGCACCACGCGCTCGTCCAGGTCGGTGGTGTTGGGGTTGATGGGTCGCGCGCCGAGCGACAGCGCCACGGCCTCGCCGCCGCTGCGCAGCTCGTTGATTTTGTACAGGCTGCCCAGAAAGATCAGCAGCAGCGTGCCGGCGGTCACGCCCACGAACAACTGCGGATTCCAGAGCGAGCCGGGCGGTCCGTGCGGAGCGGTTCTGGCCTGGGCGGCGAGCAGGATCGTGGCCACGGCCAGGTACACCGCGGCCACGATCAGGGCCACGGCGATGAGAAAATACAGGATCAGCAGCGACGTCTTGCGCCGCGCGGCTTCCTGGGTCTGGAAAAAGTTCATGGCGACCTAAGCGTGCGGGAGCGCGGTTAGCTGAACTTGACCTTGGGCGCTTCGCGCTCGGCCGCCGACTCGACTTCGAACAACTGCGCCGCGGTGAAGCCGCCGAAATTGGCGACGATCGCGGTGGGAAACGTCTCGCGGCGCGTGTTGTAGATCATCACGGCGTCGTTGTAAGCCTGCCGCGCGAACGAGATCTTGTTTTCCGTCGAGGTCAACTCTTCCTGCAGGGCCAGCATGTTTTGATTCGCCTTCAGGTCCGGATACGCCTCGGCCAGCGCGAACATGCGGCCCAGGCTGCCGGTGAGCGCCGTCTCGGCGCCGGCCAGGGCCTTCATGGCGTCCGGGTCGCCGGGGTTGGCCGCGGCCTTGGTCCCCGCCGAGGCCGCCTGGTTGCGGGCCTGGATCACGGCTTCCAGCGTGCCCTTCTCGTGGGCCATGTAGGCCTTGCACGTTTCGACCAGGTTGGGAATCAGG
>Ga0302325_10012204_pt1 | contig 18457 bp, 18 predicted proteins | sample Palsa_T0_2_FD_201948 | JGI IMG/M metagenome (GOLD analysis project Ga0302325, IMG submission 201948) | Peat permafrost microbial communities from Stordalen Mire near Abisko, Sweden - Palsa_T0_2 | ecosystem: Environmental > Terrestrial > Soil > Palsa > Peat permafrost | place: Sweden: Abisko...
ATCTTATGTCCGGCGTTCCGGCGTTCCGGCGTTCCTGAGTCGCTGGCGGGCGCGTAATACAAAATACAATAAAAAGCAAAACGCAAATATCCCGGCGCCATACAGGGCCGATGACGGGTCATCCAGTACGATGCTGGTCGCCACGCAAACATAAGCCAATATAAAGATCACCGGCACCAGGGGATAGAATTTCATCCGGTAAATGTCCCTTTCCTCTCCTGTCCTGCGGCGTCGCAGGATAAAGATGGTGGAGGCGGAGGTGGCGAAGCCGATACTGTCGAGAAAAATGGTATAGTTGATGATCTTTTCCACCGTGCTGCTGAAGAGAAGGGTAAGGATCATCGCGGCGGAAAAGGCGGTGAGCGACCAGACGATAACGTCGCGTCCGGCTGTCTTTTTCCGAAAGGCGGCGGGCAAGATACCTTCGTCACTCATGGCGTACATCACCCGGGGATTGCTCATCAGGGACACGTTGACATAGGCCATGACCGAAAGGAACATAAGGATGCGTAAAAGGGTGTCGCCCGCAGGTCCGAACAGGTGGTTCATCAGGATCGCCGCGATGGAATCGGCGGTTTTCAGTTGTTCGAAACCGATCACTTTTACATAGACGAAATTGAGCGAAAGATAAAGGACGATGATCAGCATTACTCCATAGCCGATACCGCGGGGAATGGTGCGTCCGGGGTTGCGAACGTCCCCGCCGAAGTTGATGGTCTGCTGGTATCCGCCGTAGCTGAAGGATACGGCGACAAGTCCGAAGCCAAAGGCTTTTAACCATCCCGGATGCAGACCACCGATACCGGTGAGGCCGGCGCCCGCAGGATGGGCGGCCAGCGGGTGGTGACCAAAAAGAGCCGTTAGCAATAAAAGGACCAGCAGGATCTTGAAAACCGTAAGGATGTTTTGTACCCGGCTGCTCATCCGGAGTCCGAGCAGGTTGATGATAAAAAAGAAGGCGATGCCGCCCATCGTTACCAATTGCCGGAACAGCTCCGGGGCAGCGGTGTCATGGTAGAAAAAGCGACCGATATATTCCGCTCCGATGAGCCCGACGACGGCGGTGGAGCCTGCATTGGATACGAGCACGATACAGTTGATGGCAAAAGCCAGGGAAGGGTGATAGCCATAGGAAAATATCTTATAATACCCGCCGGTGACGGGGTAGCGGGAGCCGATCTCCGCATAGATAAGGCCGCCGCAAAGGGCTATTCCACCCCCGACCAGCCAGGCCAGAAAGAAAAGCAGGGGTGTGCCGGTCCGCGCTGCAGCGACCACGGGGGTGCGAAAAATGCCCATGCCGATGACCAGGCTGACAACGATCATCGCGAGATCAAAAAGATTAAGCTGCTTGTTGCTCATGCGTTGAATTTGAAGATAATGATTATTCTGTTCTATCTTTGGTTTTTGGCCAAAAACCAACCTTCCGGATGAAGAAGATCAACTGGCTGCTGACCGCTCTCTTACTTTACCACACGACTATATCCGCACAGAATGCTCCCCCACCCGCATTTCTGGCCGATTCGTCCGATACGCGTCCGCTCAACGAAGTCGTGGTAAAAGCCTATGAGCAGAACCGGAAGCTGGTGGATGTCGGTGCACCGGTCAGTATCGTCACCAAAGCATCCCTGGACCGGTTTGGCAATACCAGTATCCTGCCGGCCATGAACATGAATCCGGGAGTGAGGATGGAAGAACGTTCGCCGGGCAGCTACCGGTTAAACATCCGGGGTAGTTCGATCCGGTCGCCTTTTGGGGTTCGGGATGTCAAGATCTACTGGAATGAAATTCCCCTGACGGACCCCGGCGGCAATACCTATCTGAACGAGCTGGGTTTTTATAATTTTCAGTCGCTGGAAGTCATTAAGGGTACGGCCGGCAGCCTGTATGGAGCGGGGATCGGCGGCGCGGTGCTGATCAACAGCATGCCCTCTGTATGGGAGAAAGGCGCGAGTGTAGACTATACCGGCGGCAGCTATACGGCCAACAACATGAATGTCAACCTCCGGCTGGGCGATGACGATCACCGCAACAGCATCGCCTTCGGACAGCAGACCAGCAATGGATACCGTCAGCAGACACAGATGCGGCGGGATATCGGCAGTTGGGAGACCTTGCTGAAATCCAGTGACAAGCAAACGATCCATGCGTATATGCTCTACAGCGATCTGTATTATCAGACGCCCGGCGGCCTGACCGAGGCGGAATACAATAAAGATCCACGGATGGCGAGACCGCCGGTGGGAACATCGCCGGGTGCGGTACAGGCAATGGCGGCGATTTTCCAGAAGAATTTCACGGCAGGATTTAGCAATGAGTATCGCTTTTCCGACCACTGGCAGAATACGACGGCGGTATATGGCGCCTACACCGATTTTACCAATCCCGGCATCCGGGTCTATGAAAACCGGCAGGAGCCGCATTTTGGCGGCCGTACCGTCTTCCAATACAAGACGGAGCTTGGGTCTTCGACGCTCCAGGTCGATGCGGGCGCCGAAGCGCAGAAGGGTTTTTTCGAGACCCGCGACTATACCAACAAGGGTGGAACGCCCGCTGCCCTTCAGACGGATGACAAATTAAACACCTGGACCTATATGGCCTTCGGGCAGGCCGATCTGAAGCTCCGCGGCGGCTGGACGATAACGGGCGGGGCCAGCTTCAATGTCAATGCCGTGAACATAACTACGATCAATGTGACACCACCTGTCACGAGTGAGATCCGTTTTAACAACAAGGTCGCGCCGCGTATCGCCGTGCTGAAAAAAATACTTCCCGATATTTCCGTCTATGCCAGCGCCAGCCGGGGCTTTTCCACCCCGACGGTACAGGAGCTGCAAAAAAGCAATGGGGTCACGGGGCCGCCGCTGCAGCCGGAAGATGGTATCGACTATGAGCTGGGTGCCCGGGGCAGCTTTCTGAAGGGCAGGCTTTTCTTCGATATCGACGGCTTCGTTTTCCATATTAAGAATGCCATCGTCCAGCGGATAGATTCCAATGGTGTGAGCTATTCCGTCAATGCGGGCGGTACCGATCAGCACGGACTGGAGACCTTTATCTCTTATCGTTTGGTCGATCGACCCAATGGCTTCGTCACCGGCTTGCGATTGTTTGTCAGCCATGCCTGGCATGATTTCCACTACAGCAATTTCACGCAGGACACATCGAATTTCTCGGGCCATCAGCTGCCCAGTGTCCCTGCGCAGACTTTGGTCTGCGGGCTGGATGTATCGCTGCAAATCGGGGTGTATGCCAATCTAACGTATACCTATACGGATAAGATCCCGTTAAATGATGCCAATACTTTTTTTGCCGGATCGTACAATCTGCCGGGCGGCCGGATTGGCTACCGGAAGATCCTGGACAAGAAATTAAAGCTGGACGTTTTTGCCGGTATCGACAATGCCTTCAACATCAAATATAGCCTGGGGGACGACTTCAATGCGGCGCTGAACCGTTTTTACAATGCGGCGCCGGGAAGAAATTATTTTGCCGGGATGTCGGTTAATTATACTATGCGATGATCTTCATAGCGACCTGGTAGAAATTATTCACCGCTCCGATGACTTCATACTTTATATAATAGCTCCGGATAAAGTCGTTAAAGGCGGCAAATTCGTGATTGGGGATATTAAATTCATCGAAGAGGAGAATATCTCCCCCGCGAAGATAAGGCGCCATGCTTGTCAGCGCGAAAAGGGTCGAAGAATAGAGGTCGGCGTCAAGGTGGAGGACCCGGGTTACGGCGGGGTTATCGGTGTTACGGCTGTAGTCGCGCAAAAATTTATATAGGGTATCCTGGAACAAGCCCTTGATAAAACTGCCCCTGCTGTCATCCATAAAAGGAATATCGAAGCTGAACGCTCCTTTCTTAAAGAAATGCCAGTCTTCGGGAAGACCTTCAAAGGTATCGAAGCCATAAAACCGCGAGTCGGGATGATGATTGGCCTTTACCCACCAGGCGAAGGAAGTGCCGCCTGCCACGCCGAATTCCAGGTAGTGGATGGGTTTTTGATCCAGGCCCAGGTTTTTGATGACGTGTTCGTGCAGTTTAACCCTATCGGCGTAGGAACGAAAAGGTTTGTAGAAATCCGAGAAGGCCACCTTCCTGCTATGCCGGTTAACCCAGGAGGTGAGCATGGAGAAATTATTCAGGAATTTGAATGCAAAACGAAAAGGGACAAAAAGAATCCCGAAACGGGAAACCAGCAAGAGATCTTTGACAAAGGAATTGGCTTTCCGAACAAAAAGTTTCATAATAAATACAAAATTATTACAATATAAAGAGAGCAAAGGTAGACGGAAATTTTGGTTCAGCCGACTTGTATGACCGGAATCTTTGTATTATTTTGCGTGGCATTAACCTTTCGGCTGCCTCTGATCCGGATGTGCGGTTGGATAAACGATTATAACCTCTAAACAGATTTAATATGAAAATGTCATTCAAGGGATTGGTAGTGATCACTATTTTATTCCTCCTTTACAGTTGTCAGAAAACCAATCCTGTTACTCCCCCACCCGTGCCAACCGTTAATGCCGGTGTTGCACAAACGATAAATGCACCGGTCGATTCGGTAAGCCTGAGCGGGTCGGCAACGGATTCCGTCAGTAAGATAACCGCTTATTTATGGAGTGAGGTTTCCGGTCCCAATGTTCCGGTCATTGCCAGCGACGGATCTGCTTCTACCGAAGTCACTGGTCTGATCACGGGAACCTATGTCTTCCAGCTCATGGCGACGGATTTGCTGGGTGCTACCGGTGTAAATACGGTGACCATTACGGTGGTAGCCAGCAAGGCGCCGGGCTCAGGTACGGATACCCTTCGAACCATTTTCCCGGGCGGCGTCTACTCGCCTTATGAGCTGATGATCCTGGCCAATACCTCCAGCCCGGCCGGGAACAGCCAGTCACCGGAACTGCTGGCAGAAACCTGGACTATCAACGGCATCGAAGTATTCGGCCGCTCCTTCTTTGAATTCAATATGGCGGCGATCCCCTCCGGTACTGTCGTTAAATCCGCGACATTGGTCCTCTTTTCCGATACGCTACCGCTAAATGGAAACCTGGTAGATGCCAATTATGGCACTAACAATGACTTTTTCATCCAGCGTGTAGCCGGCAGCTGGAATGCGACTACCAACTTTAATACCATGCCGTCGGTCGATTCGGTCGGGGAAGTGCATGTTCCGCAGACCAATCAAAATTTTCTTGACCTGAGTGTAGACGTTACGACCATGGTCAACAATATGATCGCCAATGGAAATTATGGTTTTGTGATGCGGCTGAATACGGAGGTCGAATACAATTCGAGAATATTCTGTTCCACCAGCAATCCCGATAGCAGCAGGCACCCTTACCTGGTGGTGACGTACTAAACTATATGGCGATATTTTAAAAGATCGGTGGCTCCCGGGGGCCGCCGATTTTTTTTGGCTACTTTTGGGCTGATTTGAATACAAGAGCTACTCGTTATGAAAAAAATCAGCCCTTTCTTTTCTTTTGCGTTTGTTGCTGTCCTCTGTTTGACGCCTTTTCTTTCCTGCCGGCGGCGGTCGGGTAGTAAGGCTTCGGAGGCAGTTGCCGGAAAGGATCTTTCTCCCGCAAAGTCCCGGATAAAATATGCGCATGGCTTTACCATCGACTATTACGATCGGTATAAGGAAGTAAAGATCCTGAACCGGGCGGGTGACAAAATGGATACGCTGGATTACCTGTTGCTGCCGGCGGGGGCTTCGGTTCCGCCGGGCCATCCGCATGCGCAGGTGATCAATATCCCGGTAAAGTCGCTGATCGTCATGGCCTCGCTGCATATCGCCCAGGCCGATTTTGCCGGTGTCGCCGATCGGATAACGGGTCTGGGCACGGGGCAATATGTCAATTCTCCTGTCGTCAGGGAAGGCTTGCGGACCGGGAGGACCAGGCAGGTGGGCATTGACGCCAACTTAAACAACGAGCTGGTGATCGCTATGCATCCCGGTGTCGTGATGACGATGAGCAATCCCGATGCAGCCTTTGGCCAATACAGGACCCTGATGGACGCGGGCGTTCCCGTGGTTCCTAACGCGGAATGGCTGGAGACGACCCCGCTGGGCCGGGCGGAATGGGTCAAGCTGATAGGCGCCCTGACCGACCGGGAAGAATGGGTGAACAGGAAATTCGACAGCGTAGCGCAGCTCTATCAGCAGCTGGCAGGGACGGGTGGCGGAGCAGCCGTCAAGCCTTCCGTCATCATAGGGATGCCTTTTAAAGGAACCTGGTATACGCCGGCCGGTGAAAGTTATATGGCGCAATTCCTTCGGGATGCGGGGGCCGGTTATCATTGGTCAAACAGCAAGGGCACCGGCAGCCTTCCGCTAAGTTTCGAGTCGGTAGCGCCGGAGGCGCTGACCGCCGACTTCTGGCTGAATGTCGGTTATGTAGATTCCAAAAAGGATATTCTCGCCAAGGATACCCGATACGGTAGCTTCCATGCGTTCCGGACGGGGGCGGTATACAATAATAACAACCGGACAAATGATCTGGGGTCTAATGACTATTGGGAATCCGGCGCCGTAAATCCTCAATTGGTATTAGCGGACCTTATTCGTATCCTGCATCCCGGATTGCTGCCTGCCGATTCCCTGGTCTACTACAAACAACTCAAATGACCAAAAGTCCCTTCCGGAACGTTCGCGTTGCCGGGCTTTTACTGTTGCTGCTGCTGGCCTTTCTGCTGGATCTCTCGATAGGCACGATCAAAATACCGCTGAAGGAGATCTTTACCGTCTTTTTTTCTCCGTCGACGGCCGATCCGACCTGGCTGTTCATCATAAAAGGGATCCGGTTACCGAAGGCTTGTACGGCGGTGCTGGCCGGTTGCGGGCTATCGGTTGGCGGGCTGCAGATGCAGACCTTATTCCGCAATCCGCTGGCGGACCCTTCGATCCTGGGGATCACCGCAGGCGCCAACCTGGGCGTGGCCGCCGTGATGCTGGCCGGCGGAAGCATGGCCACTTTTTATGCCATCAAGGATCTGGGCGTTTCCGGAAGCTGGCTGATCATCGGCGCGGGTTGCCTGGGGTCGGGTGTCATTATGCTGCTGGTGCTGGCATTGTCCCGGCGGCTAAGGGACAACGTGATGATGCTGATCGTAGGGATCATGCTTGGGAGCATTACGCTTGCGCTCGTCAGTATCTGGCAATACTTTAGCGATCCTGAAGCAGTCAAGGACTATCTGATGTGGACCTTTGGTTCGCTGGGCGGCGTGGCGGGAGGGCAGCTGTCTATCCTGGCAGCCGTGGTGGTCATTGGTCTGATTGTCGCCCTGCTGTCGTCCAAGATGCTGGATGCGTTGTTGCTTGGCGAAAACTATGCCCGCAGCATGGGGTTGAGCGCACGGCGGGCCAGGATCATCATCATCTGCAGCACGAGCCTGCTGGCGGGAAGCATCACTGCTTTTTGCGGGCCTATCGGCTTTGTCGGGATCGCCGTTCCCCATGTCGCACGGAACTTGTTTAACACAGCCAGTCATCGGATATTGATACCCGCCTGTTGTCTGATCGGAATGATCCTGCTGTTGCTGTGCGATGTGATTGCCCAGCTGCCGGGCAGCCAGACCGTGCTGCCCATCAATATTATCACTTCCCTGGTAGGGTCTCCGCTGGTCATTACGCTTCTTCTCCGTCAAAAAAGTATAAACGCGTGGTAATGAACGAGCCATCTTTATTACAAACCAGGAGCCTGCAGACAGGTTATCGTACCGGAGCAAAAAGGATCGTTGTCAGCGGAGTCCTGCCCGAGCTGGGGATAACAGCGGGGCAGCTGATCTGTCTGCTGGGTCCCAACGGGTCGGGTAAGTCCACGTTGCTCCGAACGCTGGCCGGTCTTCAGCCGGCATTGGGCGGAGTGATCCATATCGATGGGATGGAGCGATGGGCGCCGGCGGAACTGGCCAGGAAAATAAGCCTGGTGCTAACGGACCGGGTACGAGGCAATAACCTGACTGTAGATGCACTGGTTGGTCTGGGAAGATATCCCTATTCCGGTTGGCTGGGAAAGCTGAGCACAGCGGACAAAGCCGCTATCGAATGGGCCATCGGGGCAACGGGGATCGGGACATTGAGGGACCGGAAGATCCATACGCTAAGCGACGGGGAAAGTCAAAAGGTAATGCTGGCCCGTGCGCTGGCGCAGGACACGCCTATCCTGATGCTGGATGAGCCGACGGCCCACCTGGACCTGCCCAGCCGGATCCGGCTGATGCGGCTGCTGCTTCAGTTGGCGCGACAGACGCATAAAGGCATCCTTTTATCCACTCACGAGCTGGACCTGGCCCTGCAAGTCGCCGACGAAGTATGGCTGCTCCACTCCGGCGGTGTCCTCCATAGAGGTGCGCCCGAAGACCTGGTGCTGAACGGTGTTTTCGAAGCCGCCTTCGCCGAGGAGGATGTCGTTTTTGACAAGGAAGCCGGTACTTTTATCATTCACGCTCAACGCGGAAAGCCCGTTTTGTTCACCGGCGAAGGTATCGCCGCTTTCTGGACCCAAAGAGCCTTGCGACGGGCAGGTTTCACTCTTGTCAGCGCCCCGGAGAAGGATAAGGATGTTTTCCATCATATCCGCCTTTTAACCGGGAATGGCCGGACCACCTGGCTGCTGGACGGCGGAGAGGCGGCCGGTGAATATGACAGCATCGGGAAATTATTACAGGCAATGGCCTAGAATATATATCTTCGCGCCGAATTCGGTTGACGTTCTATCGTCATTAAAAGGGAAGTCCGGTGTAACTCCGGCGCTATCCCCGTAGCTGTAAGTGTGGTCCCGACATGCGGGCATCCTGTTCGATGCCAGACCTTCGGGAAACGACCGGTAACTCCATGCCACTGTCCGCACCGCGGATGGGAAGGTAAAACCGGTCAAGCACAAGCCAGAAGACCTGCCCAGTTCATCACAAATTTATTAACAGCTTTCGGGAGAAAAGCATAAAAATTAACTGCAATGATCAGCAAACATTGGGCATTCCTTCTGCTGTCGGTAACCGGCAGCGCTTCCATTTTCGCGCAAACAACAAAAGACAGTACGGGCAAACAACTGGACGAGGTGGTGGTCACGGCCACCAAATACCCGGTCAAGCAAAGCCAGACGGGGAAAGTGGTGATCGTCATCTCCCATGAGGAGATCGAAAAAAGCATCGGGAAACCGCTGGGTGAGCTATTGGGTGAGCAGGCCGGCATCATTGTTAGCGGCAGTCTGAACGACCCCGGAACGAACCAGAGTGTTTTTATCCGCGGGGCAGGTTCCGGCCGGGCGCTGATACTGATTGACGGCATACCCATCAGTGATCCGACAGCAACGGACAACAGCTTCGACATCAACCTCATCCCCGTTACCATGATCGAGCGGATCGAGATCTCCAAAGGGGCGCAATCGACGTTGTACGGGTCCGATGCCATCGCCGGCGTCATCAATATCATCACCATCAAGTCCGACGTGAAGAAACCGTTCAACGCCAAAGCCAGCCTGTCCGGCGGTAATTACGACACGTATAACGGCAATGCGCAGGTTTATGGAAAAGTCGCCGACCAGCTGACCTATAATATCCGGTATAACCACGACCATTCGGGCGGCTTCCCCACGGCCTATGACAGCAGCAAAAGCGCACCTTCCGCCGTTCCTTTCCTGAACGACGGCTACAGCAGCGACCTGGTAGCCGGCAACCTCGGCTGGAACGCCACCCCCTTGCTGACCGTCAAAGGTTTCCTCCAATACAGCAAGTATACCGTCGACATCGATGGCGGGGCTTTCACACCGGCGGTGGGTTATACCAGCGCCACCAAAAGCCTGCTGACGGGCGGAGGCTTTACCTACAAGCTGTCCAACACGACCATCGACGGCAATTACCTCTACAGCACGTCCGATTTACGCCTGCTGGAGGATAGCGTCTATGGACAATCCTATTATAACGATCATTATGCCGGTACTTCTCAATTTGTGGAAATTTTCGCCAGTACGAACCTGGGCTATGGCTTTACCCTGCTGAACGGCGCCGATTACCGGTATGCTTCCATGCAGGAGACCGGCGTGGCCGGCGGCTACCCCCTCGCCTTCAAGGATACTTCCGTGAGCCAGAATTCCCTATACAGCTCGCTATTGTATAGCGGCAAGTCCGGACTGAGCGTCGAGTTCGGCGGTCGGCTGAACACGGACTCCCGGTATGGCAGCAACTATACCTATACCTTCAATCCGGCGTGGCTGATCGACCCCAACTGGAAGCTGTATGGCAGTATTGGCAGCGCCTTCAAGGCGCCAACGCTGTACCAGCTTTATTCCCCATACGGCGACGCCAGCCTGTTACCCGAAAAATCGAAGAGCTATGAAGGCGGTATCCAGTTCAACAATACGATCCTGAATACCCGCGCTACTTATTTTCACCGGAATACGAAGGACGGGATCGATTACAACTTTTTTACCAATCAGTATTATAATTACGACGAGGAATGGGGAAATGGGATTGAATGGGAAGGCTCGGTTAAATTTGGAAAGGATTGGTCGTTGTCTGCCAACTACACCTGGCTGAAGATGAAGGAGCAGACACAGAGTCATCTTGATTATGCGGATACGACCTACAATTATGCCCTGCGGGTGCCTGAACACACGGTCAACCTCACCCTGGGTGTCCGGCCTGTCCATGCCTTTTTTCTCAGTCTTACCGGTCACTACGAAAGCAAACGCCATGATATCGGCGGCTATGACGCCAGCTTCAATCCCTTGCCGGATGTCGTGCTAAACCCTTTTTTTATTTTAAACGGCTATGCGGAATACATGGTAGTGAGCCGGCTGAAACTGTTTGTCCAGGCGAGGAATATCCTGAATAAAAAATTCTATACTATTTACGGCTATAATTCCATTCCTGCGATGTTTACCGCGGGCGCGACGGTTGAATTTTGATTATCTTCATTCTCTAAATCGACAGTATGAAAGCCTGTTCCTTTGTTCCTGCTGCGACCCGGATGATCTATGACATGGGTCTGGAGGATCTGCTCCATGGGGTGACTTTCGAGTGTCCGCAGGAAGCGGCGGCCAAGCCGGCGGTTGTCCGCTGTCTGCTGGAAGGTCATTCTTACAGCAGCGAAGAGATAGACCGGATCTTCTCGGCCTCCAAAGCGCAGGGGAAAAGCCTGTACTATGTCGACGAGACCCTGTTGCAGGAGATCGCTCCCGATGTCATCTTCACCCAGGACGTCTGCGCCGTTTGCCAGATCGATACCACTTGTACAGCGGCAGCCGTGTCGAAGCTGCCCAAACAGCCGGTGCTGATCCCGCTGACCCCGGGTAACCTGGAGCAGGTGTTTGTGACTGCTGTCAGCATTGCCACCGCCCTTGGCCGGGAGGAAGCGGCCTGCCGTCATTTGTCCGTGCTGCAGAAAAGGATCGACCGGATCACCGACACGCTTCGGGCGCACCGGTCGCCCCTGAAAAGGGTGCTGGTCATGGAGTGGATAGAACCGATCTATAATTGCGGGCATTGGATCCCCTACCAGGTCGCCTATGCCGGCGGTATCGATATGCTCTCCAATCCCGGCGGGGACAGCATTGTCACGCCCTGGGAAAAGATTGTCCGTTATGACCCCGAGGTGCTGGTGATCGCCCCCTGCGGATTTCATACGGCCCGGGCGCGGGAGGAGTTGCACCTGTTGCAGCAGAAACCGGGTTGGGAAAGCTTACAGGCTGTTCGCAGCGGCGCTGTTTACCTCGCAGACTATGATCTGTTCACGCAACCAAGTCCCGGCACCCTGACGGAGGGCATCGAATTAATGGCTGCGCTGTTCCACCCGGGTATTTTTTCGGTACCGGCACAGCTGCAGCATAAGTATTTGCCGGTGACTGTATCCACGCCCAGCTATGTGTAAACAGGAAGAAAAATATTGCCCCCGCTGTCAGGCCGCCTTCGAGTGCAAGGTGGGGGATATCGCCCGATGTCAATGCGCCGGCGTCTCCATGACGGTGGAGGAGAAGCAGTTTATCGCGGAAAGATGGACCGACTGTCTTTGCCGGAAATGCCTGCTGGAATTGAAGCAGCCGGAGGTCTTTTTCAAGGAAAAATATTTTCCGCATGCAGGAAGATAAGGAGACCGCCCATCTCATCTTTATTACCGGCGGGGCCCGCAGCGGTAAGAGCCGGCATGCACAGGAGCTTGCGCTGGGAAGGTCTGAACAACCCGTATATGTTGCCACCGCGCGGCTATGGGATAATGAGTTCCGGCAACGGGTGGAGCGCCACCGGCAGGAGCGGGATGAACGCTGGACCTCGATAGAGGAAGAGAAGTGGCTGAGCCGACTGCCGCTGGAAGGCAAAGTGGTCGTGATCGATTGCATCACGCTCTGGATCACCAATTTTTTTTCGGATACCCGATATGATACGACGGTCTGTCTGGAAGAATGCCAGCGGGAGATCGACGCGCTGCTGCGAAAGAATGCCGTCCTGATCCTCATCAGCAATGAGATCGGTATGGGCTTGCATGCAGACACGGAGTCGGGGAGGAAATTTACCGATCTGCAGGGATGGATAAATCAGTATATCGCGGCAAAAGCAGATCAGGTTATCTTTATGGTCAGCGGGATTCCCCTGACTATGAAAATCAATCTCGATTTATAACGAAATTCATGCAAACGATAACATCATTGGACCTGGAGCTGCGGCATCGGATAGATAACAAGACCAAACCGCTGGGGGCGCTGGGACGGCTGGAAGAGATCGCTTTACAGCTGGGCCTTCTGCAGGGCACCGCCCATCCGCGGCTGACCCGGCCGACTATTGTCGTATTTGCCGGCGACCATGGGATTGCCGCCACGGGGCTGGTCAATCCTTACCCACAGTCGGTCACAGCGCAGATGGTGCTGAATTTTATCAGGGGTGGCGCTGCCATCAATGTATTTTGCCGCCAGCATGATCTTGGTCTCATCGTGGTAGATGCGGGTGTCAATTACGATTTCGATCCAGCCCTGCGGGGCAAGCTCGTGTCGAAGAAAACAGGTTATGGTACCCGGAACTACCTGGAGACGGCGGCCATGACAGCCGAAGAAACGGAAGCGGCGATCGAAGCCGGAAAGGAGATCATCGCGGGTCTGGCCGAAGGGGGATGCAATTGTATCGGTCTGGGTGAAATGGGCATCGGCAACACTTCTTCGGCGTCCCTGATCATGAGCTATATTACGGGTATCCCCGTAGCCGACTGTACCGGCCGGGGAACGGGGGTGAATGACGGGCAGTTCGAACAAAAGAAAAACGCGTTACAGGAGGCTTTTCAATACCACGCGGCGGCCATTGCCGGCGATCCCGGGCCGCTGAATATTTTACAGCGGGTTGGCGGATATGAAATCGCCATGCTCACCGGCGCCTGCCTGAAAGCGGCAGAGCTAAAGATGGTCATCCTGGTCGACGGCTTTATTACCACCGCTGCCTTGTTGCTGGCCAGGCTGCTGAACCCTTCTATAACCGACTGTTGTATCTTTTCACATTGCAGCGGTGAAAAAGGTCATGCAAAAATGCTGGAATGGCTGGCTGTCGAGCCCTTATTGCAGTTGGGGATGCGTCTCGGCGAGGGCACGGGTGCGGCGATGGCCTATCCTTTTGTTCAGTCGGCGGTGAATTTCCTGGAGGAAATGGCGTCTTTTGAATCGGCAGGCGTCAGCAAAAGCGGTGAGCTATGAAAAAGGAAGGAAGGATCTTTTATACCGCCATTATGTTTTTGACAAGGCTGCCGGTGCCAAAAAACATCGACCATAGTCCGGAATATCTGCAACAGGCGCCCCGGTACTTCCCCGTTGTCGGATGGATCGTCGGCGCTTTTTGTTCCCTGGCCTTCCTGTTATTCTCGCGGTATATCTCGACAGATACCGGCATCCTGGCTTCCATGATCACCGGGTTGCTGATGACGGGCTGTTTTCACGAAGACGGATTTGCGGACATCTGTGATGGGCTGGGGGGCGGCTGGACAAAAGAAAAGATATTGCAGATCATGAAGGACAGCCGCATCGGCGCTTTTGGCGCCATCGGGCTGATAGCGATACTGAGCAGCAAATTTGTACTGCTGAAAGAGCTACCTGCTTATACTCCCGACCTCCTTCATCCTTCGTCGCTGATCTTTTTTAATTACCGGTATTTCATCCTGGCTGTCATTGCAGCGCATAGCGTCAGCAGGCTGATGCCGGTGTTGGTGATGCAGGCTGGCGTGTATGCAGCCGACCCCGACCAAAGTAAGGCCAAACCACTGGCAGGCCCTTCCCTATCTGCCGGCGGCCTGATCGTAGCTATCCTGCTGGCCTTGGCGCCTTTTGCCTTTCTCCCCCCGGCCTGGCTGTTGGTGCTGCTGCCCGCCCTTTACAGCACTTATGAGCTATACCGGTACTTTTCAAAATGGATCGGCGGTTATACCGGCGACTGTCTCGGGGCTATCCAGCAGGTGACGGAGATCGTTATTTACCTGGGATTTATCCTTATTTGGCGGTATCTTTAATGGGCCGGTGCGGGTAACAGGCCGGCCCTGGCAATGGGCCGGTGCGCCCGAACGGCATTTTCATTATGGGCGACATCTTTCTGATACGTCATACGACTCCGGCTGTGGCCAGGGGTATTTGTTATGGGCAGACGGATCTGGACATCACCGAAAGCTTTTTCGAGGAGAGTGAAGTGATCCGGCGGCACCTGCCCGCGGGTATCGTGTCGGTATATAGCAGTCCTTTGCAGCGCTGCTCCCGGCTGGCCCGGGAGCTTTTTCCCGGTCATTCCCTCTCGCTGATGGAAGACCTGATGGAAGTGAATTGCGGTCAGTGGGAGATGCGGGCCTGGGATGATCTGCCGCGGGAGGAAATAGATCCGTGGATGGCCGATTTCGTTCAGGTGTGTATGCCCGGCGGCGAGAGCTACCTGGACCTGCATCGGCGGGTGACGGGATGCTGGGACAAGATCCGGCGGGAGAAAGGAGGGGATATAGCCGTTGTAGCGCATGGAGGGGTCATCCGGAGTATCCTGTCGGGGATCAGCGGAACGCCGTTGATCGATAGCTTCAAAATTTTTTCGTTGTATTATGGTTGCGTTATCCGGGTTTTTGAAGAGGGGGATATCTGGAAATACGAGATCCTTTCGAATGAAGTTCCAGCCGAGCGGGAGCAACACAAGCCAAAAATATTTTATACCTAAGTTGGATCATGAAAATGAATTTTGACCTGAATCAGTTGCTGACGGTGAGCTTTACCTTGTTTGCCGTTATCGATATTATCGGCAGCATTCCGCTGCTGCACGCGCTAAAGAAAAAGCTCGGGGGTCTTCATGAATTAAAGGCCACGCTGATCTCTGGGGCGCTGATGGTGCTTTTTCTTTTCGGCGGCCAGGAGTTCCTGAAGATATTGGGTGTAGATCAGCGTTCGTTTGCCGTTGGCGGCTCGATTGTGATCTTCATCCTGGGCCTGGAGATGGTACTTGGGATAGAGCTTTTTAAGAGCGATCCGAACGCAAAAGCCAATGTCGTCGTACCCATTGCCTTTCCCCTGATCGCCGGGTCGGGCACACTGACCACCATTATGTCCCTTAAGACCAATTTTGATACGGGTATCATCCTGCTGGGCATTCTCCTCAACCTGATCTTTATCTTCATCGTCCTGAAGTCGATGGATTTCATTGAAAAGATAATAGGTCCTGCGGGGATGATCGCCATCCGTAAGTTCTTTGGTGTCATCCTGTTGGCTATTGCCGTTAAAATATTCAGCACTAACCTGCGGGGGTTATTGAAATGAAAATTTGCCCACCGGATTTGAATTTTATTAAGTAGTTTTGCCGTCCCTTCTCAAAAAGGGCCCCTTCCCTGAGGGGAGTTTTTGGTCCTGTAGTACAATGGATAGTATAAGGGCCTCCGAAGCCCTGGATGCAGGTTCGATTCCTGCCGGGACCACAATGCCTTGTAAACAATTCGTTTACAAGGCGTTTTTATTTGTAATCACTCCACTCGTACACTACCATTCGAATGAGTATATTTACAGATAATCTAAGCGATGGCTGATTACAAATTCGATAGAAGCGCATTCAAAATGCAGACCTTTCATGAGGCCGATAGAGCTAATATCTTTGACAAGGGCACATCTTACCCCGAAAGATTGCGCCAGGCATATTATCTAATATCGCAGGCATATGGGTTCTCTATATCAGATCAGCCAAGGTTGGATAAAAGTTATTTTTCAAGCAGGAAATTGAATAATTAATGTCTAATATATTCAATGATGACTTTAGGGATTTTATCCAGGCATTGAATAATAACAACGTGGAATATCTCCTTGTCGGAGGCTATGCGGTAATCTTGCATGGCTATCGAAGGGTTACTGGTGACATGGATGTTTGGGTTAACAGAACTAAGGAGAATTATTCAAGACTGATTAGAGCTTTTTCAGAATTTGGTCTTCCGGTCTTTGATATGACCGAAAGCAAATTCCTGGATACCGACTTTGCCGATGTTTTTTCTTTCGGCCGCCCACCCATAAGTATAGATATCATAACGAAGCTAAAAGGCGTAGATTTCGACGATGCTTTTTCGCAAGCTCTGCAGTTCGATGAAAACGGATTATCGATCAGATTTATACATTTAAATAATTTAATCCAGGCAAAAAAGGCGGCAGGACGGCATAAGGATTTGGACGATATTGAAAAGCTGACTTCCCGTGAATAATTTGAAATGGTTAGGCCAGCCACGCAGGGCAAATGGATTAAAGTTAATTTATAGTTTATTTTATACTCTCTCAAGGTTAATTTCCCTGACATGAAGGCTTTTTTAAATTGACCGAGAATACTTTTAGATTCTATTTCTATTGTTTTAAAAGTTCCTGCATCAAATTCGGTAAAGAAATCGCTGTAATATCTTCGCCCATAGGAAAGCTATCGCTGCCTGAGTAAACGACAAAACGCTTGTCTGGCTTTACATCCTCGCATCCGGCATAAAAGCCTTTTGAAATGGATGGTGCTGAATTACGCTTGATTTCTATAGCCCACTTCGTGCCGCCAGGAAACTCGAGCACTAAGTCTATTTCAGCACCACGAGGCGTACCATAATAATAAGGCTGTACCCTTGAAGGAGCTACGGCCATAATATTTTCAATGACAAATCCCTCCCAACTTCCTCCTACGACAGGATGACCAAGCAGGTTGTTATAGTTCGGAATGTTCAGCAGGGCATGAGTAATACCACTGTCACGCACATAGATTTTGGGGGATTTGATCAGGCGTTTGCCAACATTAGCTATCCAGGGTTTTAACCGTCTGACCAGTAGTAGACCGGTCATCAGATCAAGGTAACGTCCGATGGTTACACCAGACACATCCAGGTTTCTGGCAAGATGTGCAGCATTCAATACGGTGCCCTGGTTGTGCGCCAACATGGTCCAAAACCGTTCCAGCGTTTCTGCCGGAATGCGAGGTCCCAACTGTGGTATGTCCCGCTCCAGATAGGTTTTGATAAAATCTTGACGCCAATCCAAACTGTTCTGCTCTGATTCTGACAATAAGCTTTCTGGAAAGCCACCACGCACCCACAGGGTATTTAATGTGTCCGGATTGCCTTTTGTATATTCTAATGCATCTACGGGATGTAGTTCCATATAAGCAATACGGCCTGCCAGCGATTCACCGGATTGTTGCAACAGATCAATGGATGCTGAACCTAGAAAAAGAAATTGCCCGGCCCTATTTCCTTTGCGGCGCTCCCTGTCAATAATGCCTCTTAAAGGTGCAAATATCTCGGGGAGACGCTGAACTTCATCAAGAATGATCAATTTATCGCTGTTTTCACTATGAAAGGCTTCAATATCCTGTACCTTTTGTAAGTCTATGCGGTTTTCAAGATCCAAATAAATGGCAGGAGTTGTTTCGGTAATATTTAAAGCAATGGTGGTTTTACCTACCTGACGAGGCCCCATCAAGGCTACGGAAGGGCTGCGCTCCAATGCTTCTTTTATCTTAGTTTCAAGTCGTCGTTGAATCATGTGCAAATCTAACACAAAATGTAACATTTGCACAGGCATATTACAAATGCCTCATTTTCAGTTGATTATCAGTGTCTTACTTAGCTTGATGGTATTCAGCATTCAACATTTAGATTGCGGGGTTTTTAGGATTTTTCGAGGTTCACCATCCACTGAACGCCGAATTTATCGATGAGCATCCCCCAATACCCCCAAAACGTCTCGGCCATCGGCGAGAGGGGTTGGCCATCGCAGGAAAGCGCCTTATACAGCCGGTCCGCTTCTTCTTTGCTATCGGGGTGAAGGGACAACGTAGAGCTGTTGCCGGTTTTTAATTGCTGTCCAAAAGCCTCCAGCATATCTGTTGCCATCAGCATATTATCGCCGATTTGTAGGGAGGCATGCATGACTTTGTTCAAATCCGATTCGCTCAATTTCTCTTTTCCGGGAAATGCAGCCGCATCTTTAAACCGCATGA